>WNGF01001319.1_pt1 | contig 36412 bp, 42 predicted proteins | sample 5400641 | NCBI WGS metagenome assembly WNGF01 (sample SAMN13153371, study PRJNA577476) | soil metagenome | isolation source: 80 cm soil or saprolite under grassland replicate 2 | place: USA:California | collected 2016-06-15 | reverse complement strand
TGGTCCGGGTCGGACTACGTCAAGAACATCCTGGTCGACGAGAAGGATCATCCCTACGCTGGAACCCGCTACGCCTGGGTGCGGGCCCGTTGCCTGGGGGGCAAGACCAACATCTGGGGCCGGCTGGCCCTCCGCCTGTCCGACTACGACTTCAAGGCCAAGTCCCACGACGGTTACGGTGAAGATTGGCCCATCTCCTACGCGGACCTGGCGCCCTACTACGACACGGTCGACCTCTACCTCGGCATCTCCGGCGTCAAAGAGAATCTGCCCCACCTGCCGGACAGCCTGTTCCAACGACCCACCAAGCTCAACGTCGCCGAGGTGCAGCTCCGGGAACGGCTGGCGAAGCTGGGACGGGTCGTGACGCCCTATCGGGCCGGTGTCACGACCGACGGCTTGAAGCACAACAAGTACCGGAGCAAATGCTTCGGCCGCGGCGCCTGCAACCGGCGGCCGGGGGGATGCGACATCCACGCCGCGTTCGACTCGCCCACCGGGCTCATCTACCCCGCCATGGACACCGGCAAGCTCACGCTTCGCACGAACTCGGTCGCCCATGAGGTGCTGGTCGACAAGAACAGCGGCCGGGCGCGTGGGGTCGCCTTCCTCGATAGCGCGACTCGAAGGTCCTACGAAGCCAAGGCGAAGGTCGTCGTGTTGGCCGCCTCCACCCTCGAATCCGCCCGGCTGCTGCTGCTGTCGCGCTCCCCGCAACACCCCAACGGCCTCGGCAATTCGAGCGGTCACGTCGGCCACAACTTCTGCGAGCACGTGATGGGCCCTGGCGTCACCGGTCTCGTGCGGGAGCTGGTCGGGAAGCCGCACACCCTCGACGACGGCCGCCCGGGCGGGTTCTACATCCCCCGGTTCCGCAACCTCAAGGACCGCCAGCCCGGGTTCCTCCGGGGCTACGGTTTCGAGGGCTCGAGCGGCCACTCCATGTTCCCGGAGCACACCATGGAGACCCCGGGATTCGGCGCCCAATTCAAGAAGGCCGTGCGCGATCACGCGGGGGCCTTCATCAGCATGGGTGGCTTTGGCGAGGTCCTCCCCCGCTACGAGAGCTACGTCGACTTGGATCCCGAGATGAAGGACCGCTGGGGCATCCCGGTCCTGCGCTTCCATTACCAGTTCGGCGACAACGAGCGCAAGATGGCCGAGGACATGGTCGCGACGGCGCGCGAGATGTTCGAGGCGGCTGGGATCGAGGTGGTGGGAGTCGATCGCGAGATCCTCACCGAAGGGTGGTCCATCCACGAGCTGGGCACCGCGCGGATGGGCGGCGATCCCAAGACCTCGGTGCTGAACCAGTTTCAGCAGTCCCACGACGTCCGGAACCTGTTTGTGGTGGATGGCTCGAGCCACGTGAACGCCTCGTGTCAGAATCCCACGTGGACCATCATGGCTCTGGCGTGGCGCTCCTGTGATTATCTGGCGGACGAGTTCAGGAAAGGGAATCTGTGATGGGCGAGCGGATTTCGCTTTGCTGTATCGCCAGTCTCTTTGCGTGCGTCGTCGGCTGCATTCCGTACACTGTCGGCACCACCGCGCAGCCGGCGCCGATGGGCGAAGGCGTACCCAGCCTGGTGTGGTATTCCATTCCCAACGGGCTGGAGGACATGCGCGACAGCGGAGGCCTCGCGTATGCAGGGGTGGATGCCGAGGGACGCGTGGGTGTCAGCGATCGAGCGGACGTGGGGGTGCGCATCCCGGCCATGTCCGGCTTGGTGGTCTCGTACAAATACCGGCTGACGCCCAGCCCCGACCGCACGGCCCCGGCCCTGGCCATCATGGGCGGCACGGGCCTGGTCAACCTCGGCAACCACGCCTACTTCGACCTGACGCTCCTGGCCTCGGGTCGCCAGGCGACGTTCACGCCGTATGGCGGCCTGCGGGCATCTCAGGTCGTCCCACTGTCCCGGGACGCGGTGCACGATTCGCCGACGGCGGGTGGCTTCCTGGGATTGCGTATCGGCCGGGAGACCCTGGGCGTGAGTCCGGAGGTCGGCGTGTATTACGATCGCTCGGCGCTCGGACTGCGGTCGAGCGCCGTCATCGTGGTGCCGGCGTTGGTGATCCACGGATCCGAGCTGATCGATCTCGTTGGAAGGGCCTTGGGCGGGCGCGGCTCGCGGCGACGGCTGGCGGACGAACTCAAGAAGGAGGCTCCATGAAAGCCATGGGGCAGGACGGGCTGGGGCGAGATGGGCTCTCGCGACGAGAGATGGTCGCGGCCACGGCCGCGGCGCTGGCGGCGCCGTTGCTGAAGGTCAAGGTGGCGACGGCGTCCGCGATGGGGAACCTCGCGCCCAGGTTCCTCACGCCGGCAGAGCTCGCCTTGCTGGACGAGCTCACCGAGCTGATCATTCCCACCGACGACCACTCGCCCGGGGCGCGCGCCGCCGGTGTCGCCGGCTACATCGACGGCCGGTTGGCGGAATCCCTTGAGCCCGATTGGCAGGCGCGGTGGCGGTCCGGCCTCCAGGCGGTGGATGGTCTATCCCGAGAGCTCAACGGCAAGCCGTTCATGGAGGCCACGCCGAACGCGCGGGTCGCGGTCCTCGTCCGCATGGCAGCCAACGAGTCAGACCCCAAGACGCCCCTGGACCACTTCTTCAATGAGCTGAAGCGGTGGACCGCGCGCGGATACTATACGTCCAAGATCGGCATCCACGTCGACCAGGAATACAAAGGCAACGTGTACCAGCGAGGGGAGTTCGCCGGGTTCGACGCGAAGGGAGGCCCATGATCAAGCACGAATCCTCAGTGGAAATCACGAAGCCGGTGGGCGATGTCTTTGCATTCGTCGACAACCTCTCCCAAGCCCCCCGCTGGCTCGAAGGGTGCGTCGAGGTTCGTCAGCTCTCGCCGGGCCCAAAGGCGGTCGGCACCCAGCTGCACTACGTCCATCGCAAGGGAGGGCGTCGAGGGGAGATGGACGGCGCCGTCACGGCCTATGACAAGAATCGCCGGCTTGGGATGCGGTACGCGGACGCGATGTTCGATGTCGCCGTCGAGTTTCGCTTCACGCCCACATCCACCGGCACGGTCGTGGCGCACACCTGTGCGATCACCCCGAAGCGGCTCCTGGGCAGGTTGATGTCACCGCTGATCGGTGTGGCCAACCGCAAGCAGGTGGCTCACAACGTGGCGCGGTTGAAAGGTGTGCTCGAGGGCCGGTCGTGACCATTGTGGCATCCGCCGTGGAGGTCCCCAATAGCAGCAACAACACGGCTTGGGTGAAGCTCCATATCGTCGGGAAGATCCCCTAATCCAGGGAGCGATCAACCAGCGCGGCCGATGACGCCGCGCTGGCTGATAGGGTGCCCAGGTGGAAGCCCGATTCCTCGAGGCGCCGTCACCGGCTCAGAAGACGACGGTCACCACGTTGGAGCACACCGTCGTTCCGGCCTGGCACACCTGATAGTCGAAGCTGAACGGGCTGCGGCGCGTGCCGGTCTCGTCCGTGTACGCACCGTCGTTCGCAGTCGTGACCTTCACGGCGCCGCGGTAGGCGTCGATGTCGGCTCCTGCGGCACCGGACCAGGTCAGGTCCACGACGTTCCTGCCCTTGCTCCGGCGACCGACGGCGCTCAGCGTGATGCTCCCGGACGATGGGGCGGGAAGCGCGCTGTACAGCAGGTGGTTGTTCACCGAGTTCGCCGAAGTCACAATGCCCTTTGTGGTCGCGTCGAACAGCGCGTCACGGACCTGGGCGGCGCTCGCCGTGGGGAAGAACTCGAGGTACAGCGCGGCCACGCCGGCCGCGTGGGGTGCCGCCATCGAGGTTCCGCTCAGGATGTTCGTCGCGAAATCGTCCGTGTACCAGGCGGACGTGATGCCCGAACCGGGCGCGAAGAAATCAACGCAGGGGCCCCAGTTCGAAAACCCCGCGCGCGCGTCCGACGAGGTCGTCGCGCCAAGCGTGATCGCCTCGGGGGTTCGCGCCGGCGAGTAGTTGCAGGCGTCCGCATTGCTGTTGCCCGCCGCGAGGGCATAGGTCACGCCATCGGCGATGGATTGGCGCACCGCGTCGTCGAACGTGTCGGTCGCCGGGCCGATCAGCGACATGTTGGCAACGGCCGGCGTGCCGGTCGCATGGTCCCGCGTGACCCAGTCCACGCCCGCGATCACCCCGCTGACCGAGCCCGATCCGCCGCAGCCGAGTACGCGCACCGCGACGATCAGCACGTCCTTGGCGACGCCGTATGTCGCGCCGCCGATGGTCCCGGCCACGTGCGTCCCGTGGCCGTTGCAATCGATCCCGTTCTGGCCGTCACGGATGACGTCGGTGCCGATCGAGGCACGCCCGCCGAATTCGCTGTGCGTGGGCCGGATGCCGGTGTCCAGCACGTAGGCGGTCACGCCCGTACCGCTGGTCCGCCACGCGTAGACGGCGTCCAACGGCAGCAGGTGCTGATCGACGCGGTCGAGACCCCAGGTCGCGTTGGTCAGCGAGCCGGAGCCGACGGCGGTGACGTATTGATCGGGCTCGATCCGCTGGATGTTCGGGTTGCTTCGCAACCCGGCCAGGGCCTGCGGCGGGATGGTCGCGGCGAACCCCTGGAGGGCATCGCGGTACACGAAGTGGAGCAGGCCGCCCGCCGCCGCGACAATCGCGCGGGCAGTGCCGTCCGGATCTGCCACGCCGGGACGGAACTCGATGATGTACTGATCGGGGATGGGGGTCTGGGACCCTCCTGGCGCGTACGCCCCGGACATGCTCGGCTGGTCCACAGAAACAGCGTCGGGATGGTCGCCGCAGGCGGCCAGCGCTAGGCCCGCGATGAGCGGCGAGAGGCGAGGATGCATCAGCCACCTCCTGTCGAAGTGGGTGCTCGACTCGTCATCTTGTGTTGGAAGACCCTCTGTCGCTCACCAGGGGCGAGCGCACGAGGGGGTCGAGCCGGAGGCAGTCGCGCAAGAGAAGTGCCAGCATTGCGCCGATGCCACAGTCTGAGCGCGCGTCGCCCGGGACGCCGAGCCGGTCGCTGGGACGCAACAACTGTATCGCCGGCGCATCCGTACGTGACGACCTGCCGGGGCGAGGGAGTTGCGTTTGTGCTCCGGCCAGCTTTGTGGTAGCCTCAAGCTCCCTGGCGCAGCCGGAGACGTAGCATGGATCTGTCCGACGCGACCGTAGGGCAGCTGCTCATTCCGGTTGAGGATCTCGATCGGGCGATCACGTTCTATCGGGACACGCTCGGCCTCCGGTTCCTCTTCTCGGCTCCGCCCCAAATGAGCTTCTTCCAATCCGGGGGCGTCCGGTTGCTCGTCGGTGTCCCGGAGGCGAATCAACCGCGTCACCGAGGATCACAGGTCTACTTCCAGGTCGCGGACATCCACGCCGTGTTTCGGACGCTCGCGGGACGCGGGGTCACGTTCGGGGCGAATCCCCACGTTGTTCACCGTACGGCGACGGCCGAGCTGTGGCTGGCGGAGTTCCGCGACCCGGACGGAAATCAGCTGGCGCTGATGAGTGAAACACCCCAACAAGCGTGACGCCGCCGGGGATGGGGTGGTCAAGCCGGCAGGGGAGGAGTTGCCTCAGCCGTGTTTGATGAAGGTGCCTTCGCGCAACTCAGCGTAGGCCTGCCGCAGTTGTTCCTCGGTATTCATCACGATGGGGCCGTACCAGGCGACGGGCTCCTCGATCGGCTTCCCCGACACGAGCAGGAATCTGATCCCGGCCTCTCCCGCCTGCACCGTCACCTCATCACCGCTGTCGAACAAGACCAGCGACCGGTTGCCGGTCTCCTCGGGCGCCGCGCGATCGCCTGATCCCACCCGCTCCGTGCGGACCTCGAGGGGCTGCGAGGCGTCGCGGAACGTCCCGGCCCCGTCGAACACGTAGGCGAACGCGTGCCGGGACTGGTCGACGGGCAGCGTCTTGCGCCGACCCGCCGGGACCGACACGTCGAGATAGCGCGGATCCGCCGCGATCCCGTCCACCGGGCCGCTCTTTCCCCAGAAGCTCCCGCAGATGACCCGCACCCTCGTGCCGTCGTCGTCGGTCACCTCGGGGATATCGCGGGACGTGACGTCCTGGTAGCGAGGGGCGGTCATCTTCAGACCGGACGGCAGGTTCGCCCACAGCTGGAATCCATGCATCCTCCCCTGCTGGTCGCCTGCCGGCATTTCCTGATGGACGATCCCGCTTCCGGCGGTCATCCACTGCACGTCGCCCGCCCCCAACGTGCCCTGGTTTCCCAGGCTGTCGCCGTGGCTGACCGTACCCGTGAGGACGTAGGTGATGGTCTCGATGCCCCGATGCGGGTGCCACGGGAAGCCCGCGAGATAGTCGTCGGGGCGTTCGTTGCGGAAGTCGTCCAGCAAGAGGAAGGGATCGAACTCACCGGTGTCTCCAAAGCCGAAGGCGCGACGCAACCTCACTCCCGCGCCTTCGATGGCGGGCTTCGCCTGGATGATTCGCTTGATCGGTCGTAGCGACATGGCTTCTCCTGGAGGAACTGGGCTGGCGCAGAGTACCGTGCGTCGAACGCTGCAACGGCGCTCCAGGTTCCCGCACCCCCCGTGGACGTGACCGGCGCGAGGTGGCGCGGCCGGGCTTCTGGATGTAAATCTTGGGCTGACGAGAGCCGCCCTTCGCGCCACAGCCCCACTTGAGGGGCGGGTCGTGAGCGGCGAGCGTAGCAGGAATGACCTTCACCAGCGAGCATCCAATGAAGAGAACCCGTTCCCGCCCCGTGCGCCGGCGCGGCATCAGCCGAATCGACCAACCCTCGACCCGCACGTACGGTTGGTTCGTGCGCGCGGGCTTCTACAAGCGCCGGGATGGCAGCTACGTTCCGCGGCACCGCAAGTTCTTCGGCGACGCGTCGCACGGAGGCAAGCGCCGCGCCCTTCGGGCGGCCCGGCAGTACCTCGCCAAGGTCGAACGCACCAGGCAAAAGAAGAGAGCCCGCGCTCTGCGGAGCGCCGCCTGACACCAACGGGAGGTCGCGATGACAGGACTGTCCGCGTTGTTGCTTCCGATCCTCTTGTCCTCGGTGATCGTCTTCCTCGTGAGTTCCGTCATCCACATGGCCTTGCCCTGGCACAAGAGCGACTACCCCAAAGTGCCGAATGAAGACAAGCTGAGGGACGCGCTCCGCCCGCTCGCCGTCCCGCCGGGCGACTACATGGTCCCGCGCCCGTCGAGCATGCAGGAGATGCGCTCGCCGGCGTTTTCCGAAAAGCTGAAGCAGGGCCCGGTCATGGTGCTCACGGTGCTGCCGAACGGCCCGGGGTCGATGGGGAAGAACCTCGCCCAATGGTTCCTCTACTCCGCGGTCGTCGGCGTGTTCGCGGCGTACGTGGCAGGGCGCGCGCTGCCGCCCGGGGCCGAGTACTTGCGCGTCTTCCGGTTCGCCGGAGCCACCGCGTTCATCGGGTACTCTCTGGCCCTCTGGCAGATGTCGATCTGGTACCGCCGCTCGTGGGTCACGACGATCAAGGCGACGGTGGACGGGCTGGTCTACGCCCTCCTGACGGCGGGGACGTTCGGATGGCTGTGGCCGCGCTAGGCGCGTGATGGCCGAAAGCACCGGACGCGTCGAAGCGTTCAGCGATGGCGTCTTCGCGATCGCTATCACGCTGCTTATTCTCGAGATTCGAGTCCCGGAAGTCGGGGGACACGGCGCGGAGGGCGGCCTCGGGGCCGCCCTCGCAGCTCTGTGGCCCTCCTACCTCGCGTTCGCCATCAGCTTCTGCGTGATCCTGATCATGTGGGTGAACCACCACGAGCTCATGCGCCTCGTGCGGGCCGTGGACTATCCGTTCCTGTTCGCCAACGGCTTCGTGCTGTTGCTGGTCACGTTCGTCCCCTTTCCGACGGCCGTGCTCGCCCAACATCTCGCCACGCGCGAGGCGGCGCCGGCCGTTGCCTTCTATTGCGGCACCTTTGTCGTCATCAGCCTCACGTGGGGATGGCTGTTTCTCACGATCGTGCGCCGCGGCCTGCTCCGTCCGGATGTTCACCCCGCCACCATCACCCGCATCCGGCGCGCCTACGCGGCCGGCCCCATCGTGTACGCCGTCGCCGCCTCGATCGCCTTCTTCCAGCCCATCCTGGCCCTGGCCCTGAATGCGTCCCTCTGGCTGCTGTGGATCCGGCTGGGCTACCACTCGGCCCACGAGGCAGCCGAAGCCCTGCGCGCCACGCGTCCCTCGGCCGGGCCGACCCGGGATTCCGCGACTGCGTCGTTTCCCTGATGGACCGCGCCGAGCCGAGGTGTGATGCGCACATTCACCATCCAGGCCGTGCCTATCGTTCTCGAGGAGTTTCCCGGCGTCTGGATGCCGTCACCCAACGGCCTCTTCTACGCCAACCATCTGGAGGTCGCACCGGGCGAGCGGATCATCGATATCGGCACCGGCTCGGGCATCCTCGCCATCTGGGCCGCGAAGGCGGGCGCGGTCGCTCATGCCACCGACACGGATGAGCGGGCGGTGCGCGCAGCGAGGCACAACGCAGGGCTGAACGCGGTGTCGGTCATGCTGGACCACGGCGAGCTGTTCGGCTCGCTTCCGGGACCGTTCGACGCCATCTTCGCCAACTTGCCCAACGAGATCGTCGCTCCCGCGCATCTCGCCGAGTTGGCGCTTGACGACCAGCGCGTGCTCGGCGGCGGGCCCGACGGCAACGCGGCCCTGCTCGCCCTGCTCGACGCCGCGCCTCCGTACATGCACGCGACTTCTCGGCTGTACCTGGCCGTTCACTCACTGACGAACTACCAACGGACCCTGCGCCACGCGTTGGCGCGGTACCGCCTTTGCCTGCGCGGTCTGGCTGAGCTTCCCGCCAAGGCGTTCGTGGCCGCGCATGCGCCGTTCTATCGCCAGCTCCAGAGCGCCGGGACCATTGCCCTGATTGAGCGGCAAGGAGCCTTCTTCACCGTCGGCTATGTGTACGAGCTCCGTCTCGCAGCAGCCGCTGGCACGCAGTAGGATGCCCACCTCGCGCGCGGCCTTTCGTGATCCGGGCGCCGCCCGAGCCGGCGGCTACGTGCTCGCCACGGCCACGGTGCTGGTCGCCGCGGGGCTCCTGTTCCACCCGGTTCCCGCCGGCGGATTCGAAGAGAGGCCGTCCGTCCTGCAGAACACGCCCTGGTGGGGCCCGATCCACGTGGCCATTGCCGGGGGCTTCGTCCTGTGCGCGCTGGGCGCGCTGCTCATGCTCGTCGCGGGGGGATCTCTCACGCGCCTGTGGGGCCTCGCGCTCGCTTGGGGCGCCATGGCCGTGGGCATGATCTTTTTTACCGGAGTCGCCCTCATCAACGGATGGGTGATGCACTTTCTCGTGGCTCGGGGCGCGCCGACGGCGGACCCGCTGCTGTACGACGCGTTCAACCGGCTCCTCATAGGGTACGGCTGGCTCGGGAATCCGCTCTTCCTCCTGGGCCTGACGACATTGGGCGTCCTGGAAGTCCGTCATCGCTCGCTCGGTTTGCCGCGCTGGGTGGCTTGGGCGGGGCTGGCCGCGAGCGTCCTGTCTTGGGGGCGGGGCATCGGATCGGCGACGGGACTGTATTTCCTGGAACCGCTCATCTTCGCCAACATCCCGGCGTTTCTGTGGCTTGGGTACGTGGGGCTCGCCGTCGGGCGAATGGCGCGCGCCGAACAAGGGCTCCGAGAGATTGCGGCCTAGCCTCCGCTCGGTCTCACGAGCGGCATTGGAGAAGGGTCCGTAAAGTCCTTCTCAGTCCGGGACAATCCCCCATCCGCCGCATTGCGCCAACGGGCCGGGGCTGGCAGCTTGAGGCGTCCCGAGCAAAGGAGGCAGCTCATGGGCCACCTGCTCGCCGCCGTTCTCTTCGCCGGTCTGGGCGCGGCAGCCGCCCAGCATCCCGGTGGACAGACCCCCGACGCCCGCACCCTCCTGGGCCTCGAAGACGAGTGGGCTGCGGCGCTGGTGAGGCGCGACGCGGCAACCTTCCGTCGACTCCTCGCGGACGGATTCGTGTATACGGAGGACGATCGCATGTTGGGGCGCGACGCCGTGTTGCGGGATATCGTCGCCGGCACGGACACGGTGGAGGCCGCTCACAACGAGGACATGCGCGTGCACAGCTTCGGCACGACGGCGGTGGTCACCGGATGGCTGGTGGTCCGGGGTCGTGGCGCGAGCGGGACGTTCGATCGCCGGTACCGGTTCACCGACACTTGGGCCCGCGGGGGCGGGGGCGGGGGCGGGGGCGGGCACTGGCAGATCGTGGCGGCGCACGATTATCTCGTGCCCGCGCGGCCGCGCTGACGGTTGCCGCCGGCAGGGGGCTGGGGCCGGCCGCTTCCGGGCGGAGGCGGGGAGCTGGCGGCGCCCCATGGCGGCGGTAGAATTTCGTGTGTGTCCCTTCAGTCCGGGGTCGCCGCTTGACCGCGCTGCGTCAGGCGGCGGCCGACCACAACCCACAAGGAGCCCGAGATGCCGGAGAGCGTCTACAAAGTGATCGAGCTGGTCGGCACGAGCACGGAGTCCTGGGAGAAGGCGGCCGGCGCCGCCATTGAGCGGGCGTCGCAGACGCTGCGCGACCTGCGTGTGGCCGAGATCTCGCAGCTCGACATGCAGCTGAAGGACGGCAGAGTCCAGAGCTATCGGGCGAAGGTCAAGGTTTCGTTCAAGTACGAAGGCGACGAGTGAGCGGGCGCGGTTCCCGCCTTAAACCCGGCAGCCGTCCGGCGGCATCCAAGCAATGGTTGGGGGTGACGGCGACCGAGCCACATTAAGGAGGGACCGATGACCAGGAGATCCTTGAGAGTCATGCTGCCGGGCGTCTTGCTTGTCTCGGTGATCGCCGCTCACGCCGGAGGGTGGGCGGCGATTACGGTCGAAGACCTGCCAGACTACGTCGTGGCGCGAGAGCCTGTGCAACTCACCTTCACCGTGCGTCAGCACGGCGTGACGCTGCTCAACGGGCTCCGGGCCAGGGTCGAAGCCGAGGCCGGTGGCGTGGAAACGAGCGCGGTAGCGGCTCCGGGACAGGCAGGGGGCCAATACACCGCTCTGCTGACCCTGCCTCAGCCCGGCGAGTGGAAGATCACGATCAAGAGCGGGTTCATGAACGCCAACGTCACGCTGCTGCCGTTGAAGGCCATCGAACCGGGAAGCCGCCCGCCGCTTCCTCTTCCCGAGGCGGAGCGCGGGCGACGGCTGTTCGTGGCGAAGGGCTGCATCACCTGCCACCTGCACCGCGACGTGAACGAGACCAGCGTCTCGGTCGGGCCGGAGCTGACCGGCAGGCGCTATCCCGCGGAGTACCTCCAGCAGTGGCTGGCCAATCCGTCACCGCGCAGCGCGGCCGCGCGAATGCCCAACCTGAATCTCAAGCAGCCAGAGATCGCGGCGCTGGTGGCGTTCATCAATACCGAGCGGCAGGTCCTCCAGTAGTCGCGTCCCTGGCCGGGGCACTCACCGACTTGCCAGTGCGGTGGGTGCCGTCCATCTTACGGGCTCTGCCGGGGAGGCGCGCCCCCTTCCCTCTACCTATTCGGGGAGGGAACTGATGCGAACCCCACGCACCGCTGTGCGCGCCGCGTTTCTCGCCGCCCTGGGACTCGGCGGCATCCTTTGGATCGGCTGCTCCGACCGTGGACTCGACCCGCTCACGGGGCCCTCGGCCCGGCCGCAGTTCGACCCGCACGACTCGCGGGGCGTTCGGGCCGCGATCACGGCGCTGGAGCGCCACACGAAAGCCCTCATGCGCATTCCCGGCGTGGTCGGCACGGCCGTGGGACTCCTGCCCAACGGCAAGGCGGCCGTGAAGGTTCTGCTCGCGAGTCGCGAGGCGGGCAGGCTGCCGAACGCGCTCGACGGCGTCCCCGTCGTCGCCCAGGTTACGGGGCAATTCATCGCGTTCTCGAACCCGACGACCAGGCAGCGTCCGGCGCCGCTCGGCTTTTCGGTCGGTCATCCGGACATCACCGCCGGCACCATCGGCGCCCGCGTCGTGGACGGCTCGGGCGCCTTCTACGTGCTGAGCAACAACCATGTGCTCGCTAACGGCAACGATGCCACCGTCGGCGATCCCGCTCTCCAGCCGGGCCCCTTCGACGGAGGCACGGCGCCCAACGACCAGATCGGGACGCTGTTCGCCTTCAAGCCGATCGATTTCTCATCCGGCGGCACCAACACGTTCGATGCCGCGATCGCGCTATCCAACACGACCAATCTCGGCAACGCCACTCCAACCGACGACGGGTACGGCGCGCCGAACTCCGCGATCTTCGGCGACGCGAATCACGACGGGGTGTTCGACGACAAGAGCGCCCTGCTGGGCTTGAACGTTCAGAAGTACGGTCGCACGACGAAGCTGACGCACGGACAGATCACGGGGATCAACGCCACCGTGACGGTCTGCTACGAGGTCTTCATCATCTTCTGTTTGAAGTCGGCCACGTTCGTCGATCAGCTCATCATCGAGCCGGGCACCTTCTCGGGAGGCGGCGACTCGGGTTCGCTGATCGTGACGGACGACGGGGACAAGAGCCCCGTGGCGCTGCTGTTCGCGGGCAGCTCCACCCAGACGATCGGGAACCGCATCGACCTGGTTTTGACCTACTTCGGGGTGTCCGTGGACGGCGGCGCCCCGCCCCCGCCGCCCCCGCCGCCGGCAGCGTTAGACATCGCGATCACCAGCGTCAGCGCGCCCGGCTCCGTCACCCGGGGCGCGACCGTGAACGTCGCCGTGACCGTCAAGAACGTGGGCACCCAGGACGTGAGCGCCGGCTTCAACGTGACGCTACAGGACGTGACGGACAACGTCGCGATCGGGACGCCGCAGAGCGTCGCCGGTCTGTTGGCCGGCGCGACCGCGACGCTGACGTTCGGCTGGAGCACGACCGGCAGCTCCGTCGGGACCCACACGCTCACCGCTAGCCACAGCTTTACGGACGACAACGCGGCGAACAACCAGGCCTCGACCAGCGTTCCGGTGAACGCGCCAAGCACGGCAATGCACGTCGGCGACCTGGACGGCTTCGCCTCGGACGACGGCACCACCTGGTCGGCCACCGTCGAGATCACCGTGCACGATGCGAATCACAATCCGCTGAACGGTGCGGAAGTGAGGGGTGTGTGGAGCCGGAACGGCCTGAACGCGAACACCTGCACGAGCGGTGACCTGGGCGGCAACGGGACATGCGTCGTCCTGTTCCCCGGCCTCAAGAAGAACGGTCGCGGGGTGACCTTCACGGTGAGCAGCGTGACGATGGCGGGCCGGACGTACGACCAGCTTCAGAATCACGACGTGGACGGGAGCAGCAACGGCACGTCGATCAAGGTGAACAGGCCGTAGTCCCGAGTCGTCGGGCGGTGGTGACGCTGCTCGTCACGGCCGTACTGGTGGGCTGCCCCCGTGGGCGCGGCCGCGAGGAGGGGAGCGCGGTGCCCTCGAAGACCATCGAAGCAGTCCTCGCGGCGCACAGCGACTCGCTCATGGCGCTGCCGGGCGTAGTCGGCACGGCCATCGGGTTGTGCGACGGCGCCCCCTGCATCCGCGTGTTCCTGGCGGACGAGCGCGCCGCGGCGCGCCGGACGATCCCGGCGCGCCTCGAGGGCTACCCGGTGAAGGTGGAGGTCACGGGACCCATCCGCCCGCGGGGGCGCGGGGGGGGCGGGGGGGGCGGGGCGGGTTGAGGCGGCGCTGGCGAACGTCCGGTGCGCGAGGTAGAATCGCCCTGTCCCCCTCGCCCGGAGGGCGCCCATGGAGTCCGTCCGCGACATTCTCGCTCGCAAGGGCAGCGACATCGTCGCCGTCGCTCCCAGCGCGACCATCCTCGAGGCGGCCCAGCACATGAATGCCCGCGGCACCGGCAGCGTGCTCGTCCTGGAGGGTGAGAAGCTGGTCGGGATCTTCACGGAGCGGGACGTGCTTCGCCGCGTGGTCGCGGAACAGCGGGACCCGGCCAGGACGCCGGTGCGCGACGTGATGACCACCTCGCTCATCACCTGCAAGCCCGAGACCCCGGTCGAGGACTGCGCCGCGGTGATGACGCAGCGGCGCATCCGCCACCTTCCCGTGGTCGGGCCCGACGGGCTGTGCGGCTTGGTGACGAGCGGCGACGTGCTCGCGTTCCAGTTCGCGGAGCAGGAAGCCACGCTCAAGCACCTCGCCAGCTACTTCTACGAGGGGCGCTGAGGCGCGACCGGCCCTGCCGCTTTCGCCCACGCTGGCGCGGTCGTCCCCGGAGCGGCGGTGGCTGCGGCGCATTGACCGGACCTGGCCGCGCGGCTAAGTTGTTGGTGGATGCCCACCTACGAGTACAAGTGCCCCAACGGGCACCGCTTCGAGAAGTTCTTCCCCACGATGCACCTCGAGCAGCGGGAGAAGTGCCCCACGTGCGGGAAGCAGGCTGAGCGGCTGATCTCCGGCGGGGCTGGCCTCGTCTTCAAGGGCTCGGGCTTCTACACCACCGACTACAAGCGGCCGAGCGAGAAGCAAGCCGACACGAAGGGCGAGGGCGAGTCGAAGCCGGCGCCCGAGCCGAAGCCCGCGGACGGCGCGAAGCCAAAGAAGAAGAAGCCTTCCGGCGAGCAGTGAAGCCGCACGAGGTGATCCGTGCGGCGCTGGCGGAGGCCGCGGCGCGGCTGGGCGCGCCGCCGTGCGCCGTGGAGTTGGAGCGCCCGCGCGATCCCGCGCACGGCGACGTGTCCACGAACCTGGCGCTGCTGCTCGCGAAACCGCTCAACGCCAGGCCCCGCGCGGTGGCCGAGCGGCTGGTGGCCGCGCTCGAGCTGCCTCAGGGGCTCGCGCGCAAGATCGAGATCGCGGGCCCCGGGTTCATCAACGTCTTTCTCGCCGAAGCTCAGGTCGCGAGCGTTCTCGAGGCCGTGCTCGCCGCCGGTGACCGATACGGCCGGAGCGAGGCGGGGGCGGGGGCGGGGGCGGGCACCAAGGTCAACGTGGAGTTCGTGTCGGCGAACCCGACCGGGCCGCTGCACGTGGGCCACGGCCGCGGCGCCGCGTTGGGCGACGCGATCGCATCGCTGCTCCAGTGGACCGGCCACGACGTGACGCGCGAGTTCTACGTCAACGACGCCGGCATCCAGATCGACAAGCTCGCCCGCTCCCTCTGGGCGCGGGTGCAGCAGGCGGCGGGCCGCCCCGCGGAGATTCCGGACGGCGGGTACCGCGGTCAGTATCTCGTCGAGCTCGCCGAGCGGATCCTCGCGCGCGAGGGCCGGGCGTTCGCCGATCTGCCCGAGGACGATGGCCTGCGCCGCTGCCGCGCGATCGGCGTGGAGTCGCAGCGCGCCGAGCAGAACGAGGATCTGCGGGCGTTCGGCGTCACCTTCGACGTGATCTTCTTCGAGTCGGAGCTGTACCGGGAGCAGCTGATCGAGCGGGCGCTCGCGGACCTCGCGCAGCGCGGCTACACCTACGAGCGGGACGGGGCGCTGTGGCTCAGGGCGACCGCCTTCGGGGACGACAAGGACCGCGTGGTGAAGAAGTCCGACGGGACCTACACCTACCTCCTGCCGGACATCGCCTATCACCGGCACAAGTGCGAGCGCGGGTTTCAGCGGGCGATCGACATCTGGGGCGCGGACCATCACGGCTACGTGCCCCGCATGCAGGCGGCGATGCGGGCGCTCGGCTACCCCGACGGCTTCTTTCACGCCGAGATCGTCCAGCTCGTCCGCGTGATGCGGGGCGGGGAAGAGGTGCGTTTTTCGAAGCGCACCGGCGAGTTCGTCACGCTGCGCGACCTGTTCGAGGAGACCGGCGTGGACGCCGCGCGCTACTTCTTCCTCATGCGCCGCGGCGACTCGCAATTCGTGTTCGACGTCGACCTCGCGAAGAGCCAGACCGAGGAGAACCCGGTGTTCTACGTTCAGATGGCCCACGCGCGCATGAGCGGCATCTTTCGCGTCGCGGCGCGTGCGCCGGAGTCGGTGACCCCGAAAGGGGTGGACTTGAGCGTGCTGGTCCGGCCCGAGGAGGCGGAGCTGATGAAGGAGCTCGCCGCGTTTCCGGGGATCGTCGAGCGCGCGGCGCAGGCGCTCGAGCCGCACCGGATCACGGGCTATCTCGAGGGGCTCGCCCGGATCGCCCACGGCTGGTACCACAAGTACCGGGTGCTGGGCGAGCCCGAGGAAGCGGCGCGCCTCGTGCTCGCCGCGGCGGTGCGGCGGGTGCTCGGGAGCGGCTTGCGCCTGCTCGGCATCACCGCTCCGGACCGGATGTGAGCGCGGGCCTCCTCGTGGTGGGCTCGATCGCGCTCGACTCGGTCGCGACGCCGTTCGGCCAGACGGCGGACGCGCCGGGGGGCTCCGCCGTCTTCTTCAGCGCCGCCGGCGCGATCCTCCACAACCCGGTGCAGGTCGTGGGCGTCGTGGGGAGCGACTACCCGCTCGGCGCCCTCAAGGCGCTGGAGGCGCGCGGCGTCGATCTGACGGGCGTGGAGCAGGTGCCGGGCGAGTCGTTCCGCTGGAAGGCGAAGTACTCCTATGACCTGTCGAGCCGCGAGACGCTGGAGACGCGACTCGGCGTGTTCGCCCAGTTCCGGCCGAAGCTGCCCGCCACGTTCCGCGACGCGCGCTATGCGTTCCTCGGCAACATCGATCCGGAGCTGCAGCTCGGCGTGCTGGACCAGGTGAAGGCCCCGGTGCTCGTCGCCTGCGACACGATGAACTACTGGATCCACTCGAAACGCGACCTGCTGCTCGAGCTGCTGCGCCACATCGACATCCTGATGGTCAACGACTCCGAGGCGCGCGAGCTGTCGGGCGACTGGAACATCTACCGCGCGGCCCGCTGGGTGCTCGAGCACGGCCCCCGCATGGCCGTGATCAAGCAGGGCGAGCACGGCGCGCTGCTCGTGAACCACGACAGCACGTTCAAAGTCCCCGCCTATCCGCTGCAGGAGGTGTTCGACCCCACCGGCGCGGGCGACGCGTTCGCCGGCGGGTTCATGGCGTACCTCGCGGCCACCGGCGACCGCTCCCCCCCGAACCTCCGGCGGGCTATGGTTTACGGAGCGGCGATGGGCTCGTTCGCGGTGGAAGCGTTCGGGGTGAAGGGACTCGACGGCGTCACCCGCGCCGACGTGCGCGCGCGGGTGCGCGGCTTCAAGGACCTCGTCCACTTCGACGTGGACGAGGAGGGGGACCCGTGAGCGAGCGCTACGCCGCCGCCGGCGTGCGCCTCGACGCGGCCGCAGAGGCGAAGCGCCGCATCGCGGAGCTCGCAACCGCGACGCGCACGACGCTCGCCCTCGGCAAGGTCGACGCGTTCGGCGGGATGGTGCGCGTCCCGGCCGGGTACGAGCGCCCGGTGCTCGTGCTCTCGACCGACGGCGTCGGCACCAAGCTGCTGGTGGCTGCGCGCGCGGGCGTGCACGACACCGTGGGCGAGGACCTCGTGAACCACTGCGTCAACGACATCCTCGTCCACGGCGCGCGGCCGCTCGCGTTCCTCGACTACATCGCGACCGGGACGCTCGAGCCTGACGTCGCGGCCGCCCTCGTCACCGGCATGGCGCGCGGCTGCCGCGCGCACGACATGACGCTCGCCGGCGGCGAAACCGCGCAACTCCCCGACCTCTACCAGCCCGGGATGTATGACCTCGCGGGCACGATCGTCGGGGTCGTGGAAGAGAGCGCCGCGTTGCACGGTGACCGGGTGCGCCCGGGCGACGCGTTGATCGGCTACGCGTCGAACGGACTGCACACCAACGGCTACACCCTCGTCCGGCGGATCGTGTTCGACACGCTGGGTCTCGACATGCAGGACCCCTTCCCGGAAACCGGCCAGTCCGTGGCACAGGTGTTGCTCGCGGTGCACGCGAGCTATGCGGCGGCCGTGACCCCCGTCCTCCCCCACATGCACGCGCTCGCCCACATCACCGGCGGCGGGATCGCAGGGAATCTCGTCCGGGTCCTGCCCGAGGGATGCGAGGCCGTGGTCGACGCGAGTGCGTGGCGCTGGCCCGCGGTGTTCCGGGTGCTGACCCGGGCGGGGCAGGTGTCGGTCGCCGAGATGCGTCGCGTCTTCAACCTGGGCATCGGGATGATCGCCGTCGCCGCCCGCGACGCCGTCGAGGCCATCGCGGCCGCGGCGACGCGCGCGGGCGTCGAGACGTGGATCATCGGCGAAGTCGAGGCGGGAACGACACGGGTTCGGTTCGTGGAACGGTGATCCCGGGGAGGCTCATGTGAATCGACTCTGGAGCGGCTTGACCCTGCTCCTGCTCGCGGCGCCGCTCGCCGCCCAACAGCAGCCGTGCAGCTCGATCGACCCCAACACGACCAGAGCGTGCCGGACGGCGGTGGACGCGGTGCGCGCGTTCTACCCGCTTGCGGGGATGATCGTGAGCGGCGGCAATCCGGTGCTCGGCACGTCGGGGTCGCTCGGCGGTGTGGGACACGTGTTCGTCACGACGCGCGTGAACGTCATCAAGGCGTCGCTGCCGGACCCGGATTCCGCGAGCCAGAGCTCGGTACCGTCGAGCTTCGACGGCGCGGTGCCCGCGCCGATCGTCGAAGCCGGGCTGGGCCTCCTGAGAGGCTCGCGCCGCGGGCTCCTGGCCGTGGACGCGCTCGGCTCGGCGGTGCTCCTGCCTACGGGCGTCGTGAACGACCTGTCGGTGGACCCCGCTGCGCCGCGGATCGGCAGCGTCGCCCTCGGGCTGGGGTTCGGAGGGCGCGTCAGCCTCCTGCACGGCGGCTTTCCGATTCCGTCGCTCTCCGTCAGCGTCATGCGGCGTCTGCTGCCGCGAATCCAGTACGGCACGCTCGCCGCGACGCTGGGCGCGTCCGGGGACCAGTTCGAGTTCGACACCGACTTGACGGCCAACAACTACCGCTTGGCGGCCGGGTGGCGGTTGGCGCTCGTCGATCTCGCGGCCGGCGTGGGCGTCGACCACTACACCGGGACCGCCCACATCCGCTACCACGACAACCCGGCGCTCCCGACCGGCGTACGGGTCGTGACGCTCGGGCTGCACAACACGCGCGAGGTGCTGTTTCTGAACGCCGGGCTCAGACTCGGTGGCGCGAACCTCGTGGGCGAGCTGGGCTACCAGACCGGGGAAGACCAGCAGCTGTCCACCACGTTCTCCGACTTCGACCCCAAGGCGGGACACCTCTTTGGAGGCCTCGGCTTCCGCTTCGGTTTCTGAGCGTCCCGCCGAGCGGTCGGCGATGCGGCGCGCTCTCGATCTCGCGTTGCGGGGGTGGGGGCGGGTCGCGCCGAACCCGCTGGTCGGCGCGGTGGTGCTGCGGGGCGACGAGGTGGCGGGCGAGGGGTTCCACGCCGAGCTCGGCGGCCCGCACGCGGAGGTCGTGGCGCTCCAGGCGGCGGGGAAGCGGGCACGCGGCGCCACGCTGGTCGTCAACCTGGAGCCGTGCGCCCATCACGGCAGGACGCCGCCCTGCACGGAGGCGATCCTCGGGGCGGGTGTCATCCGCGTGGTCGCCGCGATCACCGACCCGGACCCGCAGGCGCGCGGCGGAGCGGCGGTGCTGCGCGCGCGGGGCGTGAACGTCGCGCTCGGCCTGATGGCCGAGGAAGCGGCGGCGCTCAACGCGCCGTTCTTGTTCGCGCGCGAGCAGTCGGAGCGGCCGTTCGTGGCGCTCAAGCTCGCGACGTCGATCGACGGCCGCATCGCGGACGTGGCAGGCAGCTCGCGCTGGGTCTCGGGCGACGCGGCGCGCCAGCATGTGCACTGGCTCCGTGCCGGCTTCGACGCGATCGCGGTCGGCGGCACCACCGTCCTCAGGGATGACCCCGAGCTGACCGTGCGCGGGAGCGTCACGCCGCGGCAGCCGCCCGTGCGCGTGGTATTCGACCGGCGCGCAATGCTCAACGAGACCGCCAACCTGGTCAAGACGGCGCGCCAGGTGCCGACCTGGGTCATGGCGTCGCCCGACGCGCCGGCGGCGAGCGTCACCCTGCTCGAGCGCAGCGGCGTGCGCGTGTTCCGGCCGACCACGCTGCGCGACGGTCTCCGCCTGGTGCGCGAAGCCGGGATCCACTCGTTGTTGTGTGAGGGGGGTGGGACGCTCGGCGCGAAGCTGATCGTCGAAGGACTGGTGGACCGGCTCTACTGGGTCCAGGCCCCGGTGTGGCTCGGCGAGGGCGCGGTGCCGGCGTTCCCGGACGTACCGCCGACTCCGCTCGCAGCGGCGCCCCGCTGGCTGCCGGTGGAGCGCCTGGCCCTGGGCGCGGATACATTATTGGTATTGGACCGGCGGCTATGTTTACCGGCATCGTGAGCGCGGTCGGGACCGTCGCCAAGGCGACCCGGGAAACGGGAAACGGGAAGCGGGAACCGGGACTCGCCCTGACGATCCGCGCGCCGTTCAGGGGTGTGGCGAAGGGCGAGAGCATCGCCGTGGCGGGCGCGTGCCTGACCGTCGAGGGCGTCGTGAAGGGCGGGTTCCGGGTGCGCGTGATCTCGACGACCGGGAGCCGGACCCTGTTCGACGCGTACACGCCCGGCCGCCGGGTGAACCTGGAGCGCGCCGTGCGCGCGTCGGATCGGCTGGGCGGCCATATCGTGCAGGGGCACGTGGACGGAGTCGCGGTGGTCGCGCGCGAAGCGCGGCGCGGTGACGCCTGGGTGTACGACCTGCGCGTGCCGCCGGAGGTCCGGGAGGTCTCGATCCGGCACGGGTCGATCACGGTGGACGGGGTGAGTCTCACGATCAACGAGCTGCCGGGGCCCGACCTGGTGCAGGTGTCGCTGATCCCGTTCACCCGCGAGCACACGACCCTCGGAACCCTGCGCGTGGGCGACCGCGCTCATGTGGAGGGCGACGTGTTGGGAAAGTATGTGAGGCAGCTATGCCGCACCGCATCATAGAACGGGCCATCGCGGACATTCGGGCGGGCAAGCTCGTCATCGTTGCCGACGACGAGCACCGCGAGAACGAGGGGGATCTGGTCGGTGCCGCCGAGCAGGTCACGCCGGAGATGATCAACTTCATGGCGACGCACGGGCGTGGGCTCGTCTGCCTGACGCTCATGCCCGAGCGGTGTCAGGCCCTGGGGCTCACCCAGATGGCCGAGCACAACACCGAGGCGCATGAGACGGCGTTCACGGTGTCGATCGACGCGGCGGCGCGGTTCGGCGTCACCACCGGGATCTCCGCCCACGACCGCGCGGCCACCATCAGCGTCGCGATCGACCCCGCCACCGTGCCGGGCGATTTGCGGCGGCCCGGGCATGTGTTCCCGCTGCGGGCGCGGCCCGGCGGCGTGCTGCAGCGCGTCGGCCAGACGGAGGCCAGCGTGGATCTCGCGCGGCTCGCGGGCCTCTATCCCGCGGGCGTGATCTGCGAGATCCTGAACCCCGACGGGGCGATGGCGCGGCGGCCGGAGCTCGAGCGATTCGCCGCGGAGCACGGCCTGACGTTCATCACCGTGGCCCAGCTCGTGGCCTATCGGCTCGCGAAGGAGCGGCTGGTGCACCGCGTGGCCGAGGCTCGGCTGCCCACGCCGTACGGCGAGTACAGGATCATCGGCTACCGGAACGACGTCGACGCCGCCGAGCACGTGGCGCTGGTGTACGGCGACGTGCAGGACCGCAAGCGGGTGCTCGTCCGCATGCACTCGAAGTGCCTCACGGGCGACGTGTTCGGCTCGGCGCGCTGCGACTGCGGCTGGCAGCTGCACAGCGCCATGCGGATGATCGCGGCGGAGGGCCGTGGCGTCGTCGTCTACCTCGACCAGGAGGGGCGGGGGATCGGGCTCCTCAACAAGCTCAAGGCGTACGAGCTCCAGGACGCGGGTCACGACACGGTGGATGCGAACCGCGAGCTCGGCTTCAAGCCCGACCTCCGCAATTACGGCATCGGGGCGCAGATCCTGCTCGACCTCCGGCTGTCGTCGATCCGCGTGCTCACGAACAACCCGATGAAGCTCGTCGGGCTCGAGGGGTACGGCCTGGAGATCGTCGAGCGCGTCCCGATCGTGATGGCTCCCTCGGACGAGAACCGCTCCTACCTCGACGCCAAGCGGGACAAGCTCGGCCACCTGCTCACCCACTGACCGTGGCCGAGATCCAGGGTTCGCCCCGCGCGCCGCACCAGGTCCGCGTGGCTGTGCTGGTCAGCCGCTACAACGAGATCGTCACCGCGCGCCTGCTGGAGGGCGCGCGCCAGTGCCTGCGCGACCGGGGCGTGCCCGAGGCGCGGGTGGACGTGCTGTGGGTGCCCGGCGCCTTCGAGCTCCCGGTCGCGGCGGAAGCGGCGGCGGCGAGCGGCCGCTATGGGGCGATCGTCGCGCTCGGGTGCGTGATCCGCGGCGAGACGGCGCACTTCGAGTACGTCGCGGGCGAGGCGGCGCGCGGGCTCGGCCACGTGGCGCTCGCGCACCGGCTGCCCGTCGGCTTCGGCGTGCTCACCACGGAGTCCCTCGACCAGGCGCTGGCGCGGGCGGGCGGGGGCGCGGGCAACAAGGGGTACGAGGCGGCGGAAGCGGCCCTCGCCACGGCCGACGTCCTGGCGCAGCTGACCGGTGCAGCGCCCCGAGACTAAAGCGCGCGCGCGCGCGCTCCAGATCCTCTATGCGTGGGAATTGTCGGGTCGCCCGTCGGTCGGGACGGTCGTGGCGCGCCTCGCCCGCGCGTACGGCGGGACTCCCGCGGGCTTCGATCGCGGCGCGGACCTCGCCGCCAAGGCGATCGCCGGGCTCCCCGAGTTCGACCGGCGCGTCGCCGGCGCCGCCCTACACTGGCGGCTCGAGCGGGTGGGGGTCGTGGAGAAGAGCATCCTCCGGCTCGCGCTCGCCGAGCTCGCCGAGGGAGCCACGCCGCCGAGGGTCGTGCTCGACGAGGCGGTGAAGCTGGCCCACTGGTTCGCCGGCGCGAAGGCGCCGGCGTTCGTGAACGGCGTCCTGGACGCGGTGGCGCGGGAGTACGGGGCGCTGTGAGGATCCTGCTCGTCAACTGGAACGACCGCCAGAATCCGCACGCCGGTGGCGCGGAGATCCACCTGCACGAGCTGTTCGGACGGCTCGCGCAGCGGGGACACGCGATCGACCTGGTGGCGAGCGGGTGGCCCGGCTGCGCCCCCGTGGCCGAGCTCGACGGGATGCGCGTGCACCGGGTCGGGGGTCGCCACAGCTTCGCCCTGCGCGCGCGCCGCGCGGTGCGCCGGCGGCTCCGTGCGGACCCCTACGACGTGGTCGTCGAGGACATCAACAAGCTGCCGCTCTATCTCACCCAGCTCACCGACCTGCCGTTCTGCGCGATCATCCCGCACCTCTTCGGCACCACGGCGTTCGCCGAGGCGAGCTGGCCGATCGCGGCGCTCGTGTGGGCGGCCGAGCGGCCGATTCCCCGCGTGTACCGGCGGGCGGCGTTCCACGTGATCTCGGAGAGCACCCGGGACGACCTGGTGCGGCGTGGGGTTCCGCGGGAGCGCATCGAGGTCATTTATCCGGGCGTCGCTGCGACCTGGTACTGCCCCGACGGTGCCGCGCCACGGGCACGAACCCCCACATTCTTGTACGTGGGGCGCCTCAAGCGTTATAAAGGGGTGGAAATCGCGCTCCGGGCGCTGGCGCTCGCCCGGGAGGCGCGTGCCGACCTGGCGCTCGAGATCGCGGGGCAGGGCGACGACCGGCCCCGGCTCGAGCGCCTGGCGCAGGCGCTGGGTGTCCGGGAGGCGGTGCAGTTTCTCGGGTTCGTGCCCGAGGAGGAGAAGCGCCGCCTGCTGCGCCGGGCGTGGGCCGTGGTGTTCCCGAGCCCGAAGGAGGGCTGGGGGATCTCCAACGTGGAGGCGGCGGGCTGCGGCACACCGGCGCTCGCCTCCGACAGCCCGGGCCTGCGGGAGTCGGTGCGGGACGGCGAGACCGGCTTCCTGGTGCCGCACGGCGACGCGCGGGCGCTCGCCGACCGGATGCTCGCGCTGGCCGCCGAGCCGACCTTGGTGACCCGGCTCGGACGGGGCGCGCGCGCCTTCGCCGAGCAGCTGTCCTGGGAGCGCGCGGCCAGGGCTGCCGAAGCACATCTCCAGCGTGTCATCGCTCAGGGAGGCTGACCCCATGCGCATCACCCTCACGGCACGGCACTGCGAGATTCCCGAGGAGTTGCGGTTGCGGGCGCGGACGCTGCTCGAGCGTCTGCAGAAGGTGGCGACGCGGCCGCATGATGGGCAGGTCATCTTCAGCGCGGATCACGGCGCGCGGACCGTCGAAGTCCGGCTGCACACCGCGCGCGGCGTGGTGCACGTCGGCACGGCGGCCGGGGCGGATCACCGCTCGGCGCTCGATCGGGCGGCGGCGAAGGTGCGCCGCCAGCTCGGCAAGGCGGCGCCGGACCGCCGCCGCGTCGCCGCCGCGCGGCGCGCCCTGGAGCGGGAGCCCCGGTGACGGGACCTCGGGTGCGCGACCTGCTCGAGCGCAAGGGCGACCCCTTGCAGCTCGAGGCCCTCACGGGAGACGTGGGGCTCGACCGTCTCATCCCGACGCCCGAGGCCTCGAGCCCCGGCCTCGCGCTCGCGGGCTACACCACGCGGTTCGCCGCGCACCGGCTCCAGATCCTCGGTGAGACCGAGATCTCGTATCTCAACTCCCTCTCCACCGCCGAGCGTCGCCAGTCGCTCGAGACGCTGTTCCAGTTCGACCTGCCCTGCGTCGTGATCGCGAAGGGGCTGGAGGCGCCGGCCGAGCTGATCGAGCTGGGGCGGGCCAAGGGGATCCCGGTGATCCGCACCAAGCTCAAGACCACGGAGCTGTACCGGGGGCTCAGGCCGTTCCTGGACGACGCGTTCGCGCCCACCACGACCGTGCACGGCTCGCTCGCCGACGTGTTCGGCGTGGGGCTCCTGTTCCTCGGGCGCTCCGGGATCGGCAAGAGCGAGTGCGTGCTCGACCTGGTCGAGCGCGGCCACCGGCTGGTGGCGGACGACGTCGTGCACATCACCCGCCACGGCAACGACGTGCTCATCGGGCGCGGCCACGAGCTGGCGCGGCACTACATGGAGATCCGCGGCGTCGGGCTGATCGACATCCGCGCGCTGTTCGGTATCCGCGCCGTGCGCCAGCAGAAGCGCCTCGAGGTCGTGGTGCAGCTCGAGGACTGGGACGCGACCCGGGAGTACGACCGCACCGGGATCGACGGTCAGACGACGCAGCTGCTGGACATGACGCTGCCGCTCGTGACCGTGCCGCTCAACCCGGGCAAGAACCTCACCGTCGTCTGCGAGGTCGTGGCGATGAACCACCTGCTGCGCTACAGCGGGGTGGATTCCGCGCGCATCTTCAACGAGCGCCTGCTCCAACGGATGGCGGAGCGGCGCGAGCTGCAGGAGTACCTCGAGGAGGACTATGAGTGAGCCGCTGCGCGGGGTGATCGTCTCCCACGCGGCGGTGGCGCAGGCGTTGCTGGCCGCGGTCGGCGCGATCACGGGGGTGACCGACGCCCTCGTCCCCGTGAGCAACGACGGCTGCGACTCGGGTGCCCTGTCGGCGCGGCTCGCGGCGGCGATCGGCGACAGGCCCGCGCTGCTGTTCGTGGACCTCCCCGGTGGGTCCTGCCTCTCGAGCGCGGTGCGCCTCGCCCGGGGCAAACAGGATCTCGCGGTGGTCACCGGCGTGAACCTGGCGATGCTGCTCGACTTCGTGTTTCACCGCGACATCACGCCCGCGGAGGCGGCGCGCCGCGCCGCGGAGGCGGGCGCCAAAGCCATTCGTACCCCGACGGCATGAGCATCGCCCTCTACCGGATCGACGACCGCCTCATTCACGGCCAGGTGGTGGTGGGCTGGGGCCAACCGCTGCGCGCGGCGTTCATCGTGCTGGTCGACGACATCGTGCGGGCCAGCGAGTGGGAGCAGGACCTTTACCGCATGGGCGTTCCGCCGCACATCGAGGTGGTGTTCGCTTCGACCGCCGAGGCGGCGCGGAAGCTCCCCGAATGGGAGGCCGATCCACGGACGGGGATCCTCCTCACCGGGGACATCGACACGATCGCGGCGTTGTGCACCGACAGCCAGCGGGTGACGCGGGTCAACGTCGGCGGCATTCACCACCAGCCCGGCCGCACGGAGCGGCTGCGCTACGTCTACCTGAGCGCCGCCGAGGCCGCGAAGCTCCGCGACCTCGCGGCGCAGGGCGTCGAGATCACGGCCCAGGACGTGCCGACCGCGCCGGCCGTGCCGCTCAAGGAGTTCACGTGAGCCTCGAGCTCCAGCTGCTGCTGCTCGCCTGGGGTGCGCTCGTGGGTCTCGACCTTGTGGGCGTGCCGCAGATGATGATCGCGCGGCCGATCGTGGCGGGGCCGGTCGCGGGCCTCATCGTCGGCGACGTGCCGGCCGGGCTGCAGCTCGGTGTGCTGTTCGAGCTGTTCCAGTACGACATTCTCCCGTTCGGCGCGACGCGCTATCCGGAATACGGACCGGCGACGGTGGCGGCGGTGGGCGCGGCCCACGCCGCCGCCGGCACGCTCGGGATCGGCATCGGCACCTTCGTGGGGCTGGTCACGGCGATGGTGGGGGGGATGAGCATGCACCTGCTGCGGCGCATGAACGCGCGCGCGGTCCACGCCGCGCAGGGCCCGCTCGAGGCCGGCGACGTCGGGGCGCTGGTTCACCTGCACGTGATGGGCATCCTGCGGGACGCCGCACGCGCCGGTCTCGTGACGGCGTCCGGACTGGTGCTCGCGCAGCTCGCCCGCGTGTTCATCGCCGGCCATCTCACGCTGCGGGGCGTGACCGTGCTGGGCGTCGCGGCCGCCGCTGCCGCGATCGCGGCGGCGGCGGCGGGGACGCTCCGCGTGGTGGGTCGGGGCGCCAACCTGCCGTGGCTCGCCGCCGGGGTCCTGGGCGGCACGGTGCTGGCCTGGCTGTGGTGACACGGACGGCGCGTCCTTCGCTCGGCCGCAGCCTGCTGCGGCTGTTCGCCGTGCAGGGCTCGTGGGACTACGAGCGGCTGCAGGGGGTGGGCGTCGGCGTGGCGGAGGAGCCGCTGCTCCGCGACCTGCGGACGTCCGGGGACGGCGCGGCCTACCGCGCGGCGTTGGCGCGGGGGGCGCACCTGTTCAACGCGCACCCGTACTTCTGCGGGCTCGCGGTCGGCGCCGCGGCCCGGGCGGAGCACGAGGGCGCGACCCCACAGCAGGTCGAGCGCCTGCGCACCGCGCTGGGCGGCCCCTTGGGCTCGCTGGGGGACCGGCTGGTGTGGGCCGGGTGGCTGCCCGTCACGTCGGGACTCGCGGTCGCCGGGGTGGCCCTCGGCCTCGGCCTGTGGGCGGTCCTGGGCTTCCTGGTCGTCTACAATGCCGGCCACGTGGCGCTGCGCTGGTGGGCGCTCTCCGCCGGCTGGACCCACGGCGTGCGGGTGGCGGCGGCGCTGCACCACCCGTTCCTGCGGCGCGCATCGGCGTGGAGCGGTCCGGCGATGGCGCTCACGGTCGGCGCGGCGCTGCCGCTGGCGGCGCGGTTCCTGGCCAGCGGCTTCACCGGCTGGGCGCGCGGGGCGCTCGCCGTGACCGCGGCGGCTGGGTTCCTGTTGCTGTGGTGGCGGCGAGGGAGGCTCACGGGGCTGCGGTTCGGCCTCGCCCTGCTCGCCCTCGCCGCGTTCGCGGAGTGGGTATGGCCGTGATCGAGCGGGCGGCGAAGATCGTGAACCCGCTCGGGATGCACGCGCGCCCCGCGGCGGAGTTGGTCAAGGTGGCGAATCGCTTCCGGAGCAAGGTCGAGGTGCGCAAGGACGACCTCGCGGTGAACGGCAAGAGCATCCTGGGTGTGATGATGCTCGCCGCCGAGTGCGGGTCGTCCCTCACCATCACGACGGACGGCGACGACGCGGGCGAGGCGATGGAGGCCCTGCTCGCCCTGGTGGCGGACGGCTTCCACGAGATGCACCTGACCCAGGACGCGAAGGACGCGGAGCTGCGCGACGGCGCTCAGGATGAGGAGGAACAGGTGCAGTGAGCGACCGCCTCCTCAAGGGCATCGGCGTCTCGCCCGGGGTCGCGATCGGTCCCGCCGTGGTCGTGCGCTGGTCGATGCCGGAAGTCCCGCACCGCGTGGTGCCGCGCTCCCAGGTGGAGAAGGAAGTGCGGCGCCTGCGCGCCGCCGTGCGCGATGTCAAGCGCCACATCGAGGCGCTCAAGGCGCGGGCCGAGGACCGCGCGGGCGTGGACGAGGCGCGCATCTTCGACGCGCAGATCCTGATGCTCGAGGACAAGGAGTTCCTGACCAGCGTCGAGGACCTGATCCGCGAGAACCACCTCACCGCCGAACGCGCGTTCGAGTTCAAGGCGCTCGAGGTCCGCGACCTGTGGTCGGCGAGCGGCAGCCTGCTCTTGAAGGACCGGCTCGCCGACTTCTCGGGCGTCGCGATCCGGATGATCGAGCACCTGATGCACCGCGGCGAGAGCGAAGCGTGGGAAGGGATCACCCAACCCTCCGTGGTCGTGGCGAAAGAGCTGGGGCCGGGGCTCACCGTGCAGCTCGACCGCGAGCACGTGGTGGGGCTGGTGAGCGAGGAGGGCACGCGCACCTCGCACGCCGCGATCCTGGCGCACTCGATCGGGATTCCGGCGGTGTTCGGTGTGGCGGGCGCGATGGAGCGGATCGAGCCCGGCACCATGCTCGCGATGGACGGGACCCGCGGCACGGTCCTGCTCCACCCCGACCCGAAGGAGATCGCCGAAGCGCAGACGCGCGAGCTGCGGCGACGCGAGCTCGCGGGCCAGCTCGAGGAGGTGGTCGCGCAGCCCGCGATCACGCTCGACGCCGTGCGCATCGTGCTGCGCGGGAACGTGGACCTCCCCGACGAGATCGGGCCCGCGCAGCAGCACGGCGCCGAGGGCGTCGGGCTGCTGCGCACCGAGTTCCTCATCACGGGCCACACCGCGCTCCCGAGCGAGGACGAGCAGGCGGCGTACTACCGCCGCGTCGGGGAGGCGTTCCGGGGCTACCCGGTCGTCATCCGGACGTACGACCTCGGCGGCGACAAGCTGCCCGGCCCGTTCCGCGCTCCGGCGGAGGCGAACCCGCAGCTCGGCTGGCGGGCGATCCGCGTGTGCCTGGACCGGCCCGAGATCTTCCGCACCCAGGTGCGCGCCGCGCTGCGCGCCGCCGCCCACGCGGAGATCCATCTCATGATTCCGCTCGTCACGCGGCTCGACGAGCTGGACCGCACGCGCGCCATGGTCGTCGACGAAGCCGACCGGCTCGCGCGCGAAGGCGTGGAGGCGGCCCGATCCCTGCCGGTCGGCGTGATGGTGGAGACGCCCGCGGCCGCCGTGATGGCCGACCGGCTCGCCGCGGCCAGCGATTTCCTGTCCGTGGGCACGAACGACCTCACCCAGTACACGCTCGTCGTGGACCGCGGCAACGCGCGGCTCGCGGACCGGTTCAACCCGCACGACCCGAGCGTGCTGCGGCTCCTCAAGCTCGTGGCGGACGCGGCGCGCTCGGCGGGAAAGCCCGCGAGCGTGTGCGGCGAGATGGCCTCGGAGCCGCTGTCGGCGTTCCTGCTCGTCGGGCTCGGCTACGAAACGCTGTCGGTGGCGCCGCCGGCGCTGCCGCTCGTGAAGTGGACGATGCGGAAGGTGAGCGCGGCGCGCGCGCGTGCGGCGGCGGAGCAGGCACTCGCCGCGCGCACGGCGGACGACGTGCTCGATCTGATCCGCCTCGCGCTCGCCGAGGCCGTGGATCTCAAGCTGCTCGACCCCGACGCCGTTGCCCGTCGGCCGCCGCCCCGCTAGCTTGCACCCTTGACCTCCGGTGGGATTGCGAGATGCCGGCGCAGCGTCACGTGTTCACGTCCGAGTCGGTGACGGAAGGCCATCCCGACAAGATCGCCGATCAGATCTCCGACGCGGTCCTCGACGCGATCATCGCGAAGGACCCCGGGGCGCGCGTCGCGTGCGAGACGCTCGTGACCACCGGCATGGCCGTGGTCGCGGGCGAGATCACGACCACCACCTACGTCCACATCCCCGACATCGTGCGGGGCACGATCAGCTCGATCGGCTACACCGACGCGAGCTTCGGCTTCGACGCGCAGACCTGCGCGGTCCTCACGACCATCGACCGCCAGTCCGGCGACATCGCGATGGGCGTGGACCGGGGCGGGGCGGGGGACCAGGGGATGATGTTCGGCTACGCGTCGGACGAGACGCCCTCGCTGATGCCGCTGCCGATCGTGCTGGCCCACCGCCTCGCCGAGCGGCTGGCCGCGGTGCGGAAGGAGGGGGGCCTGGTCTGGCTGCGGCCCGACGGGAAAACCCAGGTGAGCGTCGTGTACGAAGGCGCGCGGCCCGTCGGCATCAGCAAGGTCGTCGTGTCCACCCAGCACTCCGACAAGGTCGATCACGCCGAGCTGCGCGCGGGCGTGATCGCCCTGGTGGTGCGGCCGGTGCTCGCGGACGCGGGCTTCGAGGCGCAGGACCGGGACGTCTTGATCAACCCCACCGGCCGCTTCGTGGTGGGCGGGCCGCAGGGCGACGCCGGGCTCACCGGCCGCAAGATCATCGTGGACACCTACGGCGGTATGGCGCGCCACGGTGGGGGCGCCTTCAGCGGCAAGGACCCCTCCAAGGTCGACCGCTCGGCCGCCTATGCGATGCGCTGGGTGGCGAAGAACATCGTGGCGGCGAAGCTCGCGCAGCGCTGCGAAGCTCAGGTGGCCTACGCGATCGGCGTCGCCGAGCCCGTCTCCGTGATGATCGACACCTTCCGCACCGGCGTGGTCCCCGACGAGGCGATCGAGGACGCGGTCCGGGATGTCTTCGACCTGACGCCGCTCGGGATCAACGCGGCGTTGAACCTGCGCAACCCCATCTACCGCGCCACCGCCGCGTACGGCCACTTCGGCCGCGCGCTCGAGAAGCGCCGCTACGTGGACAAGGATGTCGACCGCGAAGTCGAGCTGTTCACGTGGGAGCGTGCCAACCGGGTCGAGGACCTGAGGCTGGCGGCGCAGCGCTCCAAGCACTACGGCTCGACGAAAGCGACGGCATGACGACGACGGCGCGGACCGCCGCTTCCGACGTCAAGGACCTGAGCCTGGCGGCCGAGGGACGGCGCCGCACGGAGTGGGCGGAGCGGTCCATGCCGGTCCTGCGGCAGATCCGGGAGCGCTTCGCGCGCGAGCAGCCGCTCGCGGGCCGCCGCCTCTCGGCGTGCCTGCACGTCACCACCGAGACGGCGAACCTCGCGGTCACGCTCAAGGCCGGCGGGGCGGACGTCGTCCTGTGCGGCTCGAACCCGCTCTCCACCCAGGACGACGTGGCCGCGCACCTCGTCAAGGACCACGGCATCAAGGTCTTCGCGATCAAGGGCGAGGACCACGCGACCTATTATGACCACATCCGCGCGGCGCTCGCCCACCGGCCCGATATCACGATGGACGATGGCGCCGACCTGGTCGGGGCCCTGCACATGATCGCCCTGAACCGGCTCGATGACCTGGCGCGGCCGGTGCGCGACTGGGTCGAGACGCTGCCGCCGGCGGAGCGCCAGGCGCTCGTCGCCGGGGTGATCGGCTCGACCGAGGAGACGACCACCGGCGTGATCCGGCTCAGGGCGATGGCCAAGGACGGCGTGCTCCGGTTCCCGGTGATCGCGGTGAACGACGCCGAGACGAAGCACCTGTTCGACAACCGCTACGGCACGGGGCAGTCCACGCTCGACGGCATCCTCCGGGCCACGAACCTCCTGCTCGCGGGGAGCAGCGTCGTCGTGGCGGGGTACGGATGGTGTGGGCGCGGGTTCGCGACGCGGGCGCGGGGGGCGGGGGCGAACGTCCTGGTCACCGAGGTCGACCCGCTCAAGGCGCTCGAGGCCCAGATGGACGGCTACCGCGTCGTGCCCATGGCCGAGGCGGCCGGAGTGGGTGACGTGTTCGTAACGCTCACCGGGAACGTGAACGTGATCCGGCTCGACCACATGCGGGCGATGAAGGACGGCGCGGTGCTGGCGAATTCGGGCCACTTCAACGTCGAGCTCGACCTCGAGGGCCTGAAGCAGGCGGCGCAGGGCCCGACGCGGGTGCGCGAGTTCGTGGACGAATGGCGGCTCGACGGCAAGCGCATTTTCGTGCTCGCCGACGGCCGGCTGATCAACCTGGCGGCGGCGGAGGGCCACCCGGCGAGCGTCATGGACATGTCGTTTGCCAACCAGGCGCGGGCGGCCGAGTTCGTCGTGCGGAAGGCGAAGACCCTGGCCAGGGACGTGCACCGCCTCCCGCGCGAGGTGGACGCGGAGATCGCCCGCCTGAAGCTGGCGGCGTTGGGGGTCGCCATCGACACGTTGACGCCCCAGCAGCAGAAGTACCTCGCCTCCTGGGAGCTCGGCACCTGACCGCGAAAGTGATCCAGGTGCGCGTCGCCCACTTGGGCCTCGACCGCACGACCAACACCCCGGTGGTGATCCTGCAGGAACAGGAAGGGGAGCGCGTGCTCCCCATCTGGATCGGCCCGGCGGAGGCGAGCGCGATCGCGATGGAGCTCGCGGGCGTCAAGTTCGCGCGGCCGCTCACGCACGACCTCCTGAAGCAGGTCATCCTCGGCCTGGGCGCGGAGCTCCGCAAGGTCCTCATCACGCAGGTGAAGGACAACACCTACTACGCCGAGCTGCACATCTACCGCGGCGACGCGGTCATCCAGATCGACGCGCGGCCGTCGGACTCGATCGCCGTCGCCCTGCGGCTCAAGGCGCCCATCTTCACGAGCGAAAGCCTGCTGGCGCTGACGTCCGTCGAAACGGGCGAGCCCTCGGGGGAGACGGGCTCCACGCCGCTCGACCCCGACGCGCTGAAGACCTACCTCCAGAACCTCGATCCTGAAGATTTCGGCAAGTTCACTCCATAGACCGGTCGCGCTGCTCTGCCTCCTGGGCTTCGGGGGCGGGGGCGGGGGCGGGGGCGGGTCACAACAGCAGGTTGTGGTGTCGGGGCGAGTCCTGTACGGCGGGCGGGAGCAGCAGCCGCTCGCGCGCGCCTGGGTCGTGCTCCACCGGGTCACGCCGGCCGGCGGCGGAGGCCCGATCGACTCGGTCCGCACCGACACGCGCGGCGCATATGCGCTCACCGTCGCGCGCACCGACACGTCGGCCATGTACGTCGTCTCGTGCTGGTACGGCGGCATCGCGTACTTCTCGGAGGTCGTGACGGGGTCGCGCGGGAACACCGGCCTGCGACCCCTGCTCGTGTACGACACCACCTCCGCCGGCCCCGGCGTGCAGGTCGCGCGGCGGCTCGTCACGTTCGCGCACGCCAAGGCGGACGGCTCGCGCGATGCGCTCGAGCTCCTGGAGCTCCTGAACCCCGGCCGCAAAACCCGCATCGCCCCGGACTCCGCGCGGCCGACGTGGACCGGCGCCGTCCCGCACGAGGCGATCCAGTTCCAGGTGGGGCAGGGCGACCTGTCGGCCGAGGCGGTGACGCTGCGGGGTGACAGCGTGGCGGTGTTCGGCCCTGTCCCGCCGGGGGAGCCGAAACAGCTCTCCTACGCGTACGTCCTGCCGGGGAACGTCGAGCGGCTCGCGCTTCCCGTCGACCAGGCGACGGCGGAGCTGGACCTGCTGCTGGAGGACACGACCGCGGCCGTGGCGGCGCCGCAACTGGACACCCTCGGCAGAGAGGCGCTCGAAGGGCGGCGCTTCGCCCGCTACCGCGCCCGCTCGCTGCCGGCCGGCGCTGCCGTGACGATCGCGTTCCCCGCCCCGAGCCGCACGCGGGCGGAGGCGCTCGTGCCGTGGGTGGTGGCGCTGGCGGCCGTGGCGCTCGCGGTTGGGTTCGTGGTGGCGCTGCGGCGGAAGCCGCCCCTTGCCGCCCATTATCCGATCCGATAGAATTGCGCTCGTAGTACACAAGCGAACGCGGATTCACGGAAGCCGGTGCAAGTCCGGCGCGGCCCCGCCACTGTAACGGGCACGATCGCGGCTCAACGCCACTGGGAACTCCCGGGAAGGCGAGCCGACCGCCCGAAGCCAGGAGACCTCTTCGTTCGCGCCACCTGTAGATCCCTCGCGGGAGGGATGGTGGCGCTGCGCACCGGGCGCAGACGCTAGCCCATCTCCGCTTCCGTCGGGGGTGGGTTTCTTGCTATGCGCCGCTGGGCACATCGCACCCACCTCGCGGGCCTGCTCGCGCTGGCCGTCGCGGCCTGCGCGGGGGGAGAGCGCCCCGCGTCCCGGGGCGGCATCGCCGTCACCGACGACGCGGGCCGGCGGGTGACGCTGGCTGCGCCCGCGCAGCGGATCGTCTCGCTGCTTCCGTCCTTCACCGAATTGCTCTTCGCGATCGGCGCGGGCGACCGGCTCGTGGGCCGGACGACCTGGTGCGACTACCCGCCGGAGGCGCTCGCCGTGCCGAATGTCGGCGACGGCATGCCGCCCAACGTCGAGGTGGTGGCCGCCCGGCGGCCGGATCTCGTGGTGCTCTACCGCTCCGGCCCGAACGTCACGGCCGCGGAGCAGCTCGAGCGGGTAGGTATCCGGACGGTCCTCCTCGATCTCAACCTGCTCGAGGACCTGGGGCCCGCTGCCCGGCGACTGGGCGTGGTCACCGGCCGCCGTGCCGCGGCGGATTCCCTGTCGCGCATCATGGACAGCCTGGCCGCCCAGCCCCCGGCGCCGAGCACCCAGTCCCTGGTGTTCATCGTCTGGGACAACCCACCGATCGTCATCGGCGCGGGGAGCTACCTGGACCGCCTGGCCGCGCTCGCGGGGGCGCGCAACGTGTTCCACGACATCGGCTCGCCCACGGCCCAGGTCTCGATCGAGACGATCGCCGCGCGCGATCCCGATGTCGTCGCTGTGCTCTCGGACAGCGCCGTGACACCGCGCTATGCGGCACGTCCCGAGTGGCGGGCTGTGCGCGCGGTGCGAGAGGCGCGGTTCCTCTTCCTTCCGGGCCAGCTGTTCGGGCGCCCCGGACCGCGCGCTGCGGAAGCGGTGCGCGACTTCCGGCGGCGCCTCGGCGCCGCGCCGTGAAGTACGTCCTGCTCGCGGTCGCGGCTCTCGTGACGCTCGCCGCCGCCGTACTGCTCGGGCCCGCGACCGTGCCGCTCGGCGACATCGTGTCCTCGCCCATCGTCTGGCAGCTCCGGCTCCCACGCGCGGTGCTTGCGTTCCTCGTGGGTGGCGCGCTCGGAGTCTCCGGCGTCGGGCTCCAGGCGTTGGTCAGGAACCCTCTCGCCGACCCGTTCCTGCTCGGCCTGTCGGGCGGCGCCGGGCTCGGGGCGGTGGCGGCGATCGCGCTCGACTTCCCGGGGCCCTGGGCCCTCCCGCTCGCGGCGTTCGTCGGGGCGGTGGGCGCGATGGCGCTGGTGTACCGGCTCGGGCTCATCGGCGGCGCGGAGCTCGACCCCCGGGTCCTCCTGCTGGGTGGCGTGGCCGTGGGCGCGTTCGCCGCCGCCATCACGACCGCGGTCGTCTCGCTCGCCGAGGCCACGGAGCTGCGCAACGCCTTCCTCTGGCTCTGGGGCGGGTTCTCCGGGGCGTCGTGGACGACGGTGCTCGTGATCGCCGTCTACGCGCCGCTGCCGCTCGTCGTCCTCGCCGCGGCTGCGCGGCCGCTCGACCTGCTCGCCCTCGGCGAGGAGCCCGCGCAGTACCTCGGTGCGGACGTGCGGCGGGTCAAGCGGCTCGTCTACCTCGCCGCGTCGCTCCTGACCGCCGCCGCGGTCGCCGTGGCGGGCGTCATCGGTTTCGTCGGGCTCGTCGTGCCGCATCTCTGTCGCCTGGTCTGGGGCCGGCTGCACCGCACGCTCTTCCCGACCGCGTTCCTCGCGGGCGGGATCCTGCTCGCGGCGGCGGACACACTCGCCCGCACCGTGGTGGCCCCGCGCGAGCTGCCGGTGGGCATCGTGACCGCGCTGCTCGGCGTCCCGGTCTTCGCCTTCCTGCTCCGCCGATGGACCGTGAGCTGATCCTGGCGGCGTCCGGCGTCACGTGCCGCTACCCGGGCGCTCCGCGCGACGCGCTCGTGGGCGTCTCGCTCGAGGTGCGCGCGGGCGAGTTCCACGCCGTGCTCGGGCCCAACGGCAGCGGCAAGACCACCCTCGTGCGCGCGGCGCTTGGCCTCGTCCGGCCCGCCGAGGGGCAAGCGAGCATCCTGGGGCGACCGGCGAGCGATTGGGCGCGGCGAGATCTCGCGCGAGTCGTGGGGGTCCTCCCGCAGCGCGAGGACAACCTGTTCCCGCAACGCGTGCGCGAGACGGTGCTGCTCGGCCGATACCCGCATCTCCCGCTGTTCGGCGGCGTGCGCGCCGCGGACCGGGCGGCCGTCGAGCGGGCGCTCGTCGCTTGCGACGCCCGTGACCTGGCGGACCGCTGGCTCTGGACGCTGTCGGGCGGGGAATACCAACGGGTTCGGCTCGCGCGCGCCCTCGCGCAGGAACCCAAGCTGCTCGTGCTCGACGAGCCCACCGCATCACTCGACCTGCGGCACGAGATGGAGCTGTTCGAGCTGGTGCGCGGGCTCGTGGACGCGCACGGGCTCGC
>WNGF01004636.1_pt1 | contig 36416 bp, 33 predicted proteins | sample 5400641 | NCBI WGS metagenome assembly WNGF01 (sample SAMN13153371, study PRJNA577476) | soil metagenome | isolation source: 80 cm soil or saprolite under grassland replicate 2 | place: USA:California | collected 2016-06-15 | reverse complement strand
TCAGCCTGCTGGTGGCGGCCCACCTTCTGCTGGTGAAGCGGCACGGAATGGCGCCGTCGCCGTTCCGCAATGAACCGGGGCCCGAGCCGACGAAGCCGTTCACCACGCACCTCGGGGAGCTCGGGGCGCTGGCGCTCGTCCTGATCGGCATCCTCACGGTCCTCGCCGTGCTGCTCCCGCCCGCCCACGGGCACGCGCCGATCGAGGGCATCGAGGTGACGAAACCCCCCTGGCCGATGCTGTGGGTCTACCCGGTGGAGGACTGGATCGGAGTGGGCGGGATCCTGTGGGCCACGCTCGCCATCTTCTCCATCCTGCTGATCGTCCCGCTCGTCGACCGGTCCGCCGAACGGCGTCCGCGGAGACGGCTCCCCATGATGATCGTCGGCGCCGCGGTGGTCGTGACGATCATCGTGCTGATCATCTGGGCGGCGGTGCAGCCCGTCGCGTCCCACATCGGGATGGACTGACGCCGTGTCCCGCCGCACCCTCGTGATCTTCTACGGCGCCGTCGCGGCAGCGGTGCTGTTCCTGGGGACGGTCTGGAGCGGGATCCACGAGGGGAAGGCGCGCTCCGTCGGGGGAGCGGTGGTCATGGCGGTGGCCGCGCTCGGCCTGCTCGCCTCACTCCTCGTCGCCGGCCGGATCGTGTGGGTCATCGGGCGTGCCAGGCGGCTGGACGCCGCGCGGCGGAGGGACCGGGTTCTCCGGTAGCCCGACGAGACGCCGCCGCCGGCCCCAGCCCCCAGCCCCACGGACCCCGCCGGAGGATCGATCGGGCTTGCCCTCGGGGCTCAGCCGAGCGTCTCGGCGGCCCGCCGGACGACGGCGTCCATGAGCTCGGGCCACCGGGGGCGCTGCTGCCGGAAGCATCCGGCGGCCTCGTGGAGGAGCGCCCCGGCATGGCGGAGGCGGAAGCGGGGCCACCAGGAGGATGGGACCCTGGCGAAGTACGCGTCGACGAATGCCCGCCCGGCGTCCTCGATCCGCGAGGCCGACTCTGGGTGGAGGAGCGCCAGGCCGTGCAATCGAGCGGCCATGGATCCCGCGTCGAGCACGGGGTCCGTCCGGGTGACCGAGTCGAGGTCGAGGAACGTCACGGCCGCGTCGCCGGGCAGGACGTGCTCGGGCTTGAGGTCGCCGTGGGCCGTGAGCGGGTCCACCTCGAGCAGCCCATCGACCGCCCGGGCGGCGACGGCCGCGGCGGTCCGTCCCAGGTCCGGCCGGACCCAGGAGATCAGGCTCGCGGCCCGCTGGACATGGACGGCCAGGTCCGCATGCCCCCGGCGCGTGTCGGCGCTCGCCTCGCGCTGCAACGCCACGAGCGCGTCCGCCACCCGTTCCATCACGGGGCCGGGGTCGTCCGAGCCGGCGACCACGTCCGCCAGCGAGGCGCCGGGCGATTCCTCCTGCACCAGGGTGCGATGGTCGTCGAGGTAGCCGACCGGTCGGGGCACGGTGAACTTCCGGGCCGTCCCCCTCGAGCTCAGTGCAGCGAGGGTGGCTCCGGTGCGGAGGCCCTGTTCGTCCCGGTAGGCCTTGACGTACCAGGTGGTCCCGCCGGTACCGTCCCTCGCATCGAGGCGCCACCGCAGCGCGCAGGCCAGGCCGGCCCGGTACCGGACCGGCACCGCCGTCCAGGTCCCCGGCTCCCCGGCCGGCCCGCCAAGCCTCGAGACGAGCGGCTCCGGGTCCGTCAACGCCCCGAGCGAGGGCAGGCGCCGGTCGAACGGGAACACCTGGAGGACGAGCTTCGACTCGGGGTCGTCCTTCACGGTCGGGATGCCGCCGGTGGGAGTGGATGGCGAGCCGGTGCGGAGCTTCTTCAGGACCTCGCGCGCCCGCTCGGGCGGATACACGAGCGCTGTGACCCAGCGGTCTCGTGGCCCGGAGGCTTCCTCGAACCGAACGCTGTACTGGACCACGGCTCTGGCCCCCCGCCGGTACCGGACGCGGTCCGCCCTGCACCCAGTGATCGGGAGCGGGGCGAAGGCCCGGCTGAGCATGGGGAGCGCTGCGGCCGGATCGAGCGCCACGGCCAAGCCGGGCAGGGCCGGGTCGTCGGGAACCGGCGGCTCGACGGACCGCCGTTCGGCCCGGGCGGGGGCACCGGTCACGACGAGCCAGTCCCCTGCCGGGCCAGGCGACCGGCCCGGCGCCGATCGAGCTCGGCCGCCCACCACTCCCGGTACCTCTCGGCGAGCAGCGCGGCCTCGGGCGTCGGCGACCCCGTGGCCCGCTCGTACCCGAACAGCTCCAGCGCGTCGCCGGCGAGGGCTTCGAACACGGCCAGGTCCCGCAGCGGCATCTGCGTCCGCCAGTCCCGGAGGCCGGGCGTGGGAGGGAGCCAGGCCCGCTTCGCCGACCGACCGGCCCCGTCCCGCTGCCGCCCCACGTGATAGGCCAGCATCTCGGGGGCGAACAGAAGGCCCAGGAAGCTGCACACGGATTCGAGGACCGCGCCGGGCCGGGCCACCAGGTCCTCGTACCGGACCTCCCGGTAGGCGGACCCCCGGTCGCCGCCGTCCGTCCGGCCCGACGTGACCTGCCACCGCCACCACAGCGCGCACACGGCGACGGGATCCTCGGCCCACAGTGCGAACCGGCCCGGGCCCTTGTCCGGCCCCGCCCACTGAAGCGCGGACAGCGCGACGTCCCGTCCGTCCCTGACGATGTGCACGATCCTCGACGAGGGGAACAGCCGGCCCAGAAACGGCAGGCACCGAACGTAGTCCGGCGTCTTCTCGCCGGCTAGGGGCTTGCCTCGCGCGGCGGCGAACTCGCCGTACAGGGCACTCACGAACCCCGCGTACGTCGACGCGCCCGCGGCCGCCCTCCTGACGGCCTCATCGTCGAGGCCGAGGCGTCCGAACCGGTGGTACGTGCGTACGCGCTCCACCAGCTCCGCCGACAGCGGCACGTCGCCGCCGTCCGGGTCCACGGCCTTGGGGATGAAGTGCGTGTCGTTCGCCATCGCCAGCGACGGATGGTGGTCCAGCATGCGCTGCAGGAGCGTCGTCCCGGATCGCGGGCACCCGACCACGAACGCGAAGGGGAGCCGGGCTTCCGCTGTCCCGGACGCGGTCCTCACGCCCGGCGCTCCGCGTTCGCAACCCGGGTCGCCGCCTCGCCGGGGCCCCGACCGAACCGTTCGACGGCGGCCCACAGCGCTCTGGCATCCTCCGGACGGCGGTGGCGGGTCTCCGCCAGCGCCGCCAACCGGGCCAAGGCCAGCCGCCGCCAGGGCGTGAGGCCGGGCGGGTCGGAGCCGTACCCTTCCGCGAAGGCCTCCACCGCCGCGGCGACCACGTGGTCGGGCCTGCGGCCGAGGACGGAGTCCATGTCCAGGTGAGCCACGAAGTTCCCCACGTCGAGCGCTGGGGGCGCCATGGCGGAGTCGTCGAGGTCGATGAACCTCACCCCGTCGCCGACCCACACGATCTGGGCCGGATGGCAGTCCCGGTGGGCGGGAAGCGACGGGCCGAGGTCAGCCCGGGGGGCCCACCGTGCGATCGCCCGCTCGACGAGGGCCCGGCTCTCGGGCCCGGCGGTCCGGCGAAGCTGCGCGGTCTCCTCCCCCACATCCCACGTTCGGTCCAGCTCGACCCCGCTGTCGTGGAGGCGCCGGAGCGCTCGGCCGGCCGGGCCGGCCGCCGCCACGAGCGCGTCGTCGTCCAGCCGGTCCATCGGGGTTCCCGGGACGAACTCGACGAGCAGGAGGTGGCCCTTGCGGTGTCCCAGCGGGCGTGGGACGAACGGGGCCGCGGTGCTCTCGGCGAGTGCGGAGAGCCGGCGATGGCCTCCCCGGGCCCGTGATGTCGCGAACAGCTTCAGCACCGCGACCCCGTCAGGGGTGTCGACCAGCGTCGTGACCCGACGGCCGGGGAGGTGGCGGAGGACCCGGATCACATCGGCCTCCGGGCACAGGCGGTCCACCTCGCCGGCCCACGGGGCCAGCGCGGGGTCGGTGACGGCGGGGTGGTCAGCCGGCCAGCGCACGAGCGGAGGCTCCTTCCAGGAATCGGGTCAGGGAGCGGGCCCGCTGGTCCCAGGTGTGTTCGCGCAGGGCCAGCCGCCTGGTCTCCGAGGCCACCGCCGCCGAGGCAGCCGGATCCGCCAGCACGTCGCGGATGCCCGCGGCGAGTGCGGAGGGGTCGCCCGGCCGGACCAGGGTTCCCAGGCGCCCGCCCTCCAGCACGGTTCGGATCTGGCCGATGTCGCTGGCCACGACGGGAACGCCCGCGGCCATGTACTCGTACAGCTTGAGGGGCGAGAACGCGAACCCCGGCAGGGAGGGATAGGGGAGCAGGGCGACGTCGAGGGCGGCCAGGAACCCCGGGATCACCCGATGGGGGAGCTGCCCGACCCACAGGACGCGGTCGTCCACACCGGCGGTCCGGGCCTGCCGCTCAAGCCTCGCCCGGACCTCGCCGTCTCCGGCGATGGCCAGGGCGACTCCGGGGAGCTCGGCGAGCGCCTGGATGGCCGCCTCGAGCCCGTGCCAGGGCCGAAGGCTGCCGGCGAACCCGACCAGCGGGCGTTCAGCGGGCAGCCGGAGGAACCTCCGGGCTTCGTCGCGCCTCGGGAGCCGGGCGAAGAGCTCTCCCTCCACGCCGTTGGGAACCACTTCGGTAGGCCTCCCCGGCGCCTCCTCCGCGAGGGTCCTGGCCAGCTCCTCGCTCACCGTCACTCGGAGGTTCGCGCCGAGAAGAACGGACCGCTCCCTCCGCCGGGCCAGTCCGGCCAGGTGCAGACCGCGCCACCGGATCTCCTCCTCCGCCAGCAGGGCATTGACCTCGACGACGTGTCCGGCGCCGGTTCCCGCGGCGAGCCGCCTGCCGGCGGTGCCGAACAGCGACAGGCGTTCGTACACCACGTCGGGCGCGAAGCGTTCCAGCGGCCGCCTGGCCTCCCGCTCCATCCGACCCACGGTGGCGAGCTTACGGATCTCCCGGCGGATCCCCTTGGACCACCCGGGGTGTCGGACCAGGAGGACCTCCATCCCGGGGGGTGGCCCGCCATGGCCGCTCACCCCCACCAGCATCACGTCGTGGCCGATCCGGGCCAGTGCTGTGGCCATGGCCTGGAGGTGGAGCGACGCCCCCTTCGTGTCCGGGACCCTGATCCCGGTGTCGGAGCACACCACGGCGATCCTCACGCCGGCACCCCGCCGAACACTCCCTGCAGCAGCCGAGCGCTCAGCCGGGGATCGAAGCGCTCGGCCACGAGCTCCCGTCCCGCGAGCCCCAGCCGGCGGGCCAGGTCCCGGTCCCGCCGGAGCGACTTGATGGCGTCGGCCAAGGCATCGGGGTCGTCCGGGGGCACCAGCAGCCCGGTCACGCCGTGGCGCACCACCTCCTCGATCCCCGCCACCGTCGTGGACACGACCGGGAGGCCGCGGGCCAGGGCCTCGACGAGGGCCGTAGGCATCCCGTCGCGGTCCCCGTCCTCCGCCACCCGGCACGGCAGGACGACCATCGAGCAACGCGCGAACGCGGCCTCCACCCGGTCCCAGGCGAGCGGCCCCAGGAAGCGGACCGGGCGGGTCAGGCCGAGCTCCTCCGCCCGCCCGACCAGGTCGTCCCGCAGCGGCCCGCCGCCCACGATCTCGACCTCGAGGCCAGGGATCCTGTCTCGGAGGAGCGAGGTGGCCTCGACGAGGACGTCGACCCCCTTCTTCGGGACCAGCCTCGCCACGCACAGCACTGGGCCGTCCGGCCGGTCGGGCGACACCTCGGCCAGGTCGACCCCGTTCGGGACGAGGTGGATGGGCAACCCGGGTCCGAGCAATCCCCGCAGGTACCCGGCGTTGTGTCGAGACACCGTGACCACCGCGGCCGCGCCCCGGGCGCGGGCCGGGACCAGCGGAATGTTGTCGGCCTGGAAGATGTCCTTGGCGTGTGCCGTCACCGTCACCGGGATCCCGCTCAGGGCCGCCGCGTCCCTCGCGACCTCGGCAGCGGCGGTCAGGAAGTGGGCGTGGAGATGGCGGGCCCCCTCCCGGCGGGCCCGGGCCGCCACCAGGCCGGCCTGGAGGAACCGTCTCCAGGCACGCTCGCGCCGGGCCCTGGCGGCCAGGCGGATCCACGCCAGGGGGGCGCGGAGGGCCAGGCTCGCATGGGCCCGCGCGACCGGTCCGTCCCGGAGGCGCGGGCGACGGGGCAGGTATCGGACCTCCCCCTCGACCCTCGCCACGTCCGGATGCCTCGGGCCGTCCTCCGGGGGGAGGAGCGAATCGACGGCGACCCGCTCGCCCAGCTCCTCCAGCGACAGGATCTCCCGCAGGATGAACGTCTCCGAGAGCCGCGGGAAGCGCTTGAGCACGTAGAGGATCGACGCCCCCGGCTGCCCGCGGTCCCCACCTGAGCCAGGATCCCGGGGCGCGGCCGTGGCGACTGCCGGCGTCCCCCGAGTCACCGGACCCGCCTCCACCCGAAGGGCCCGGCCCGACCGGTGCCGTTCGGGGTCTGGTCGGGTTGCAGCGATGCCACGCGGGCGTACTCTCCCCCGGCGCGCAGGAGCGTCGCGTGGGATCCCGCCTCCACGACCCGGCCCTCCTTCAGGACCACCACCCGGTCCGCGCGCCTGATGGTCGAGAGGCGATGGGCGATCACCAGCGTGGTCCGGTCCCGCATGAGGTTCCGGACGGCCTCCACCACCAGTGACTCAGACCCCACGTCGAGCGCGCTGGTCGGCTCGTCCAGGATGAGGATCGGGGCCCCTCGAACGATGGCCCGGGCGATGGCGATCCGCTGCCGCTGCCCCCCGGACAGGTTGACCCCCCGCTCCCCGAGCATGGTGGCGTGCCCGTCCGGAAGGCGGGACACGAACTCGTCGACCAGGGCCAGCGCGATGGCCCGTTCGATCTCCGGCTCCGGCGCTCCCGGCCGGCCGACGGCCACGTTGTCCCAGAGCGTGCCGCGGAACAGGACCGTGTCCTGGAGGACCAGGGCGATCTGGGCACGCAGCGAAGCCAGCGTGTAGTCGCGGACGTCGCGCCCGTCGATGCGGACCGTCCCTCGCTGGGGGTCGTAGAACCGGGGGATCAGGGAGGCGACCGTGCTCTTTCCGGCGCCGGTGTGTCCGACCAGGGCCACCGCCTCCCCGGGCTCGATGGACAGGTCGATGTCCCTCAACACGGGCTCCCGGCCGTAGGAGAACCACACACCGTCCAGGTGGATCGCCCCCCGGAACGCCGGCGCGGGCACGGCGTGCGGATCGTCCCGGACGTCGGGGGACTCGGCCATGATCCCCTGGACCCGTTCGGCCGAGACGATGCCCCGGCTCGTGATGTACCCGAGCTTGGCCAGGTTTCGGACGGGCTTGTACAGCGACGCCACGTAGGACATGAAGACCAGCAGCAGTCCCAGGCTGAGCTTCCCCGAGAGCACCCGGTTCGCCCCGAACCAGAAGACCGCGGCCACCGACAGGGCGGCGGCCACGTCCACCAGCGGGCTGAGGCGGGCCTGGTGCCGGACGGCCTCCAGGGTGGCGTCGAGGCTGGCCTGATTCAGGCTCCGGAACCGGGACTGGGACTGCTCCTCGAGGGAGAAGGCCTGCACCACGTGGATGGCGCCGAGGGTCTCCGTTGTCGCCGCGGCGACCTCGCCTCCCAGCCGTCTGGCCCGCCGGGTGGCCTGTTTCAGCCGGAGCGTGGAGCGGTACACGGCCAGCGCCAGGAACGGGAACGCCGCCAGCGACAGCGCCGCGAACACCGGGTCGACCGAGAACATCACGGCGACCATCCCGCCGATCAGCAGGATGTTGGGCAACAGGATGGCCAGCGTCTGGACCATCATGTCCTGGATCCGGTCGACGTCGCCGCTGACGCGCGAGGCGAGGTCCCCCACCTGGTGCTCTCCGTGGTACCGCAGGGACAGGGCCTGGAGGTGGGCGAACAGGGACTCCCGGATGTCGTTCCCCAAACGCTCACCGGTGCCCGCCATGAGCGTGGTCGACCAGTAGTCGAGGAGCGCGGAGAGCCCGACGATGAGGACGAGGGCGACGACCGCCGCGAGGAGGAGGGACCTCGGGGATCCCGCGAAGCGATCCAGCACCGGCAACCCGACCGACGCCCGGTGGCCGGGCGCCTTGAGCACGTTGTCCACCACGACCTTCAGCGGCCACGGCTGGGCGACACTCAACGCCGTGGTAGCGATCTCGAGCACGGCGCCCAGCGCGAGGACGCGCCGGTACGGGCGGAGGTGGCCGCGGAACGCGACGAACACGCGGATCATCCAGGCCTCCCCGCGCTCGCCCGGCAGCCCCCCGGGGATGTCACGCCGCCCTCACGTCCTTCGCCAGGAGCCTGAGCCACCCCGCGGCGCGCTCGGCTCCCCGCAGGTCGATCCCCGACCTCGCCACCTCGGCGCGGTCGACCGTCCTCGGCCGGCCGAGCAGCGGCATCAGGTCGTCGACCCGGGCGTCCGGGTCCACGACGTCCGCCAGCCCCAGGCGGGCCAGGCGCTCGGCCCGGATGGCCTGCTCCCGGCGGGGGAACCGCCTGGGGACGAGGACGGAGCGGATGCCGGCGGCGATGGCCTCGATGGTGGAGTTGTACCCGGCCATCTGCAGGACCCGTCCCGCGCGCGCGAACAGGGCGCCGCATTCGGCCATCGCCTCATGGACCTTCAGCCGCCCGCTCAGGCCCCGGGCCGCCCGACGGATCGGCGCGGGGTCGGCGAACGGGCCCACCGCGACCTCCGCCCGCCAGTCCGGCCGGCGCCGGACGGCCTCGGCCGCGAGCCGGAAGACCGAGTCTCCGTCTCCGCCGCCGCCCGCGGCGGCGGCCAGGAGGCGAGGCTCCCGGCGTCGGGTCGGGGGCGGCTCCACCACCCACCCGCAGTACGTCGGGGCGGCGGGAAGGCCGTATTCGTCCCGGTGGTCGCAGAACCGGGACGCCCCGTAGACCAGCACCATGTCGTACAGGTCCGGGACCGCGGCCCAGTCGTCGCCCCCGATCTCCTCGGCCACGACGTCCGGGTCGTCGAGGATGTCGCGCAGCCCCAGGACGAGAGCCGACCCGCGGCGCACCGCGATCTCGAGGCCCTCGCCGAGCTCACCGGCCGTGCCGAGCGGGTGGCGATCGACCACCACCACGTCGGGTCGGATGCGGTCCACGGTCTCCGTGAAGGCGGACCGTCGTTCCGAGACCGTCTGCTCGAAGCTCCCCGCGAGGGGCCGGTAGCCGCTTCCCCCGTCCTTCACGAGGGGCGGGATCCGGATGACCCGGTCGCCCCACCGTTCGAGCCAGGCGGGCCGACTGGGGACCCCCGTCATCAGCCAGACCCCGGCATCGGGCTCCGCTCGGGACAGCGCCCGTGCGATCACGCTGTTGCGCCGGATGTGCCCGAGCCCGTACCCGTCGTGGGAGAAGAAGAGGTAGCGGCCCATGGCTCAACGGGGCTCGAAGCACCGACCGGGAGCGCGACCGGCGTGCCCCACGATGGCCCGCTGCGCCGGTGCATCAGCGGGCGACAACCATCTGACCGATGATTGCCTCCGCCATTCGGCCGACAGTGCTCGCACCCCGGCCGGACGGACGAGGGCTGTCTTTCGAGACGGGGGCCTGCTCATGGTTGCGCCGGTTCCTCGCTGACGTGTCCAGCGTGTGACGACGTCGTGAACGTATCGCGATCAACACTAACACCCCGCCAATCGACCCATATGCTGAGGTAAAGGTCCGGTATCGCCCCATCGGCGAGGGAGGGCCTCGGGGCCCCGTGTCCCGGGCACGTACGGTTCGACCTGCACTTCACGCCGACCGGCGCGTCCTGGCTCAACCTCGTCGAGCGGTGGTTCGCCGAGATCACGCGCCGGCAGATCAAACGCGCCGACTCAGGACACTAGGTGATCGTCAGGTCTCCGAGCCCGACCGTCGTGTCGCCCTCGTTGTCGTAGAGCACGTTGCCCGTCTTGCCGTACACGATGAAGTGGTAGTGGTCCGCGTGCGGCGGGTTGGTCCCGTGGTCCGTCACCACCATCGTGAACGTCTTGGCCTTCTTGCCGATCGTCCGGCAGCCCGGCACCGTGCCGTTGATCCGCACCGTGTCGTCGGACAGCCGGGTCACTCCGGTCGGCGTTCCGTAACACCGGATGTTCGACGAGAACCCGCCCGGCGGGTGCTGGCGGAGGTCGTAGTACGTCACGGTCCCGGACGGCGTCCCGGTGCCGCTCACGTCCAGCAGCACGTGGACGTCGCCCGTGCCGGCCTTGCCGTTGCCGCTGTAGTCGGTGTGGGCGTGGCCGGTGACGTCGGCGCCGCCGCCCCCGCCGCCGGGGGCGCTCACGCTGCCGGTGCTCGTGAACACCTGGAGCTCGGCCGCGCGGACGTTCGTCCCCTGGCTCGAGGCGTCGTCGCAGTCGGTGTCGTTGGTCGGGTCGTTGTCCTGCTCGCCCTGGTAGGCCGGCGCGCCGGTGCACTCGTTCTGCCGGACCACCAGGCGCACGTGCGTGGCCGAGGTGTCCGGCACGTCGAAGTCCCGGAGCGTCAGGTTCGGGGCGAGCGGCCTGGGGAGGCCGGCCGGGAAGGCGTCCGCCGGGCTTGTGTAGATCGTGGTGAACGAGCCGTTCGCCGAGCAGTTCGAGTTGGCCACGGACGCGGTGCAGGTCTGGATGGCGAACTGGCGGAGCGCGCTGAACCGGCTCTGCGAGCCGGTGTCGCCGGTGTTGGAGGCGTCCGCGGGGTGCAGGTAGGCGCTCACCTGGACGTGTCGGAGCCCGTGCGCCCCGCCGGCCAGCTTCACCGTGACTTGGCTTCCCTGCACGTTCGGGGAGGCCCCGAGGCGGGACCAGTCGGTGGACTCCGTGTCGTCGATCAGCTTCTGCTGGTTCACGCCGTCGCCGGTCGCGGTGGCGCCCTTGTGCACCGACGCGAAGTTCGTCGGGAAGTTGATCCTCACGTCGCGGGGGCCCGCAGCGAGCGTCAGCTCGAACCGGAGCAGGCCGTACCCGTCGGCCTGGGCGATGAAGTGGTACGTGCCGGGAACGATCTGGGCGCTCGCGCCCAGGGGCGTCCCCGGATCCGTGTCCGCGACCGGCACCGCCCTGGCCTCGTAGTCGCCGACGTAGATCTTCGCCTTCACGGGCGTGTTGCCCTCGTCCCGGGCCACCGCGTCGAAGTTCAAGGTGGCGTTCGGCTCGACGGGAGAGGAGAAGCTGGGCTTGGCGTCGCTGTCGGCGTTGGTGTTCGACGACGCGCTCTGGCCCATGCCGCGGGACGCGAACGCGTGCCACAGCTCCTGCTGGTCGGCGCCGCCGAACCGCATGACGTCGGCCGCCAGGTAGGCGTCGCGCGCGTCGAGCATGCTCACCGCCGGCTGCATGAGGAGCCAGGCGTCGTACATGATCTGGATCCACCGGCGGTTCCCGGGGCACTGGTCGGCCGGAACGATGCCGTCGGCGCAACGCTTCTGGAGCGTCGAGTCGGACTCGGGGAACCCGAGGCCGTTGTACTTCGTGACGAACGCCTGGCGGATGGAGTAATTCGTGCCGTTCCAGATCTCCCCGTCGGCGTGGACCTCCGGCCCCACGATGTCGAAGCCGAGGTCGCTGTAGTTGAGCGGGTTCGAATCCAGTGCGTAGTCGCGGATCCCCACGTCCTTGTTCCCCGTGACGTACGGTCCCTCGGCCCACGGGTTCTCTCCGTTCATCGGGACGAGGCCGTACTCGTGCAGGTACTCGAGCGCGTTGAGGTCCGACCACGACTCGCCCATGGACCCGGCCTGGTAGCCGGAGAGGCCGGAGTCCGGGCCGCCCGCCATCCTGTTCGAGATCGCGTGCGTGTACTCGTGGCCGAACACGGTGGAGTCGAGGTCGCCGTCGACGCAGGGCGCGTAGAAGGCACCCGCGATCGGCTGGAACAGGTACTGGTTGGTGATGCCGGGGATGCCGTCGTTCAGCGTGATCTGGTTGGCGTTGTCCCGACCCTCGAACGTGGGAGACCCTCCGCTGACGGCCCCGGCCTGCACGTTGCCGATCTCAGGGTCCGCCTCACGGCCGGCCGGGTACCCGCCGGGCGCCGTGTTGCCGAAGTTGTCCTCCTGGAGGTTGAAGTTCGTCTCGGTGAACCCGAGGAAGTACGCGAAGTCGTGGAACCGGTTGTGGCCGGCGAACAGATTCGTCACCGCAGCGAGGATGTCGTTTCCACCGGCATGGAGGTTGGACGGGTCGCACTTGCTCGTGTACCACGCGTTCGTCCAATCCTCCATCGGGTTGTCCGACAGGCCATAGGTCCGGTCCGGGTCCACGGGCTTCTGCTCGGTGCCACCCGGGGTGAGCGGAGAGACCCAGGCCTCGGTGGTCTGCGCCGCGTTGCCGCTGGTGGTGAACGTGGGCTGGTTGGCGCGGAAGTCGTAGTCCCACGGCCCGCGGGCCGCCGTGTTCTTGAGGGGCGACGGAGGGACGTCGCACCCGGGCACCGGGGAGCCGTCCACCACGGTCTCCCAGCACCCGACCTTGCGCGTGTCGGTGCTCGCGTAGTTCAGCGGCGGGGCGTTCACGAAGTACTTCCACTTCGGCGGGTACGGGAACGACGCGGCGGCCGTGTCCTGGGTCGCGTAGAAGCCCGAGTAGTCGAATGGGGGAGAGGTCGCGTCGAACGGGCAGACCTTGGCGGCGTAGGTCCCCGGCGGCAGCACGGCCGGTGCGTAGTGCACGGCCTCCGGGCTGGTGGCGGTGTCGGACGATCCGACGACGGCGTTCCCGCCGGTCACGTACACCAGGTTCAGCACGATGTCGTCCGCCGGGAGGTTCGCGCTGGCCACGAGGTCGATCGACTTCGTTCCCGCGGGCGCGGTGAACTGGTGGAGGGGTCCGCAGGCGCCGTTCGCGCCTGTCGTCCCCTGGAAGAACCCGGTCTGGGGAGCCTCGAGGGCCAACTGCTGCACGGCGTTGCGACGGAACAGCACGGCGCCGGAGTCGGCGTCAACGATCACCGTGTACGCCATCACCACTGCGCCGGCGACGTTCTCCACAACGGTCTCGTAGGCCGGCCGGGCCCCCTGGCCGACCGTGGGGAACGACCGGAGCCGGGCCCGCTGGACCTGCGCCATCGATGGGACGGTGAAGACCGTCCAGCCGCCGGCCGAGCGGACGTCGTGGACGGCCGAGGCCGGGACGCCCGCGCCGACGTTCGATGCGGCACGAAGCCAAGCCTGCACCGGCGTGAGCCGAACCTGCCCGGTCAGGGACTCCGCCCCTGCCGAGGAGGACGAGGCGTAGGCGACCTTCCCGCCGGTGATGCCGACCGTGATCATCCCGTCCTGAACGGCGGGGAGGCCGCCGAAGCTCTGGCGGAAGATCACCGCGTGTCCCGGCGAGCGGATCATGCGCGTGTCGGCGAGCACGTCGAGCTCGGCCACGTCGCCCGGCCTCAGGCGGAACAGGCCGCTGTTCGTGGAGAGCCACGACCGAGCCGCGTCGACGGCGGACCCCGAAAGACCCGTGGCCAGGTAGCCGCCGTACCGGATCAGCGACTGCGGGGTGCCGAAGCGGTTCCACGTGACGTGTGCGTGGAGCGCGCGGACAGCCGAGCGCTGCTCGGCGGTGGGAGCGATCACCCCGGTGCGGGAGTCGAAGTCGGGCCGGGCGACCTTCGGGGCCTGGAGGGCCGCGACGGCGTGAGCCGGGCCCTGGGGGAGCGCCAGACCGAGCGCGACGGTGAGGAACGCGACCGCGGCGGCCAGGCGTACGCGGCCCCGAGGGAGGGCGAAACGAGGCGATGCGGGCATGTGGGGCCTCCTGGGGGATGCGGGTCTTCCGGGAACCTGCGTGTACCCGGCGCCATCGGGTACGAAACCCAATGGGCGGCTCGGGGAGGGAACGAGCGAGCGAGGGATCTTCTGCCGTCGCATCCAGCTACCGCAGGGACGCTCCTCCGACCAGGCGGCCGATCACCGCCCCGCCGACGTTGTCCAGGAACACTCCGCTGTGGACGCACTTCCCGTCGTAGCACTCGTTGACGTACACGCCGTAGGGGGTGCCGTCGGGGCCGATCTTCACGTCGAGGAAGTCGTACTCGGCCTGGCACCGGCCGGGGCCGCACGTGCCACGCAGCAGCGAGTGATCCGGATCGTTCACCGGGCGACACTCCGCAGGTGCGCGCTCAGGTCGCGAGAGGTGTCCTTGCCCTTCGCGAATCCGGGGACATCGAACCTGAAGTCGCGGCCGCCGCGCTGATGGATCTGGCGGGCCCATCGAGAGTCCTCCTCCGGGCGAGCCTTCTGCACCTCCGCGGCAGTGGCGGTTGGCGTCGAGAGGACGCCCGCTGGGCTCGTGCTCGCCAGCCACTGATCCCCGGCAGCCCCTCGGGTCACGTTCATTCGGTGAGCAGGTTCCCGCGGCGCCATTGAAGTCGGCGAAAAGCACCAGCCACCTGGAGCTCCTCTATCGCAGGAGAAAGAACGCCGCGACGGCGGCGAGCAGCACCACGCCCACCACGATCGGCGCGATGACCCACCCCAGCCCGAGCCGCCCGCGGTACGGCCCGAGCGTGCCGATCTTCGTGGTCGGCTTCAGGCCGGGAGGGCGGAACCGGATGCGCTTCGACACGGGCCCAGTATAGGAACGCCTCGGCGGCCGGAGGCCGCCGCTGGTGCTGCGGTAGAGTTCCGGGCCCATGGCGGAGAAGTTCCGGATCATCGTGGCGAAGCCCGGCCTCGACGGGCACGACCGGGGGGCCAAGGTCGTCGCGCGGGCCCTGCGCGACGCGGGGTTCGAGGTCATCTACACGGGCCTGCACCAGACCCCCGAGCAGATCGTCGCGGCCGCGATCCAGGAGGACGCCGACGCCGTCGGCCTGTCCTGCCACTCGGGCGCGCACATGACGCTGTTCCCCAGGGTGGTCCAGGGCCTCCACGAGCAAGGCGCCGAGGACGTGTTCGTGTTCGGCGGCGGCATCATCCCGCGGGACGACATCCCCAAGCTCGAGGCCGCGGGCATCGAGAAGATCTTCACGCCCGGCGCCCCGACCGGCGAGATCGTGGCCTGGCTGAACGAACGGCTGGCCCACGCGAAGGCGGGGTAGTTGGACCTCTACGAACACCAGGGCAAGGACATCTTCCGGGCGCACGGCATCGCGACGCCCGAGGGTCGCGTCGCCACCACACCCGAGGAGGCCCGCGCGGCGGCCGAGGAGTTCGGCGGCCGGGCCGTGGTGAAGGTCCAGGTCCAGATCGGCGGACGGGGCAAGGGCGGCGGGATCGTCCTGGCGAAGTCGCCCCAGGAGGCCGAGGAGGCCGCCCGGCGGATGCTGTCCGAGGGGTTCAAGGGCATGGTGGTGAACCAGGTCCTGGTGGAGCAGCTGGTGGACATCGCGAGCGAGTTCTACGCGGCCATCACGCTGGACCGGGGGGCCAAGCAGTACATGGCGATGGTGTCGTCCGAGGGCGGGATCGACATCGAGGAGGTGGCCCGGACCAAGCCGGAGGCCTTGCGCCGCAGCCACATCGATCCGCTGCTGGGGCTGCGTTCGTACCAGCAGACGTATCTGGTCGGCAGCCTCCCGGATGCCGCCCGGAAGGGCGCGGCCGGAGTGCTGGCGAAGCTGTGGGAGGTGGTGCAGGCGGCGGACGCCACGCTGGTGGAGGTGAACCCGCTGGTCCAGCTGGGCGACGGCTCGGTGGCCGCGCTCGACGCCAAGGTCACCGTGGACGACAACGCGCTGTTCCGCCAGCCGGAGGTGGCGGCGCTCCGGGGCTCGTTCCCGGTGGACCCCACGGAGAAGAAGGCGAAGGACCTCGGGCTCCAGTACGTGAAGCTCGAGGGGGAGGTGGGGATCATCGGCAACGGCGCGGGCCTGGTCATGTCCACGCTCGACGTGGTGTCGCAGGCCGGTGGGCGGGCCGCGAACTTCCTGGACGTGGGCGGGGGAGCGGGCGCCGACCTCATGGCCACCTCGCTGGAGGTCGTGCTGTCCGATCCCGACGTCCGGGCCGTCCTGGTGAACATCTTCGGAGGCATCACGCGGTGCGATCTGGTGGCCAGGGGCATCCTGGAGGCCCTGGAGCGCGTGGAGGCCCACGTGCCGATCGTCGTCCGGCTGGACGGGACGAACGCCGAGGAAGGCCGCCGGATCCTGGCCGACGCCGGGCACCCCAGGATCGTGCCGGTGGCCACCATGAACGAGGCCGCCCAACGGGCCGCCGACCTCGCGAAGGAAGCCGCGTAGCCATGGCCGTGCTGATCGCCGAGTCCACCAGGGTCGTGGTCCAGGGGCTCACCGGCGAGCAGGGGCGGTTCCATTCGCTACGGAACAGGGCAGCGGGCACGAACGTGGTGGCCGGGGTCACGCCCGGCAAGGGCGGTCAGGACGTCGAGGGCATCCCGGTGTTCGACACGGTGGTCGAGGCGGTCCAGGAGACCGGGGCGAACACCAGCGTGATCTACGTCCCCGCGCGGTTCGCCGCGGAGGCCGTCCTGGAGGCCGCGGACGGCGGCGTGGGGCTGGTGGTGGCGATCACCGAGGGCATCCCGGTGGCCGACATGGCCCGGGTCGCGGCGTACCTGGAGGGACACCCCGCCGTCCTCATCGGGCCGAACTGCCCGGGGCTCATCTCGCCGGGGCGCTCGAACGTGGGGATCATCCCCCACGAGATCGCGATCGCCGGCCGGGTGGCGCTGGTGTCCCGGAGCGGCACACTCACGTACCAGATCGTGAACGAGCTCACGCTGCGGGGGATCGGGCAGTCCACGTGCATCGGGATCGGCGGCGACCCCGTGCACGGGATCGGGTTCATCGAGGCCCTGGAGCGGTTCGAGGCGGATCCGGACACCGACCTGGCCATCCTCATCGGCGAGATCGGAGGCGACGACGAGGAGCGGGCCGCCGCGTTCGTCGGCGAACACATGACGAAGCCGGTGGTGGCCTACGTGGCCGGGTTCACCGCCCCGCCGGGCAAGCGGATGGGCCACGCCGGCGCCATCATCACCGGCTCGTCCGGGACGGCCCAGGCCAAGGCCGAGGCGTTCGAGGCGGTGGGTGTGAAGGTGGGCCGAACCCCCACGGAGGTCGCCGAGCTGGTCGAGGCGGCCCTGGCGTGACCTCCGCCGGCCAGGGGGACGAGCCGCCCGGCCCCGAGCCGCCCGCCGAGCGCCCGCCCACGGAGTCTCCGGCCGCCGAGCCGCCCCCGAGGCCGCCCGCGGAGCCTCCGACCACGGAGGCGGGCCCGAGCACAACGCCGGAGGTTCCCCCGGCGGTGCGGCCCACCCAACCCCTTCCGGCGTCGACGCCGGCGCCGGCGGTCGCCGGCCGTTCCGTCGGGCAACGGGCGAAGCGGCCCCGCGAGAGCCGGCCCCTGGCGCTGGCCAACCTGGCCCTGGGGCGCTCGGAGGTGGCGTTCATCGCGATCCTCGCCATCGGGGAGGCAATGGCCTTCGCCCAGCATCTCTTCGGGCACCTGGCGCGGTCGCCGGTCAGGGGGTGGTGCGCCGGGTCCTGTGGGGGGCGGTGGTGGGGCTCCCGTTCGGGCTGTTCTGCTGGCTGCTCTCGCTGCTGGTGCCGTTCCACTTCGCGATCCCGGTGATCGAGGGGGGCCAGGTCCTGGTGCAGGCCTCGAAGGGCTGGGCCCTGGGGCTGGGGCTCGCCGTCGGAGTGGGCTCCGGGGCGCTGGGGGGCGCGTGGTCGCGGGTCAGCAGCCTCCCGGCGAGCGCGACGCCCGCTCCGGGGGTGCCGCCCGTGCGGCCCGCCGTGAGGATCGCCGGCGGGGCCATGGCCGGGGCGGGGCGGATGTTCTTCGGAGCCCTCGGCCTCGCGTTCCTGGGCCTGCTGGTCCTGGCCGGGCTCAACCCCGATGCTACGCGCGGCTACCTCGACAGGAGCGTGGGGGGCGGCCGCACCGGGCTCGACCTCCTGGCCCACCACGTGCTGCTGCTGCCGAACCAGTCGCTCCTGGTGCTGGTCCCGGCGATGGGCGGGTGCGACCACGTGGAGGGAACGACCGAGCCCGGGTCGTTCCTGTGCTACTCGCGGTTCCCCGTCCACGGGGACGTGAACCTGACCGCTCCGCTCGTGACCGGATCCGGCGGCCGGCGCTCGAAGTCCGGGTTGGTCGTGTCGCCGTTCGCGGACGTTCGGTTCCGGGACGTCCCGGACTCGTTCTGGCTGTTCCTGCTGGTCCCCGGGGTGGCGGCCCTGGCCGGCGGGCTCCGGGCCGGGAAGCGGATCGCGAGGCGCCGCGACGCGACGATCGCCGGGGCCCTGGCGGGGGTGGGGTTCGCGCTGCTGGTCGCGGTGGCCTCCGTGATGGCGTCGCTCTCGCTCCGGTTCTTCGGGGGTGCGGCCCCGGCCCACGTGACGGTGGGGCCGGATCCGGTGGCGGGCGGAACGTGGGGTCTGGTGTGGGGTGTCCTCGGCGGCGCGGTCGGTGCGGCGGTGACCTGGCGACGCCCACCCCCACTCAGGACGCCACCCCCGGCACAGCGGCCGGCCACCCCGGCGGAGCCGGCGTCTTCTCCACCGCCGCCGCTGGTGTCCCCGCCGCCCTCCGCGTCCCCAGGGCCCCCGGCATCGGGCCCCTGACTCCCGGGATCCGGTCAGAGTCCCGAGCCGGGCTCGCGGCCGAGGACGCCGAACAGCAGCACGGCGGCCACGATGCTCGACACGATGCCCGCCAGCAGCATGTACCGGGCCACCCGGGGATCGATATCCCGGTTCACCAGCCAGGCCACGAGCCCGCCGATCCACCCCACCAGGACCGGCGCCAGCCACCACAGCGGGTTCACGCTGGTCGGACGGGGGCGCCGGTTGGCCCACGGCGAGGCCGGGCGATCAGCGGGGCCGGCCGGCGCGAGGCCCGACGGACCGGGGCCCGGGGGACCCAGCCCCACCTGCACGGGATGCGGCTCGAGCGTCGAGTACCGGGCCCAGGCCACCTGCCATCCCTCGCCGGTCCTGGGGTAGCGCTCGACGGGGCCCTCGGGCCCCTGCCGGTCCCAGATCCCGTAGAAGTCGGTCCCGTACCCCAGGAGGTAGCGCTGCCCGGAGTGGGTGTACTGGAGGGCCTCGTCGGCCGCAGGGGCGCTCGAGGGACCCCCGGCCGGTGTGGGCCATGGGCCGCCGGTGGGAGCGGGCCCCGCGGAGCTCCCGGACGGCTCGTCGAGCATGCGGAGACACCACTTGCACTTGATGGCCTCGTCCCGGATCTCCGAACCGCAGAACGGGCAGAGCTTCACTGTTGAGGGTTCACCGACAGGACGATGATGTAGACGACGAGCCAGGCGATGCCGAGCACGATCCCGGCGATCGCCATCCCCCGGCCGGTCTCGGCGCCGCCCGAACGCCGGATCTGCCCCTGCGACACCGCGCCGAACACGATGGCCAGGATGGCCGGGACGAACGGGATCCACCCCAGGATGCCCATCACCAGCGCGGCGACGGCCAGGCCGTTCGTCCTCGTCGGCTGGTGGACGCCGTACCCGGCGCCGGGATGGCCCCACGCTCCCGGGCCCTGGGGCCCCCCTGCGTACTGCCCCCCGTACGGGGAGCCGTACGGGGCCGCGGCCTGCACCGGCTGGCTGTTGGGCTCGATCGAGGCGTACCGGGTCCAGGCCTGGGCCCACCCCTGATCGGTCCGCGGGAATCGCTCCACGGCCTGGGCGGGGGCGCTGCGGTCCCAGATCCCGAAGTAGTCGGTTCCGAAGCCGAGGAGGTATCGCTGGCCGGTGTGGCTGAACTGGACGGGCCGGGCATCGCCCCCTCCTCCGGAGTACCCCGCCCCGGCGGGGGACGCTCCGGCCGGCTGGGTGCCCCACCCGGTCGGGCCCGGCGCCGGCGCGGCCACGGTCGGGGTGTACCCGCCCGCCCGCCCGGGCTGGGCCCCGGGCCCGGTGGTCAGGTCGCTCTGACAGTGTGGGCAGCGCGTGGCGTCGTCGGGGATGTCCTCTGCGCAATAGGGACACCGTCTCATGCCGTCCTCCAGGTGCGCATCGCGGTCCGAGCGTAGCCCGGCCCGTGCGGGCCCACAAACGAGAGCCCGGCCGGATCGGCCGGGCTCTCGACGTACGTTGCCGCCTTCGCGGCGGGGCTCTCGGCTAGGCCGTGAACCCTCCTCCACCGCCCGCTGGCGGAGGCGGCGGCCCCGCCGGCGGAGCTCCGCCGGCAACCTCAGGTTCCTGGTACCGCATCCAGGCCGCGTACGCGATGGCCAGGATCACGATCAATCCGATGAACGCCCCGATGTACACGTGGCTGAGGGCCAGGAAGAACTTCAGCAGCCCGAAGAACACGACCACGCCGGCGATGATCAGCGTGATCCGGTTCTTCGGCATGGGCAGGTTCATGCTGCCCAGGGCGCCCATGACGTTCGCGACCTCCCACGCCACCAGCGCGATGAGCCCGATGAACATCAGCACCCCCGCCCAGGAGGCGTCGCCGCCGAGCGCGCTTCTGCTTGCGCTCGCGCACACGGGCCCGAAGCACACTTTGGCGTGCTGCCACCACGAGATGAACGCGTTGATGATCCCAACTCCCCCGGCACCGATCAGGATCTTCGAGCTCGTGCTGTACTTCGACAGGTTGAAACTCGCCGGACGCTGTGCCGCCATTCGCACGCTCCTTTCGAGCCCTTGGCCGGGCCCTCCTCCCACCGGCCGTCCAGCCATCCTGGGCCCGGCCGAGGGTATTACACGCTCCCAGGTGTACCGAGTCAACTACACGGACCTCAGCGCGCCCGCCGCGAGCGCACCCGGCGACCCGTGAGAAGGCATCCGGCGAGGGCGACCGCCGCGGCCCCGATGGCTACCCACGGGCCCAGCCAGGGGTGCGTGGCGAACGGCGGGTTGACCAGGAACATCACCGCGCCCACCGCTACCAGCGTCCCGAGCGCGCCGATCACCGCCAGGACCAGGGTCCGCATGAGCGCGGGCCGCAGCCGGCCCGCCACCCACAGCGCCAGGCCCACCGTGGCGGCCACGGCGGACAGCAGGGCCCACGACGCGGGCGAGATCTCCCAGCTCCCGAAGGTTCCCCGCACGTGGCTGCTGGTCACGGCGTTCGTCCAGGGGAGGGCCGTGGCCACGAACGCGCCGGCCATGCCGAGCCCCGTCACCAGGAAGGCGCCGCCCCCCGGGTGCGGGGTCCGTCCCGGGACCGTCTCCGGAACATCCGGCCCGAGCACGGCGGCCAGGCACTCGGCGCCGACGAGCACCCCCCGGACCGGCACGGCGCAGGACAGGCACAGCAGGCGTCCGCAGCCGTCGCAGGATCCGACCGAGGCCCTCCCCGGATGCAGCGAGCACCGCCCCGCGGTCCGCTGGGTCTTCTCGCCGGTCGGCACGAGGGGACTGTACCGAGCCTCGGGCGGCGGCGAGGCCACGGCGCCGAGGGATCCGGTTGACACCCGGGCGCGGGCCCACCTAGCGTCGGCGCTCGTGGACTCCGTCCCCCCTCGGCCCGTTCCCACCTCGCCTCGGATCGCCGTCCTGGCGTCGGGGACCGGCACGAACCTCCAGGCCCTCCTGGACGACCCGTTCGCCGGCCGCCGCATCGCGCTCGTGGTGTCGGACCGAGCCGGCGCCGTGGCGCTGGAGCGGGCCCGATCCCGCGGCGTTCCGGCCGTGTTCCTGGACCCGGCGTCGTTCCCGGGCCGCGACGCGTACGGGACGGCCCTGCTGGCCCTCCTGCGCGAACACGCCATCGGCCTCGTCGTGATGGCGGGGTTCATGCGGATCCTCTCCGCCCGGGTGGTGAGGGAGTTCGAGGGTCGGATGCTGAACGTCCACCCGTCGCTCCTCCCGGCGTTCCCCGGCGCGCACGCGGTGGCCGAAGCGCTGGCGTGGGGGGCGAGGGTCACCGGGGTCACCGTCCACCTCGTGGACGAGGAGGTGGACCACGGGCCCATCGTGTTCCAGGAGGCCGTGGAGGTCCTGCCCGGCGACGACTGGGACGCGCTGGAGGCGCGCGTCCACGAGGTGGAGCACCGCCTCCTGCCCCGTGCCGTCCGGGCCCTGGCGGAGGGACGCATCAGGGTGGAGGGTCGCCGCGTGGAGGTGCTCGCGGACGAACCGGCCGGGGGGGCCATCCGGTGAGCGACCGGATCGCGCCGGTGCGGCGGGCGCTGGTCAGCGTGTCGGACAAGGCCGGGGTGCTCTCGCTGGCCGAGGGGCTGGCCGGGATGGGGGTCCAGATCGTGTCGACCGGCTCCACCGCCGAGGTCATCCGTTCGTCGGGCGTGCCGGTGACCCCGGTGGCGGACGTCACGGGGTTCCCCGAGATGCTGGAGGGACGGGTGAAGACCCTTCACCCGGCCATCCACGCCGGGATCCTGGCCGACCGGCGGAGCCCCGCGCACGTGGAGGAGCTGGAGCGGGCGGGCATCGTGCCGTTCGACCTGGTGGTGGTGAACCTGTACCCGTTCCGGGAGGCGGTGGCCCGGGGGCTGCCGGAGGACGACGTCGTGGAGCAGATCGACATCGGCGGGCCCACCCTGGTCCGGGCCGCGGCGAAGAACTTCGAGTCCGTGGGCGTGGTGGTGTCGCCGGAGCGCTACGACGAGGTGCTGGATGAGATCCGCCGCTCCGGGGGGCTGTCCCGGCCCTCCCGGCTGGCCCTGGCCGCCGAGGCCTTCGACCACGTGGCGGGCTACGACGTGGCCATCGCGGAGTGGTTCCGGCGGAGGTCGGCGGACGAGGACGCGCTGCCGGAACGGCTGTTCGTGGCGCTGGCCAAGGTGGGGGACCTCCGATACGGGGAGAACCCGCACCAGCGCGCCGCGCTGTATGCGGCCTCAGGGGGGCCGGGTCCCCTGTCCGGGGCACAGGTCCTGCAGGGCAAGGAGATGTCGTTCAACAACTGGCTCGACGCCGAGTCGGCGCTGGCGCTGGTCCGGGCGCTTCCGGAGCCGGCCGCGGTGATCGTGAAGCACAACAACCCCTGCGGCACGGCGGTGGGCGACTCGCAGGAGGACGCGTACCGCAAGGCCCTGGCCGGCGACCCCGTCTCCGCGTTCGGCGGGGTGGTGGCGTTCAACGCCACGGTCGAAGGCGCAACCGCGAAGGCCATGGCCCAGGTGTTCACCGAGGCCGTGGTGGCGCCCGGGTTCGACGAGGAGGCTTCCGCGCTGTTCTCGCAGAAGGCGAACCTCAGGGTGGTCCGGGTGGGGGAGGGCGCGGCGGATGGTTTCGAGATCCGGGCCATCCCCGGCGGCGCGCTGGTCCAGGACCCCGACGCCGTGACCGAGCGCCGCGAGGAGATGACCTCCGCCGGCGACCGGCCGCCCACCGAGGAGGAGTGGCGGGACCTGCTGTTCGCGTGGACGGTGGCGGCGCGGGTGAAGTCGAACGCGATCGTGTTCGCGCGCGACCGGGCCACCGTGGGCGTCGGCGCCGGGCAGATGTCGCGGGTGGACTCGGTGGACATCGCCTCGCGGAAGGCCGGCGAACGGGCGCGGGGAGCCGTGATGGCGAGCGACGCGTTCTTCCCGTTCCGCGACGGCGTCGACCGCGCGGCGGAGGCCGGCATCACCGCCGTGATCCAGCCCGGCGGCTCGGTTCGCGACGAGGAGGTCCTCGCCGCCTGCCGGGAGCACGGCATGGCCGTCGTCCTCACCGGCCGCCGCCACTTCCGCCACTGAGGACGCGGTCCGGACGTGGGAACGCAGCCGGTCGGGGAACCGGTCGGGCTGCCGGAGGAACCCGCCGGGGGACTGCCCTCCGCGAGGCTCCTGCGGTCGAACCGGACGTTCCGGTGGTTCTTCGCCGGCCGGGTCGTGTCGCACCTGGGGGACGGGGCCACCGCCACGGCCGTGGTGCTGTTCGTCCAGCGCAGTCGGGGGACCGGGGTGGCGGTGGGGACGGTGCTGCTGGCGGCGGGGCTGCCTCGGCTGCTCGGCCCGCTGGCCGGGGCGCTGGTCGACCGGGTCGACCAGCGGCGGCTGATGATCGGGTGCGACGCCGTGCAGGTGGTGCTGTTCGCCATTGTGGCGGCCGTCCTCCCCGCGTACGCCCTGCTGGTGGCGTTCGTCGCCACGACGGCGCTGGTCGATACGGTGTTCGCCCCCGCCGGGAGGAGCGCCCTCCCGGCGTTCGTCGCCGACCCCGACCTCCCCACCGCGAACGCCTGGACCGGGATGGCCCTCAACCTCCAGGTGGTGGTGGGCCCGGTGATCGGGGCCGCGATGTTCGCCGCGGCGGGCCTGCGGGGAGCCCTGCTGGTCGACGCGGGGTCGTTCGTGGTCTCGATCCTGTTCCTCCGAACGCTGCCGCCGCTGCCGCCCGCGCCTCCGGAGGGCGACGAACGCCGGCCCGGCCTGGCCGGGAGCACGTGGGCCGGCGTCCGGGAGGGGATGCGGAATCCCGTGGCGCGGGCGGTCGGGCTGACCCTGTTCCTGGGGGTCTCGCTGGCCGCCATGACCAACGTGGCCCTGGTGTTCCTGGCCCGGGACCTGGGGACGGGCGACCTCGGCTACGGGCTGCTCTCCGCCGGGTTCGGCGTGGGCATGCTCCTGGCCTCGGTGGTGTTGGTCCGGCTGGCCGCCCGGGTCGCGCCGGGCCGGCTCATGGCCCTGGGGTGGATGGCGAACGGAGCGGGGTCGGTGGCGGTCGGGGCGTCCGGGCTGTTCGCCCTGACCCTGCCGGCGCAGGCCGTGGCCGGCTCCGGCAACGGCATCACGAACGTCGCGGACACGACGCTGATCCACCGGCACGTCCCCCGGGGGCTCCAGGGGCGGGTGTTCGGGCTGGTGGGGACCGCGGCCTTCCTCGGGGTGAGCGTGGCCAGCGTGGCCGGGGGCCTGCTCCTCGACGCGACCTCGGCCCGGACGGTGTTCCTGGTGGCGGGCGGGGGCTCGGTCGCGGTGGCCGCCCTGGCCTGGTTCCTCCTCCCGAAGCACGCGCGGTCGTCGTCCAGAGCGAGCGCCCCGTAGGATGCCCGGCGATGACGGCGCGGATCATCGACGGGAAGGCCGTGGCCGGGGAGATCCGGCTGGAGGTGGCCGCGCGAGTGCGGGCGCTGGCCGAGCGTGGCGCCACGGCGGGGCTGGCCGCGGTCCTGGTGGGCGACGATCCCGCCTCCCGCGTCTACGTGAGCGCCAAGCAGCGGGACTGCGCGGAGGTCGGGATCGCGTCGGTGCGGGTGGAGCTGCCGGCCGAGACGCAGCAGGCGACGCTGCTCGACGAGATCGGCCGGCTGAACGCCGACCCCGCCGTCAGCGGGATCATCGTCCAGCTCCCGGTGCCGGCGCACATCGACGAGCTGGCCGTGCAGACGGCGATCGACCCGGCCAAGGACGTGGACGGGCTGCATCCGGCCAACGTGGGGCTGATGGTCCGGGGGGTGCCCGCGTTCCTGGCGGCCACGCCGTACGGGATCGTGGAGCTGCTGGTCCGGTCGGGGATCTCCACCGTCGGCGTCGAGGTGGTGATCGTGGGCCGGGGCGGGCTGGTGGGGATGCCGCTGTCGATCATGCTGGCCCAGAAGTCCCCGCGGGGGAACACCACCGTGACGCTGTGCCACACGGGCACGGTCGACCTCGCGGCGCACACCCGGAGGGCCGACATCCTGATCGTGGCGGCCGGTCGCATGGACACGGTCACCGCCGGCATGGTGAAGCCCGGCGCCACCGTGATCGACGTGGGGACCAACCGGGGCCCGGACGGGAAGCTCGCAGGCGACGTGGCGTTCGCCGAGGTGGCCGAGGTGGCCGGCGCCATCACGCCGGTGCCGGGCGGGGTCGGGCCGATGACCAGGGCCATGCTCCTGGTGAACACGGTGGCGGCGGCCGAACGCGAGGCCGAACGCGAGGCCGAACGCGCGGCGGCAGGCCGACCGACGGGCGCCCCAGCGGGCTCGCCGGAGTGATCGGCTCGGAGAGCCGCCTGGAGCGGGTGCTCCACCGTGGGACCTTCGCCGTCACCGCCGAGGTGGTCCCTCCACGCTCCGCCGATCCGCGTGCGGTCACCGGACAGGCCCGGGCCCTGGTGGGCTACGCGGACGCGGTGAACGTCACCGACAACCCGACCGGTTCGGTCCACATGACGCCGGTGGCCGGCGCGGCGATGGTCTCGGCCGCGGGTCTGGAGCCGGTGCTCCAGCTCACGTGCCGCGACCGGAACCGCCTCGGGCTGACCAGCGACCTCCTGGGCGGATGGGCGCTGGGAGCCCGCAACGTCCTGTGCCTGTCCGGGGATCCCACCTCACTCGGCGACCATCCCGAGGCGAAGGGGGTATTCGACCTGGACGTGATCGAGCTGATCCGCCTGGTTGCGCTCCTGCGCGACGAGGGCCGCTCGCTCGCCGGGCAGGAGCTCCACCCGGCACCGCGCTACTGCATCGGGGTCGCCGAGCTGCCCCTGACCCCGGGCCACGATCCCACCCGGCTCGAACGCAAGGCCGATGCCGGGGCCGACTTCGTGCAGACCCAGATCGTCTACGACGTGGACGCGTTCGGGGAGTGGGCCGAGACGGTCCGGCCGCGGGGGATCTTCGATCGGGTGTTCGTCCTGGCCGGGGTGGCGCCGCCCAGGAGCCCGCGAGGCGCCCGCTTCATGCGCGAGCACCTCCCCGGCGTCGTGGTCCCCGACGCGGTGATCGAGCGGCTGGAGGCGGCCGGGCCCGAGGACGCCGCGGCGGAGGGGGTCCGCCTGACCGTGGAGATCGTGGAGCGCCTGCGGAAGGTCGAGGGCGTGGCCGGCGTCCACGTGATGGGCCTGGGCAAGGAGGACTCGGTGCGACGCGTCATCGACGGCGCCGGACTCCTGCCCCGTCCCACGGTCGTCTGACCGGAACCGCCGCTTGAGACCCGGCCGGCGGATGGCTAATGTGCACCCAGCCCATGCAGCAGCCGCCGCAGTTCCCGCCGCCACCCCAGCAGGGGGGCTGGAACCAGCCCCCGTACGGCCAGCAGCCCCCCTACGGCCAGCAGCCGTACGGCCAGCAGCCCTACGGCCAGCAGCCGTACGGGCCCGGGGGCCCGCCGGGGCGGCCCGGGAGCGTGACGGCGGCCTCCGTGCTCCTGATCCTGCTCGCCGTGATCCCGATCCTCATCGCCGTCGCGTTCTTCGTGGGGGCCAGCATCATCTCGGGGAACAAGGGCCAGCTGGAGGACTCCCGGCTCATCCACCTGGGCGACGTCGCCGAAGGAGTGGCGATCGTCCTCGGCGTGATCTCGCTGGGCTTCGGGCTGGTGAAGCTCATCGCCGGCATCCAGGTCCTCAAGCCGAAGAACGGCTGGAGGGTCACCGGGATCGTGTTCGCCTCGCTCGGAGCCGCGTTCTGGGTCATCGCCCTGCTTGGGTCCCTGAATCCGAACGACACGAACGGCGTCCGTGACACGGGGACGAACGTGGGCGGCGTGATCCTCTCGCTGGCCCTGCTGACCCTGAACGTCGTCGTGATCGTCCTGCTCGGCCGGGCCGGCGAATACTTCCACGGCAGGGCGTACCAGCCGCTGCCGCAGCAGGCGTACCAGCAGCCGTACCAGCAGCCGGGCCCGTTCTCGACCTGAAGTCCCGTCCGGCGCCGAACGGGACCGTCAGTCCCAGACGCCGCGTTCGATGCGCTTCAGGCGGCGGTCCCGGGCCAGCTGGGAGGCGTCCACGATGCGCTCCAGTGTCTCGGGCTCGTTGAGGGCGCCGGCCAGGACCCCGGCCAGGTCGCGCTGGGACATGATCCCCACGAGCGACCCCCGGTCCACCACGGGAAGGTGGCGGATCCACTTCTCGGTCATGATCGCGGCGGCTTCCCGGAGCGACATGCCGGGGTGCGCCGTCACGACCTCCTTGGTCATCACGTCCGACACGCGGGTGTCCAGGGGGACCCCCGTGGCCACGGCCTTCAGGATGTCGCGCTCCGTGATGATCCCGAGCAGCTCGTCGCCGTCGGTGACCACCAGGGAGCCGGTCTGTTGCTGCCACATCTTGCGGGCGGCCTCCGCCAGCGTGTCGTCGGCCCGGTCGGTGACCGCGGCGGGCGTCATGACCTCGGACACCTTCACGACGCGACCACCTGCTCCCCGTCGCGCTCCTCGATCGGGACGTAGGTCCGGTCGAGCGGCCCGATGTACTCGGACTCGGGGCGGATCAGGCGGTTGTCGGCGTACTGCTCGCGGACGTGGGCGGTCCACCCGGCCATCCGGGCCAGCGCGAAGATCGGGGTCATGAGGTCGGTGGGGATGCCGAGGGAGTGGTACACGCTGGCGGCGTAGAAGTCCACGTTCGGGTACAGGCCCCGCTCCTCCATGACGACCTTCTCCACCACCGCGGAGATCTCGTACCACTTCGTCTCGCCGCTGCGTTCGCCGAGCTCCCGGGCCAGGCGCCGGAGGTGCGTGGCGCGGGGGTCCTCGGTCTTGTACACGCGGTGGCCGAACCCCATGATCTTCTGCTTGCGGCCCAGGGCGTCCTTCACCCACTGCTCGGCCCGGTCCACCTCGGCGATCTCCTCGAGCATCCGGAAGGCCTCCTCGTTGGCCCCGCCGTGCAGGGGGCCCTTGAGGGCGGCGATGGCGCCGGTGATGGCCGAATGCATGTCCGCCAGCGTGGAGGCGATGACGCGCGCCGTGAACGTGGAGGCGTTCATGGTGTGGTCCGCGTACAGCACGAGCGTGGTGTCGAGGGCCCGCGCCGCCTCCTGGTCCGGCTCCTCGCCGAGGAGCATGTTCAGGAAGTTCGCGGCGTGGGGGAGCTTCGGGTTCGGCGGGATCGGTTCCTGATCCGTGCGGATCCGGTGGTACGTGGCGATCAGCGTTGGGGCCTTCGCGATGAGCCGGATGGCCTTGCGCTTGTTGGCCTCCGGGGACTCGTCCCACCCATCGGGGTCGTAGGCCGATGCCGCGGAGATCGACGTCCGGAGCATCGACATCGGCGAGGTCTGGGCGGCCAGCGTCGGCATGAGGTCCGACAGGAACCCGCTGATCTCGCGGTCGCCGACGAGTTCCTCGTTGAGGTCGTCCAGCTCGGTCTGGGTGGGGAGGCGGAGGTCGTGGAGGAGGTACACGACCTCCTCGAACGTGGCGTTCCGGGCGAGGTCGTGGATGTCGTATCCGACGTAAAAGAGCCGGCCCAGCTTGCCGTCGATGTCCGACAGATTGGTCTGGGCCGCGACGACCTCTTCCAGTCCACCCTTGCCGGGCACTCGCACCTCCTGGGGGCGGTCCCGCCGTCCCCTCGCAGTATACCCACCGGTAGGTTCGCGGCTTCCGGGACCGCCCGGCCCCCGGCGGGGTCCGCCGCCCGGGTGACAGAATGGCGGCTCATCCGCGATCCGCCTGAGCGAAGGAGCCGATGGCGATGGCACACCGCGTGACGTTCATCCCCGGGGACGGGGTGGGCCCCGAGCTCTCGGAGGCCACCCGGAGGGTCCTCGAGGGGACCGGGGTCGAGTTCGAATGGGACGTCCAGGAGGCAGGGGCGGACGTCGTGGACACGTACGGCACGCCGCTTCCGGAACACGTGCTGGAATCCATCCGGGCGAGCGGCGTGGCCATCAAGGGGCCCATCACCACGCCGGTGGGCACCGGGTTCCGGAGCGTGAACGTGGCCCTGCGCAAGGAGCTCGACCTGTACGCGTGCCTGCGGCCGTGCAAGTGGTACAAGGGCGTCCGGACCCGCTACCAGGACGTCGACATCGTGATCGTCCGGGAGAACCACGAGGACCTGTACGCCGGCATCGAGTTCGAACAGGGGACCGACGAGGCCCACCGGCTCATCGAGTTCATCGCCACCGAGACCGGCAAGCGCATCCGCGAGGACTCCGGCATCTCGATCAAGCCGATCAGCATCACCGGCACGAAGCGGGTCGTGAGCTACGCGTTCGACTACGCCAAGCGGTACGGCCGGCGGAAGGTCACGGTCGTGCACAAGGCGAACATCATGAAGTTCACCGACGGGCTGTTCCTCGAGGTGGCCCGGGAGGTGGCCAAGGAGCACCCCGAGATCGAGTTCGAGGACCGCATCGTCGACAACCTGTCGATGCAGCTCGTGGGGCGGCCGGAGGAGTACGACGTGCTGGTCCTGCCGAACCTGTACGGCGACATCGTGAGCGATCTGTGCGCCGGCCTGGTGGGCGGCCTCGGGGTCGCGCCGGGAGCGAACATCGGCGACTCGGCGGCGGTGTTCGAGGCCACCCACGGGAGCGCCCCGAAGTACAAGGGCCAGAACAAGGTGAACCCGATGGCGATGATGCTCTCGGGCGTCCTCATGCTCCGGCACCTGAAGGAGGACGACGCCGCGAACCGCATGGAAGCCGCCATCGCGGCGGTCATCGAGGAGGGGCGGAGCGTCACGTACGACATGAAGCCCAGCCGCGACGACCCAACGGCCGTCGGCACGTCCCAGGTGGCCGACGCCGTCCTGGACAAGCTGGGGGGGTGAGGGTCCCGATGCGGGCGTTCCTCACCGGGGGGACGGGGTTCATCGGGGGCCGGGTGGCCCGGCGGCTCCGGGACCGTGGCGACGAGGTGGTGGCGCTGGTCCGTTCACCGGAGAGGGCCGCGGACCTCGGCCGGATCGGCTGCGAGCTGGTCGAGGGCGGGCTGGCCGACGGCGCCGCGCTGGCCAAGGGCCTGCACGGCGCGGACGCGTGCTTCCACGTCGCCGGCGACTACCGCGTGGGCGTCACCAAGGCGGAGTGCCAGACGATGTGGGAGACGAACGTCGAGGGAACGAGGCACGTCCTCCAGGCCGCGCACGACGCCGGCGTGGCGAGGACCGTGTACGTGTCCACTGTCGGCACGTTCGGCAACACGGGCGGCGTAATCGTGGACGAGACCTTCCGGCGGGACGAGTCGAAGGGCTACCTCTCGTGCTACGACGAGACCAAGTACAAGGCCCACCTGGTGGCGGAGGAGTTCGCCGCCGGGGGCGACCCCGTGGTGATCGCGATGCCGGGGGGCGTGTACGGCCCCGGCGACCACTCGGCGCTCGCCACGCTCATCGAGATGGCCCGCAAGGGGCGGCTGAAGTGGACGCCGTTCGCCGACATGGGCATCACGGCGGCGCATGTGGACGATATCGTCGAGGGGATCGTCCTGGCCCACGACCGGGGACGCGTGGGCGAGTCGTACGTCCTGGCGGGGCCGGCCGTCCGGCAGATCGAGATCGCCGGCGCGGCGGCGCGCCTGTCCGGCAAGAAGCCACCGCGGGGGAACCTGCCCACGGCGGTGGTCAAGATGGCCATCCCGTTCGGGCCCCTGGTGGGCCGGGCCATGGGGCTCGAGCCGAACATCCGGGAGATGATCCGGTCCGCGGACGGCGTCACGTACTGGGCCTCCGCGGACAAGGCCCAGCGCGAGCTGCGCTTCACCGCCCGTTCCCTGGAGGAGGGCCTCCGCCAGACGCTCTCCGCCGGGGAGCCGGCCGCGTGAGAGCCCTCCGGCTGGACTTCGCCTCGGACCCCCCCCTGTCCCTGACCGACGTCGAGCCCCCGAAGCTCCCGCCCGGGGGCGACTGGGTCCGCCTCCGGCCTCGCCTGTCCGGCATCTGCGGGAGCGACGTGAGCCTGCTGCGGTTCTCGTCGAGCATGTTCCTGGCTCCGCTGATGGATCTCCCGGCCACCCTGGGCCACGAGATCGTGGCCGACGACGAGGACGGCCGCCGGGTGACGGTGGACGTGGTCCTGGGATGCGAGGCCCTGGGCCGCGAGGACCGGTGCCCGCCGTGCGCCGCGTTCCAGCCCCAGGGATGCCGGCGGTTCGGCGAGGACGCCGGGGGTGTGATCGGCTACGCGGACACCACCGGCGGAGGGTGGTCCGAGGACATGGTGGCGCCGTGGACGAACGTGTTCGAGGTGCCCGCGGAGCTCACCGACACGCAGGCGGCCCTGCTGGAGCCGGCCGCCGTCTCGCTGCACGCCGCGCTGCTGGCTCCGGTCCGGCCGCCGGTGCTGGTGGTCGGCGCCGGGGTGGTGGGGCTGACCGCGGTCGCGGCGCTCCGGGCCCTCGATCCAGGGCTGGAGATCGTGGCCCTGGCCAAGCATGCGCACCAGGCCGTGGCCGCGGAGGAGGCCGGAGCGACGGCCGTCCGGATCCGGGCGGACGGCTCCCACGCCGAGGAGCTCGCCGCGGGCTCCGGGGCCCGCCTGGCCGGGCCCTCGGTGGACCAGCCGACGGTGGCGGGTGGGTTCGCCACCGTGTTCGAATGCGTCGGCGCGACGCCGGCGGTGGACCTGGCGTTCCGGTTCACGCAGGAGCGGGGGACCACGGTTCTCGTGGGCGGCTCGGCGTACGCGGAGGGGCTGGATCTGGCGCCGACGTGGGCCAAGGAGCTGCGGATCCTGGGCTCGTACTGCTACGGCTACGAGGAGGTGGAGGGGGAGCGGATCAGGACGTTCGACCTCCTGCACCGGCTGGTGGCCGAGGGCCGGCTCCGGCTGGGAGAGTGGGTGACGCACCGGTTCGCCCTTGAGGACTACGCTGCGGCGCTGGGCGCGGCGCTGGGCAAGGGGAGTGGTGCGCTGAAGGTGGCGTTCGAGCCGGCGCGCGAGCCCGGCGCGGACGAGGGGAACCGCGTCGATCTCGACCAGAACGGAGCGTGAACGTGGAACGGGGCAACAACCTGACCAGGGACGAGGCCCGCCGGAGGGCCGCACTCGTGACCGACGTCGAGGAACGGGTCCACCTGGACCTCGGCGGCGACGACGCCGACTACCGGATGGAGGCGTCGATCCGCTTCTCCTGCCCGGAGCCGGGCGCCTCGACGTTCCTCGACCTCATCGCGTCGAGCGTGGAGTCGGTGGAGGTGAACGGGGTGGAGGTCGGTCCGGGCGCCGCCCGGGACAGCCGCGTGGAGCTCCGGGACCTGGCCGAGCAGAACGAGGTCCGGGTGGTGGCGATGGTCCCGTACGCGAACACCGGCCAGGGGCTCCACCGGTTCCGGGATCCCGTGGACGACCGGGTGTACTGCTACACGGACTTCGAGCCGTTCGACGCCCACCGCTCGTTCGCCTGCTTCGACCAGCCCGACATCAAGGCGGTGTTCCACTTCGCGGTCACGGTCCCGGAGGACTGGCACGTGTCGTCGAACATGGCTCCCGACGGTGACGCCGAGGCGGAGGAGGGCCGCCGGCGGCGGTGGGCGTTCGCGCCCACGCCGCTGATGTCCGCCTACATCACCGCGATCGTCGCCGGTCCGTGGCACGTGGTGACGGACCGCGACGGCGACATCGACCTCGGCCTGCTGTGCCGTCAGTCGCTGGCGAAGTACCTCGAACCCGACACCGACGAGCTATTCGAGGCCACGAAGCAGGGGTTCGACTTCTACGCGCGGGCCTTCCGGCTGCCGTACCCGTTCGGCAAGTACGACCAGGTGTTCGTGCCGGAGTTCAACTCGGGCGCCATGGAGAACATCGGCTGCATCACGTACAACGAGGCCTACCTGTTCCGTTCGAAGGTCACCGACGCCTCCCGGGAGCGCCGCGCGGAGACGTTGCTCCACGAGATGGCACACATGTGGTTCGGCGACCTCGTGACCATGCGGTGGTGGGACGACCTGTGGCTGAACGAGTCGTTCGCCACGTTCATGTCGGTGCTGTGCATGTCGCAGGCCACCAGGTGGCGCGGCGCGTGGACCACGTTCGCGAACAGCGAGAAGACATGGGCTTACTACCAGGACCAGCTGCCGTCCACGCACCCCATCGTGGCCGACATGCCGGACACCGAGTCCATCCACACGAACTTCGACGGGATCACGTACGCGAAGGGGGCCTCGGTGCTCCGCCAGCTGGTCGCGTGGGTGGGGGAGGAGGAGTTCCTGGAGGGCCTCGCCGGGTACTTCCGGCGGCACCAGTACGGGAACACGGACCTATCGGACTTCCTTGCCGCCCTGGAGGAGGCCTCCGGACGTGACCTCCACGCGTGGGCCAAGGAGTGGCTCCAGACCACCGGGGTGAACGTCCTGCGGGCGTCGTTCGAGGAGGAGGACGGGCACCTCACGTCGTTCCGCATCACCCAGGAGGCCCCGGCGGAGCACCCGGTGCTCCGGCCCCACCGCGTGGCCGTAGGGCTGTACGTCGACGACGGGCACGGGGAGCTGGTCCGGCGGACCCGGGTGGAGCTCGACATCGCCGGCCCGGCCACGGACGTGCCGGACCTGGTCGGCGACGGGGTCCCCGACCTCGTGCTGGTGAACGACGACGACCTCACGTACGCGAGGATCCGCCTGGATCGGCGTTCGCTGGCCACGGTCACGGAGCGCCTGGGCGACCTCCGGGACCCCCTGGCGCGGGCGCTGTGCTGGGGCGCGGCGTGGGACATGGTGCGCGACGCCGAGATGCCCACGCGGGACTTCCTGACGCTCGTCCTGCGGGGGCTCGGAGCGGAGAGCGACATCGGCGTGATCCAGCGGATCCTGGGGCAGCTGGGCTCGGCCATCGAGAGCTACGCCGACCCCGCGAGCCGCGACGCCTCACGGGAACAACTGGCGGTGGCGGCGCTTTCCGCGCTGGAGCAGGCCGAGCCCGGGAGCGACTTCCAGCTGGCGTGGGCCCGGGCGTTCGCGTCGGCAGCCGAGTCGGACGAGCATGCGGCGATCCTGGCGGGGCTCCTGGACGGCTCGATGTCCTACGACGGACTGGCCATCGACACCGAGCTCCGGTGGCACCTGGTGCTGTCGCTGACGCGGGCGGGGAGGGTCGGCCGGGACGTGATCGACGCGGAGCTGGAGCGCGATCCCACCGACTACGGCGACCGGTATGCGGCGCAGGCCCTGGCCTCACGGCCCACCCCGGAGGCCAAGGCGGAGGCGTGGGAGACCATCACGACGGACCGGACCCTCACCGCGGCCATGTTCGGGGCGTGGATGGGTGGGTTCCAGCGGCCCGGCCAGGAGGAGGTGCTCCGGCCGTTCGTCGAACGGTACTTCGAGCAGCTCGGGCCGATGTGGGATGAGCGGACGCTGGAGATCGCCGTGGCGTTCGCTCGCCGCATGTACCCCGGGCACCTCATCGAACAGGCCACGGTCGAGGCCACCGACCGCCACCTGGAGCGGGGCCGGGTCCCCCGACCCATCGCCAGGACCCTGGTGGAGGGCCGGGACCAGGTGCAGCGGGCCCTTCGCGCGCAGGAGTGCGACCGGGGAGCGACGGCATGAAGGTGACGATCGTGGGGAGCGGGTTCGTGGGAGCCACCACGGCCATGCGCGTCGTGCAGAAGGGCCTGGCGGACGACGTGGTGCTGATCGACATCATCGAGGGCCTCCCTCAGGGCATCGCACGAACGACTACGCGGACACCGCCGGCTCGGACGTGGTCGTGATCACGGCGGGCCTGCCCCGCCAGCCCGGGATGAGCCGGATGGACCTCCTGGGGAAGAACGCCGGGATCGTGCGGGGGGTCGTGGAGCAGGTCCGGGACGGCTCGCCGGAGGCGATCCTCATCGTGGTCACCAACCCGCTCGACGAGATGACCTACCTGGCGGCCGAGGTCAGCGGGTTCCCCCACGGGCGAGTGATGGGGATGGCCGGGGTCCTGGACTCGGCCCGCCTGCGGTACTTCATCGCCGAGGAGCTGACCGTGTCACCGACGAAAGTGGAGGCCATGACCCTGGGCTCGCACGGGGACTCGATGGTCCCGCTGCCCCGCCACGCCACCGTGGACGGCCGGCCCCTCACCGAGCTGGTCGACGACCCCACGCTGGAGCGGCTGTTCCAGCGGACCCGCGACGGCGGCGCCGAGATCGTCGCCCTGCTGAAGAAGGGCAGCGCCTACTACGCGCCGAGCGCGTCGATCGCCCAGATGGTGAACGCGATCGCCGGCGACACGAACGAGGTCCTGCCGGTGTGCGCCTGGTGCACGGGGGAGTACGGCATCAGCGACGTCTACGTGGGCGTCCCGGCGCGCCTGGGCACCGGGGGAGTGGAGGAGATCGTCCAGCTCGACCTCTCCGACGACGAGCTGAAGGCCCTCCGGGACGCCGCCGAGGGCATCCGCACCAAGTGCGCCGACCTGTCGAACGTCTGACACGGCTCCCAGCCCGCATACTGGTCGGGCCATGTTGCAGGTTCGGGATCTGGCCGTGGAGGTGGGAGGCGCCCTCGTCGTGGAGGGGGCCTCGTTCACGCTGCGACCCGGGGACAAGATCGGGCTGGTGGGACGGAACGGGGCCGGGAAGACCTCGCTGCTGCGGACGCTGGCCGGCGACGGCGAGGCGCCGGCCGCGGGGGGGTTCATCCACCGGACCGGCGCGCTGGGGTACCTGCCGCAGGAGCCGCTGGCCCGGGACCGGGCCGGACACTCCGCGCTGAGCCACATCCTGGAGGCCCGGGGGCTGGCCGACGCCACGGTCCGGCTCGAGAAGCTGCGGGCGGCGATGGAGGAGCGGCCCACCGAACAGGCCATCGCGAAGTTCTCCCGGAGCGAGGAGGACTTCCGGCACGCCGGCGGGTACGCGGCCGAGTCCGAGGCCCGGCGGATCGCGGCCGGCCTGGGTCTGGCCCCCGATCGGGTGGACCTCCCGGTGGCCGTGCTCTCCGGTGGCGAGCGACGCCGCGTC
>WNGF01003868.1_pt1 | contig 36444 bp, 33 predicted proteins | sample 5400641 | NCBI WGS metagenome assembly WNGF01 (sample SAMN13153371, study PRJNA577476) | soil metagenome | isolation source: 80 cm soil or saprolite under grassland replicate 2 | place: USA:California | collected 2016-06-15 | reverse complement strand
GGTGCCGTCGCGATGCCAGTCGGCGAGGCCGAACACTCGCTGTCCTACCGACAGTCCCGTCGTGCCGTAGCCGAGAGCGGTGACCACTCCGGCCAGCTCGTGGCCGGGGATCGACGGTGTTCGGTCACGGTCGCGGCGATCGGTCCAGGTCGAGGGCCACGCCAGCTCAGTCGGGACGAATCCCGACGCATGAATCTGAACGATGACGTCGTTTATCGCTGCCGGCGGCTCGGGCCGCTCCACCAGCTTCATCTCGGCCGTTCCCGCAGCCTGGTCCGTCACAACGATTGCCTTCATGATAATTTTCTCCTCGGTCATTTGTCTCTTTGGCGGAAATGTTGCAGCGTTGGAAAGCCCGTGCGACATCTCATGCCAGGGGCCGTAGGACGTAGCCGGCCGATCTGGACAGCGCCGGCCGGCCGCGTGCATCGATGGGCGCGTGTCGCTCACGGACGAACGCGGATGATCGTCTTCCCCTTGCGTCGCTCGGTCCGGTTGAAGGCGGCGACGGCGTCGTCGAGGGTCGCGATGTTGCCGATGTTCGTCCGCAGTCGTCCGTCACGCACCCGCTGGACGATCTGACTCAGTTGGGCGCGATCGGACACGAGAACAAAGTCGATCGCCAGGCCGTCGGCGGGCCGCGCCTCGGTCGGCCCGGCGATGGTCACCAGCGTTCCTCCGGCTCGAATCAGGCGTGCGGACCGCTTCCCGATGTCGCCGCCGATGACATCGAAAACCAGATCGACTCCGCCGACGTGTTCGAGGACGTCGTTCTCGAGGTCGACGAACTCCTGCGCGCCGAAGTCGAGCGCCTTCTGACGGTCGGCAGCGCGTCCGGTGCCGATGACGTAGGCGCCGAACTCACGTGCGAGCTGCGTGACCATCGACCCGACTGCGCCGGCTGCGCCGTGCACGAGGACGCTCTGCCCCGCCTGAAGACGGCCATGCTCGAACAGTCCCTGCCACGCAGTCAGGCCCGGCATCGCCACGCTCGCGCCCACCGTGAAGTCGACGTCGCCCGGCAGCGGCACGAGGTTGCGTGCCTCGACGGCCACATACTCCGCCAGGGTGCCGCCGCGATACGAGTCCGAGAGGCCGAACACCCGCTGTCCCACCGACAGCCCCGTCGTGCCGTAGCCGAGAGCGGTAACCACTCCGGCCAGCTCCTGCCCGGGAATAACCGGCGTCCGGTCACGGCCGAGGCGATCGGTCCAGGTCGAGGGCCACGTCAGCTCATCCCAGGTGAATCCCGACGCATGAACCTGAACGATGACGTCGTTTATCGCTGCCGGCGGCTCGGGCCGCTCCACCAGCTTCATCCCGGCCGTTCCCGCAGCCTGGTCCGTTACCACGATCGCCTTCATGATTGGGGGGCTCCTTTGCTGCCCGCGCGCAGCACGGCGGCTCGGCGCAATAGCTTCAATCCTTGCCGAGGCGGCCGCGTGTGCTCGGCCGGCCCAGCAGACCCAAAGATCGGATGCAGCGGGCTTGACCCGGACATCCATCTATCTTCACAAGAAAGAAGTCGTTGTTCGCGATGGATTGCCGGGTCAAGCCCGGCAATGACGGCTGCGTATCACCGCGTCACATGCGCCGATACCGCGAGCCATTTTCCGTTCTGCTTCGCCCAGCAATCAGTGTATCGCCCGTGCGCCTGCTGCCCGTCCGGCGTGGTGTAGCTGGTTGCAGCGTGGATGATGGCGAAGTGGCCCATGATGCGGATCTTCACGTCATGGGCCTGCAGGTTCTTGATCGCGACTGGTTTCGCGGTCTGCTCAAGGAAGGCGGCGCGATCGACCAGCGATTTGTCGGGATTTGAGCAATAGAACTCCGGCGCCAGGATTTCATCGAAGCGCCTAACGTCGGAATTCTGCGCCGAGGCGACGAAGTCGAGATTGAGCGCGGTGAGTTCGTCGATGTCGTTGGTCATTGTTTTTCCTAGTCATCAAACATCTTTGGCGGAACGAAGCTGATTTGGTGTACCGGGATGATGCTTGCTTGACAGGAATTGCTGGAGCTTGACAGGAATTGCTGCCGCAACTTCCACTGCAGGGACGAAGTGGCAGGTGTAGCCGTTCGGGTAGCGTTCCAGGTAATCCTGGTGCTCGGGCTTCGCCTCCCAGAAATCGCCAGCGGGAGACCGAGTTCATGACGATCTCCTATTGGGAAAGTGTCGAGGCCATGTCGCGCTTCACAGGGAGTGACCCGACCCGCATTCATCACCTTGAGCGCGATGCGGAGTTTCTCATCGAACTCCCCAAGCACGTACAGATCCTCAAGATATGCGCTTCACATGGCGACACCGGTGGAGATGATGGGTGAAATCCCAAAAGCAGAGCCGGAATCGGAGCTTGTCTAGGTGGCGGCGGAAAGCCGGCTTGCCCCGCAGCCGGCTTCGCGATCTCGGTCCTTTGTCGTCATCGCCCGCCAACGGGTCCGGCCGAAGGCCGGCCCGATGACAGGCTCCGGCGGGCGATCCAGTAAACACAAGGTTTTCCGTGATTACTGGATGCCCCGCTTTCGCGGGGCATGACAGCGGAAGAGCGCGAGACTCTATCTAAAGGCATCACGCTTGAGGCACGAATTACTGCAGCGCGTCTTCACTGCGGCTCGAGGCCGGCGGCCTTGACGACTGCTTCCGCGAGCGCGCGATCCCTCTTGATCTCGGCTGCGAACTGTTCCGGCGTGTTGATCGCCGGCACCAGGCTGCGGGCGCTGAGATGCCGCTCGCGGAACGCCGGATCATCGACGATGCTCGCAACCGCGTTGGCGAGCTTGTCGACGATCGGCCTCGGCGTGCCGGCCGGCGTGAACAGCCCGTACCAGCTGCGCGACGGCGGGCCGGTGTAACCGCTCTCGGCCAGGGTCGGCACATCCGGGAAATTCGGTGACCTGATATTGTTGAGCATCACCAGCGGGGTCATCGTGCCGGCCCGAATCTGCCCGATCACGTTGCCTTCGCCGATCAGCGCGATCGGCGTGGAGCCGCTCAGCACCGCGTTCACCGCCTCGCCGCCGCCTTTGAACGGAACGCGCACCCAGTCGGCGCCCTTCTCCTTCTTCAGCGTCTCCATGTAAAGGGCGAGCGGCACGGAGGCGGTCACATAATTCAACGTACCGGGCTTGGCCTTTGATAATGCGATCAAGTCGTCGATCGTCTTGACGTTGAGTTGGGAATTCACCACCAGCGTCTGAATGAGGTGGTAGAGGTTCGTGACCGGCTGCAGTCCCTTTTCGGGATCGAACGGCATGTTCTTGAGCAGGAACTGATTGTACGCAATCGGCTCCGCGTTGAGGATGCAGATGGTATAGCCGTCGGGCGGCGCTTCGGTGCACGCACGCGCGCCCAAATTCTGCATGCCGCCGGGACGATTCTCGACGACAATCGGCTGTCCCCAGCGCTTGAGCAATTCGTCGCCGAGCGCGCGCATGAAGATGTCGCTGATTCCGCCGGCGCTGGTGGTCGTGAGAGCTCTGACCGGACGGGTGGGATAATCCTGCGCCAGCGCCGCACCTGCGACCGCCATGAGCGCGACGGTAAGTAGGATTTTTATCATCGCTGTCTCGCTTGCATTTCTTGTCGCGCGTAGGGTGGGCACCGGCGAAGGCCGTTGCCCACCCTACTCGCTTTCATAGTCTCACCCCGCCAACAACTGTTTCACCCAGCCGCTCGCCTTGCCAAAATCGATTCTGCCGGCGTAGCCCTGCTTGAGCGCGCCCATGACCTTGCCCATGTCCTTGATACCGGTCGCGCCGGTCGTCTTGATGGCCTCGGCAATGGCCGCCTTCGCCTCCGCCTCCGACATCTGCTGGGGAAGATAAGCGCTGATGATCTCGATCTCGTCGCGCTCGCGAGCGGCAAGCTCGCTCCGGCCCGCTTTGTCGTAGAGCTCGGCCGCTTCCTGGCGTTGCTTGATCAGCTTCTGCAGCAGCGCGAGGATCTCTTCGTCGGAGAGCACGTTCTTGCCCCGACCCTGCGCCTCGAGGTCGGCGTTCTTGAGCGCGGCATTGACGAGGCGCAGCGTCGACACCCGGTGCTCCTTGCGCGCTTTCATCGCGTCTTTGAGGGCGGTGTTGATCTCCTCGCGCAGCACGGCTATGGCCTCTCACAAAATCGCGCCCGAGTCGGGATCGAGCCGAAGAAGCCCGGGAGCGCGGACCAAGACTTAGGCCTTCGATGAGCGAGAAACAACCGGCCCCTTCCGCAGAGGATCAGGCCAAAACAGTTTGGGCCGAGCCAAAGCCCAGCGCGCTGCTCGTGCTCGCCGACGGCACGGTCTTCGAAGGCTCGGGTTTTGGCGCAACCGGGCATGCAGTGGGTGAGGTTTGCTTCAACACGGCGATGACCGGCTACCAGGAGATCCTCACGGATCCCTCCTATGCCGGGCAGATCATCACCTTCACATTCCCGCATATCGGCAATGTCGGCACCAACGAGGACGACATCGAGACCGTCAACATGGCGGCAACGCCGGGAGCGCGCGGTGTCGTGCTGCACACCACGATCACGCGTCCCTCGAACTACCGCGCCACGCGCCATCTCGACCAATGGCTCAAAGCGCGCGGCGTCATCGGTCTTTCCGGCATCGACACGCGCGCGCTCACCAGCCGCATTCGCGTGAACGGGATGCCGAACGCGGTGATCGCGCACGAGCCCTCGGGCCGATTCGATCTCGACGCGCTCAAGCGAGAAGCGCGTGAGTGGCCGGGGCTCGTCGGCATGGATCTCGTGCCGATGGTGACGTCGGGGCAGCGCTTCACCTGGGACGAAACGCCATGGGAGTGGGACAAGGGCTACGGACGGCAAGAGAATCCGCGCTTTCACGTGGTTGCCATCGATTACGGCATCAAGCGCAACATTCTGCGCCAACTCGCGGGCAAGGGATGCAGGGTGACCGTGGTGCCGGCACAGGCCTCGAGCGAGGACATCCTCGCGCTCGAGCCCGACGGCGTTTTTCTCTCCAACGGCCCCGGCGATCCGGCGGCGACCGGCGAGTACGCCGTTCCGGTGATCCGCGATATCATCGCCAAAGGCATTCCGACCTTCGGCATCTGCCTCGGCCATCAGATGCTCGGCATCGCGGTCGGCGCCAAGACCGTGAAAATGCACCAGGGCCATCACGGCGCCAATCATCCGGTGAAGGATCTCGTCACCGGTAAAGTCGAGATCACCTCCATGAACCACGGCTTCGCCGTCGACCGCGCCACGCTGCCGGAAAACGCGACCGAGACGCACGTGTCCCTGTTCGACGGATCGAACTGCGGCATTGCGCTGAAAGACAAGCCGGTGTTCTCGGTGCAGTACCACCCCGAAGCCTCCCCCGGCCCGCGCGACAGCCATTATCTGTTCGAGCGGTTTGCCGAGCTGATGCGCCAGCAGAAGAAGCGCAGCTGACGTTTGTAGCGCCGCGATCTCGGGCAGCGCCTTTCCGGCGGGCCGCCTGCGCGATCGCCGAAGAAAATGCCGTTTGAGCCTGCAACTAGCCGCAAAAATCTTTCACCAATCACTAACTTGGGCGTAGAATATATCAGTCATTTTGCTCGGCGCAGCCGATTGTGCGCTCGCGAGCATCGCGATTTGTCCCTCGAGTTAAGGGAGGGGCCATGGCAAAGAAACGGGATGCGACCTACGACCGACTGATCAAAGTCGGACTGCAGGACCCTTTCATTCGGGGGATCGCGGGCGTAGTCGTCATCGCCACTGCCGCGAGCATTGCCATTTCGGCGCTGGGCAGCGGTACGAAAGCGATCATCACGATCGCGCTATCCCTCTTGTTCGGAGTGGTGCTCGTCGTTCTGCGGGCACTCATGAAATACGTCGACAGCGCTTTCGTGAAAATAGTTTGCTTTGCTTCTTCCGCTGTGATCGTGACCGTCTTCTTGGTGTTCACGGTGCTTCTGGTTCCGGCCGCCATTATCTGCTGGCCGCAGCCATACGCGCAACTCCTTAGCCTACCGAACTGCGCATTGGCGGTGATTGAAAACGTCACGAGCGAAAAACCATTTATGCCGGTCGCATATACGGGGACAGGGATCACTCACAACCCCGACAACAATAAATACCTTGTCTTGGTCTTCTATCGACTGGACCGCAAACAGGATGCCGAACGCATCGTCGGCGCGCTGCAAACCGCCGGGTACAGAAGTGATGCCGTCCAGTCCAGCCTCGACGAAGTGATTGCGCCTGACAAGCGTCCAGGTACGACCTTGATCAAGACCACTGCCCTGGCGCGGCCGATCGTCGCCGATGTCTCGACGGTGCTCCGGTACGCCATACCGGCGAAAGCCTCGTACATATCCTTGTTTCCCGACGACGCTGCCCTCCGCCAGGGCAATATTCAGATCAGTCTATTCTGACGGAGACGAACGTCCGACGATGCAGTGCCGCCACTTCCTGGCCTTCTCGCTCCTCGCGATCGCGCCCGCGCTCGGTCTCGCTCAGGCCGAGACTAGTTCGCCGACCGGTGCGGTAACAGCGCTGATCAAGGCCTATCCCGACTTCCTCGATCGGATTGAAGAAAACGATCTTGTTTGGAAAGACGGCACGCGCATGCGCATCGACGACGGCAAGGGCGTCAAGGCATTCGAGGCGCTGCTCGATGATCCCGACGTCAAAGATATGTTCTTGATGAAATATCCCGTCGGCAAGCAAGGCCTCGCACCAGAAAACAATTTCGATCCCGGGCGTGTGAGATATGCGCCCTTATTCCAAAAAATGTACGGCGACTGCCACACAGCCGGTTTCACGGCAAACCTGGTCAACGTCGTATGGCTGCCGAGCAAGTATGGTAAAAACCTCAAATTCTCCAAAATCAACGGGGCGGCCGCCGCCTTGCAGCAAGTCTCGGATGAGCTCGACAAGCTGCCCCAGCGCTTTCTTACCTATCTGAGGCCGACTCAGGGCACCTACAACTGTCGTCTGGTCGCGGGCACAAACCGCGAAAGCGCGCACGGGTTGGGGATCGCGATCGATATTGCCGCCGCGCATTCTCATTATTGGCAATGGTCGAAGCCCGACGCTGATGGCCGCTTTCCCTACAGAAACGAGATTCCCTGGGAGATCGTCGAGATTTTCGAGAAGCACGGCTTCATCTGGGGTGGCAAGTGGTACCACTACGACACCATGCATTTCGAATACCGGCCGGAGATCGTCCTTAGCGCCGACTAATTTTCGGTTTAGTGCTGATGTTTGCCGCAAGCGGCTCCTTGCACGAGAGCGTGATGCCATTAGAGGCTCTTCGCCTGTCATGCCCCGCGAAAGCGGGGCATCCAGTAATCACGGAAAATCTTGTGGTTACTGGATCGCCCGCCGGAGCCTGTCATCGGGCAGGCCTTCGGCCGGACCCGTTGGCGGGCGATGACGACAAAGAGGCGAACGGTCCAACCAAAACTCCATCGCGCGCTATTCTGCAATTCCGCCAACTCATAGGGCGCAATAAGCAAAGCGCACTGCGCCATCCGGCTGCACGGCGGGCGCCCTGTCAGCGTGCAGGCATCGTTCAACGCGCTCTATGCGTGGCCGCTGCCACCCGTCAGCGAAAGCCCTGGGTCGCCTTCGCCCGTCAGAAGTTGACCCGGATTGGCGTCCTCTGCCGTTTCAGCAGGTGCTGGCTCGATCAGACTTCCAATCATCTGCAAAAGGGCCTGTTGCTCAGGACCGTATCCTCTTGCAAGGAAGTCGCCCAGCTCGATCTCAGACATTCGCCCGCCAGCTGGGATGTTCGCCTGATGCAACACGAATATCTTGCCTGATGTGTTTCGACACAGATACCAGCGATCGCCATTTGAACTTCTGTACAGCTCTCTCGTACGAACATTTTCCATGACCTGTACTCCACCGAGAGACAAACGTTTGATACTCCTCGTGGTTCCGGTTCGCCTTTCACGGTGCTGGAACTGAGCGGTATCTCACTCGTTTCCTCGTGAGAGCACGAACAGCGCCAATGAGACAGGTGAGAGCGTCAAAACCGAAGCGTATCTATGCACCGCGGATTATCTCCGACCACATCATGGTGCGGGAGGATTTCGAGCGGCTGCACAAGTTCCTGCTTGAGACGGAGGGTCTCTCAGAGGTCTCCGACGATATGCGAGAGCTAGTCGAGCAGGAATGGCCGGAGCTGGTGCATAAGCTGCCGCCGAAGGGGTCGTGGTCCGGTTGACCTTTGCTATTAGGAGCTGACAAGGACCGCGCCGACAATTGTTCCCCAAACTGCTGCTGACCCAAGGCCGATTAATATAATGGCGGCAAGAAAGGCAGCAGAAAGCACCAATCCGTCTTCCTCGACATAGGCAAGAGAGATCAGTGAGATCACCATCGCAGGAGCGACATTACTCAAAGGCACCGGTGTGAGTAGCAGGACAATAGTCAACAATAGGACCATGACGCCGACAGCGCGCTTCGCCACTTCAAAGGTCATCGGCCAGCGCGGATGAACGGCTTTCTCAAAATACTTCAGAACATGAATAGCGCGGCCACCAAGCCAGAGAAGCTGCTTGGTCGACAAGCGTCGCGTCATGATAAAATGTGGGAAAACAGGTTCAGCGCGACCCACAATCAATTGCGCCGCCATGACCACGAGGATGAGGCCAGGGACCGTGGAGCCAACCGGTGTCATCGCGAGCAGTCCAAGAGACAGCATGATTATGCCGAACGAATGCGGGTGCAAAGTCGACGTCAGCCAGCCAACAGTGACGTACTCTGCCGGTGCTTGACGTATGACTTCCTGCAGCACCCGTGAGCTCGGCCCGCGATTTTTCGTGTCGGCCGGAATGTCCTGGATCAGCATTTCCTGGCTTTTGCCCATGGACGCATACTTTTCTCGAGCCGCGCACTGTCGATAACATCGAAACGTTCGATCCCGTTCCCTCGCCAGCATTCGAATGCCGCATCCCAGCGGGATCCCCGACCATTCCAAGCAATTGCCCAGCGAAGGGCCGGCCCCCAGGACTGCGCGGTTCGGCCACGGTCATGTCGATCTCTGCCCGCGCGACCCGCGCTTGCCAGTGTAACGGAAGGGCGCTAGTTCGGCTTTTGGCACGACTCCAACCTCCCGGCATGTCTGCTTTCGCGGCCGCTTATTGGGGGCTAAGCGGACATCAGTTCGCGAGTGCAGTGTTCCGATTATGAGTACACGACCTATTCGATCGTTCGCCGCCATCGCATTGCGCACCGGCGCCAAATGCGCCTGCTGACTTCGCGCGGCGAGCGCGCAACCCGAGGCGGCCTGAAGCGTTCTTTGAGCGGGAACGAAGGATCAAAGCCATGCCCGTGTCTACGCGACCTGCGCTCGCGCTGATGTTTCGCGACGACGGATCCATACCCAACAATCCGCGCCTGCCGTTTTTGGTCTATCGCGGCGCGATCGATCTCGCCGGCGAAGCAAGTCCGGAGCGCGTGATCGAGAGCACGTTCGCCGAAAACGGCTGGGGCGACATGTGGCGCAACGGCATTTTTCCCTACGTGCACTATCATTCCATGATCCACGAGGCGCTCGGCATCGCGCGCGGGCGCGCCAAGGTGCGCTTCGGCGGCGCGGCGGGCGAGGTGCTCGAGCTTGCGCCCGGTGACATCGCGGTGCTGCCGGCCGGCACCGGCCACCAGTGCCTGTGGGCGACCCCCGATCTGTGCGTCATCGGCGCCTATCCCAAGCGCGGAAATTACGATCTCTGCCGCGGCAGCAAGGCCGAGCATGCCAAGGCGCTCAAGACCATCCCGGAAGTGCCGCTGCCGGACAGCGATCCCGTGCACGGCAAGGCAGGCCCCCTGACCTCGCTCTGGCGGGCGGCGCCGGGTGCCCTATAGTCCCGCCGCTCCGATCGGGCGAGCAGGGACAAAGCAATGGGCGACTGGATCGCCTTCTGGGATTCCGAGCATTCGATCTACGTCAATGCCCGCCATCGCGACGTGCATTACCGCACGATCGCGCAGGACATCCGCGCGCATCTGCCCGTAGAGGCAGCCGTGCTCGACTACGGCTGCGGGGAGGCGCTGCACGCCGACCTCATCGCCGCCTCGGCAAAGGCGTTGATCCTGTGCGAGGCCGCACCCAAGGTGCGCGCCGTGCTCGCGCGCCGTTTCTTGGGCCACACAAAGATCAAGGTGTGTGCGCCCGACGAAATCGCGGCATTGCCGGCGCGATCGCTCGATGCGGTCGTGCTGCATTCGGTCGCGCAATATCTCACGCCACAGGAGCTTGATGCGCTGCTCGCGACCTTCCACCGCCTCCTGAACGAGAACGGCGTTCTCATCCTCGGCGACGTCATCCCGCCGCATGTCTCCGCCTTGGGGGATGCGGTAGCGCTTCTTCGCTTTGCCGCGGCGAACGGCTTTCTCGGCGCAGCCCTCGTCGGTCTCCTGCGCACGCTCCTCTCCGACTATTGGCGATTGCGTTCACACCTCGGGCTCACGCGCTACGGCGAAGCGGCGATGACCGCCAAGCTTGCGGGGAGCGGATTTTCGGCTCGCCGCGCGCCCACCAATATCGGCCACAATCCCGCGCGCATGACATTCATCGCGCGGCCGGTCGTCTGAGTACGATGGCTCGCGCTCCATCGTCCCCTCCCCCGCTTGCATCCGAACTCGGGTTTACCCGAGTTCGGCCGCTTTATTAACTGGCCGAAGTCGGAAACATCCGACTTCGGCTGGAGGGACAGGGAGGGGGCACGCTATAATGATGGAATCTTTTCAATCGCCCCCTCCCCAACCCTCCCCCGCAAGCGGGGGAGGGAGCAGACCGAGCTCGTCGATCGTGCGGATGCCCATTCGGCCAAATGCGCTAGCGGAGCTGTTGAGCGCGTCCGAGCTGCCCTTCCCTCCCCGCTCAATCTAGTCTAAACAGCGCCCCGCGCGCGGGGACGCAGCCTCTGCGCCGCCCGAAGGACGCGCGAAGAGCGCGCCCTTTTTTTGTGCCTTCTGCCCAGAGCTCGCCAGCGATATGCCCAAGCGGACCGACATCTCCTCGATCCTCATCATCGGCGCGGGGCCAATCGTCATCGGGCAGGCCTGCGAGTTCGACTATTCCGGCACGCAGGCGGTCAAGGCGCTCAAAGCCGAGGGTTATCGGATCGTGCTGGTCAACTCCAATCCGGCGACGATCATGACCGACCCCGATCTCGCCGACGCCACCTATATCGAGCCGATCACGCCCGAGATCGTCGCCAAGATCATCGAGAAGGAGCGCCATGTCATTGCCGGCGGATTCGGACTGCTGCCCACCATGGGCGGACAGACCGCGCTCAACACCGCGTTGTCGCTCAACCGGATGGGGGTGCTGGCGCGCTTCGACGTCACCATGATCGGCGCCACCGCCCAAGCCATCGACAAGGCCGAAGACCGCGAGCTCTTTCGCGAGGCGATGCATCGCATCGGGCTCGAGACGCCGCGCTCGAAGCAGGTCAAGACGCTGATCAACGCGCTGGCGGCGGTCGAGGAGATCGGCCTGCCCGCCATCATCCGCCCCTCGTTCACGCTGGGCGGCACCGGCGGCGGCATCGCCTATACCAAGGCCGAGTTCATCGACATCGTCGAGCGCGGCATCGACGCCTCGCCCACCAACGAGGTGCTGATCGAGGAATCGGTGCTCGGGTGGAAAGAGTTCGAGATGGAGGTGGTGCGCGACAAGCACGATAATTGCATCATCGTCTGCTCGATCGAGAACCTCGATCCGATGGGCGTGCATACCGGCGATTCGATCACAATCGCGCCCGCGCTCACCCTCACCGACAAGGAATACCAGATCATGCGCGACGCCTCGATTGCGGTGTTGCGCGAGATTGGAGTCGAGACCGGCGGTTCGAACGTGCAGTTTGCGGTCAATCCTGCGGATGGGCGGCTGGTGATCATCGAGATGAATCCGCGTGTGTCGCGCTCCTCCGCGCTCGCCTCCAAGGCGACCGGCTTCCCCATTGCCAAGGTGGCGGCCAAGCTCGCTGTCGGCTACACGCTCGACGAGATCGCCAACGACATTACCGGAGGGGCGACCCCCGCCTCCTTCGAGCCGACCATCGACTATGTGGTCACCAAAATCCCGCGCTTCGCGTTCGAGAAGTTTCCCGGCGCCGAGCCCATCCTGACCACCTCGATGAAGTCGGTCGGCGAGGCGATGGCGATCGGCCGCACGTTTCAGGAGAGCCTGCAGAAATCGCTGCGCTCGCTCGAGAACGGCTTCATGGGCCTCGACGAAATCGCGATCGAGGGGGTCGGCCAGGGCGACGACAAGAACGCGGTGCGCGCGGCGCTCGGCACGCCCACGCCCGAGCGCATCCTCAAGGTGGCGCAGGCGATGCGGCTCGGTTTCTCCGACCAGGACATCTACGCCTCGTGCAAGATCGATCCCTGGTTCCTCGGCGAAATTCGCGGCCTGATCGAAGCCGAGGCGGAGATCCGCGCCAAGGGCCTACCGTCGAGCGCAGGGGCGTTGCGCCGCCTCAAGGCCATGGGATTTTCCGACGCCCGGCTCGCCAAGCTCACCGGCGTGCCCGCCGCGACGGTCACGCAGCGCCGCCGCGCGCTCGGCGTGCGGCCGGTGTTCAAGCGGATCGACAGCTGCGCCGCGGAGTTTGCCTCACCCACCGCATACATGTACTCGACCTACGCCGCTCCGTTCGCCGGCCCGCCAGTCTGCGAAGCTGCGCCGTCCGACAAGAACAAGGTCGTGATTCTGGGCGGGGGGCCCAACCGCATCGGCCAGGGCATCGAGTTCGACTATTGCTGCTGCCACGCCGCCTTCGCCCTCAAGGAGGTTGGCTACGAGACCATCATGGTCAATTGCAATCCGGAGACGGTCTCCACCGACTATGACACCTCCGACCGGCTCTACTTCGAGCCGCTGACCGCCGAGGACGTGCTCGAGATCATCGAGACCGAACGTTGCAACGGACATCTGCGCGGCGTCATCGTGCAATTCGGGGGCCAGACGCCGCTCAAGCTCGCCGAGCCGCTGGAACAAGCAAAGATCCCGATCCTGGGCACCTCGCCCGATATGATCGATCTCGCCGAGGACCGCGATCGTTTCAAGAAGCTGCTCGACAAGCTCAAGCTGCGTCAGCCCACCAGCGGCGTCGCCACGAGCCCGAAACAGGCGCGCGCGATCGCCGAGCAGGTTGGCTATCCGATCGTCATCCGGCCATCCTACGTGCTCGGCGGACGCGCCATGGAAATCGTCGCCGACGCCGCCCAGCTCGATCGTTATATCGCGCGCCTCGCCGACGATCTCGACCGCCCCTCCGAGCTCGTGGTCTCGCCGAAGCGCCCGCTGCTGATCGACCGATATCTCTCCGACGCCATCGAAGTCGACGTCGACTGCCTCGCCGACGGCAAGGACACGACCATCGTTGGCATCATGGAGCACATCGAAGAGGCCGGCATCCATTCGGGCGATAGCGCCTGCGCGCTGCCACCGCATTCGCTCGGGAAGGCCGCGATCGCCGAGCTCGAGCGTCAGACGCACGCGCTCGCGCTCGCGCTCAAGGTCGGCGGTCTGATGAACGTGCAATACGCCATTAAGGACGGCGACATCTACGTGCTCGAGGTCAATCCGCGGGCCTCGCGCACGGTGCCTTTCGTCGCCAAGGTGAGCGGCCTTCCGGTGGCCAAAATCGCCGCCCGGATCATGGCCGGCGAAACGCTGGCCAGCTTCGAGCTCAAGCCGCCGGCGTTTGACCACATCGGCGTCAAGGAGGCGGTTTTTCCGTTCGCCCGCTTTCCCGGCGTGGACACCGTGCTCGGGCCGGAGATGAAATCGACCGGCGAGGTGATGGGCATCGACCGCAACTTCGCCGTCGCCTTTGCCAAGAGCCAGATTGGCGGGGGCTCGCGGCTGCCGCGCACCGGCACCGTGTTCGTCTCGGTGCGCGACGCGGATAAGCCCCGCGTGCTGGAGGCCGTTCGCCTTCTGGTCTCGCTGGGGTTCCGGATCATCGCCACCTCCGGCACCCAGCGCTATCTGGCCGAGCAGGGGCTGCCGGCCGGCCGGATCAACAAAGTGCTGGAAGGCCGGCCCCATATCGTCGATGCCATTGCAAACGGCGAGGTCCAGCTGGTTTTCAACACCACCGAAGGGGCGACCGCCCTGGCCGACAGCCGCTCGCTGCGGCGCGCAGCCCTCTTGCATAAAGTGCCGTACTACACCACTCTTTCCGGGGCCGTCGCCGCAGCGCAGGGAATCAAAGCCTATCTCGGGGGTGACCTCGAGGTGCGCACGCTGCAGAGCTATTTCGGCGGCAAGGCCGCATCGGGACAACCGGGGCCGGCCGCCTGACGGTGTTTGGGACAGGGTTCAGGGTCGCGTGGCCGGACGAAGCTTCGGCCCGCGATCGGAACTATTGTCTCTTGGCTGAAGTCGGAGGTTTGAAGGAACAATGGACAAGATCCCGATGACGGCAGAGGGCTATGCCGCGCTCGAGAGCGAGCTCAAGCACCGCCAGCAGGTCGAGCGGCCTCGTATCATCCAGCAAATTACCGACGCGCGCACGCACGGCGACCTGTCGGAGAATGCCGAATACCACGCCGCCAAGGAAACGCAGTCACACAACGAGACCCGCATCGCCGAGCTCGAGGACAAGCTCGCACGCGCCGAGGTCATCGACGTCTCGAAGCTCTCCGGCGACACCATCAAATTCGGCGCGACGGTGACGCTCGTCGACGAGGACACCGACAAGAAACAGGTGTGGCAGCTTGTCGGCGAACCGGAGGCCGACGCCAAGAAAGGCAAGATCTCGATCACCTCACCGCTCGCCCGCGCGCTCATCGGCAAGGGCAAAGGCACGAGCGTCGAGGTGATGACGCCGAGCGGAGCCAAGGCCTACGAGATCAAGAAGGTCGAGTGGCGCTAGCCAGCCGGTCAAGGCGTCCGTAACAGGGCTAAAGCCGAGCGGACGCGGAACCTTCCCATGAAGTTCGGCGTGTTCGATCACATGGACGATGCGGGCGGCCCGCTCGCACAGCTCTACGCCGGTCGGCTCGATCTGGTCGAAGCCTATGACCGAGGCGGCATCTACGGCTATCACCTCGCCGAGCACCATTCGACTCCGCTCGGCTGCGCCGCCTCGCCGGGCCTGTTCCTTGCGGCACTGACGCAGCGGACCAAGACGCTGCGCTTCGGTCCCCTCGTTTATCTGTTGCCGTTCTACCATCCGCTGCGCTTGATCGAGGAAATCTGCATGCTCGACCAGATGAGCGGCGGCCGGCTCGAACTGGGGATCGGGCGGGGCGTCTCGCCGTTCGAGACACGCGCGTACGGGCTCGACTTCGCGCAGACCAGCGAAATCTATCACGAAGCGTTCCAACTCATCCTTAAGGGCCTGGCTTCCGACGAGTTGACCTTCGAAGGCAAGCACTACCAGTTTCGCAACGTGCCGATGATCCTGCGGCCGTTGCAACGCCCGCATCCGCCGCTGTGGTACGGAATCACGATCCCGGAGAACGCCGATTGGCCGGCGGCGAACGATGTGAACATCGTGACCATCGCGCTGCGCCCGATGGTGCGCCTCATCCTCGATCGCTACCGCGCCGAGCGCACCCGGCTCGGCAAGACGCATCATCCGTTCATGGGCGTTGCGCGTCACGTGGTGGTGGCGGATACCGACGAGGCCGCGCTCAGCATCGCTCGGCGCGCCTATCCGCGCTGGCGCAGCAATTTCCGCTGGCTGTTCGCGCGTCATGGCGCGGAGCCGCGAATTGCCACGCTTTATCCGCCAACGTTCGACGAACTCGCCGCGACCGACAACGGGATTGCCGGATCGCCCCGCACCGTCCGGGAGTTCATCGCGGCGGAGGTCGAGGCGACGGGCAGCAATTACTTCGTGTCATGGCTGGCGTTCGGCGACATGACGCTTGCGGAATCGCTGCGTTCGCTCGAACTTCTCTCGCGCGAGGTGATGCCGGCCTTTGCGAACGAGGGCGCTGCCGCTGCGCAATGAATTCGTAGCAGAGATGGCGCAAGCGACGAACTCGGTCTGCTCCCTCCCCCGCTTGCGGGGGAGGGGTGGGGAGAGGGTGGGCGCGCCCGCTCTTGCCCCCTCCCTGTCCCTCCCCCGCAAGCGGGGGAGGGAACGATGTGGCCTCAGTCCGCAACGTTTCCCGCTAGCGCGACTTCGTCTCCATTGGCACCATCGGCGCGTCCTTGGAATTGTGCAGCGTCAGCGACGTCTTGACGTTGCGCACGTGCGGCGCCGCGGTGAGTTCGGCAACGAAAGCCTGGAACGTCTTGAGATCCGGCGCCACGCACTTGAGGATGAAATCGATCTCGCCGGAGAGCATCCAGCATTCGCGCACCAGCGGCTGGGCGCGCACGAAATCTTCGAAAGCCTTGAGGTCGGCATCGGCCTGGCTCGCCAGGTGCACCATGGCGAACACGGTCACCTCGTAGCCGAGGAGCTTCTCGTCGAGCAGCGCCCGATAGCCTTTGATGTAGCCGGCCTGTTCGAGCGCGCGCACTCGCCGCAGACAGGGCGGAGCCGAGATGCCGACCCGGCGCGCAAGCTCGACATTGGTCATGCGGCCATCCTCCTGCAGCTCCTTGAGAATCTTCCGGTCGATGGCATCGAGACGAGCGGCCACGGGAACGCTCCGGAATTCGTTGTCGCTCGGGCATTGTTAGCAACAGCGCGGCCGGCTGCGAAATATTCTTGCCCAAACGGTATGATTTCACCTACAGATTGACAGCCGCTTCACAAAGTTGTGGTCCCTGATCTGCATATCTTGCATGGCTCACGCGAAGCCATAAATTGTGCACAGCGGCAATGCGCATTCCGAGTCTACGTCTCGGCGGCGCCCTTTGGGGGAGCGGTGGCCGCCCGGACGGCGCGCCGCCAAAGTTGGAGCCAGCGCAGAACGGCGCGAGGTGCCGTGCAGCCAGCGTTGCATTTGCTGCGCGCGCTCTGCCTCGAGCGCAGAACGAGGGTCTGTTGTCGATGGGCAAGGTCAACCACGCCAAGATCGTCATCATCGGCTCGGGCGCCGCCGGCTACACGGCCGCGATCTATGCCGCCCGCGCCATGCTTGAGCCGATCTTGATTCAGGGCATCCAGCCCGGCGGTCAGCTCACCATCACCACCGATGTCGAGAACTATCCCGGCTTCGCCGATGTCATCCAGGGCCCCTGGCTGATGGAGCAGATGCAAAAGCAGGCCGAGCATGTGGGGACCAAGCTCGTCGCCGACCATGTGAGCAAAGTCGATCTCCACCGCCGGCCGTTCCGGATCGAGTGCGATTCCGGCGATCAGTACATCGCCGACAGCGTGGTTGTGGCGACCGGCGCGCAGGCGCGCTGGCTCAATTTGCCGTCCGAGCAGAAATTCAAGGGCTACGGGGTTTCCGCCTGCGCGACCTGCGATGGCTTCTTCTACCGCGGCAAGGAGGTGCTGGTGATCGGCGGCGGCAACACCGCGGTCGAGGAGGCGCTGTTCCTCACCAATTTCGCTTCCGGCGTCGCGGTCGTGCACCGCCGCGACAGCTTCCGCGCGGAGAAGATTCTGCAGGATCGTCTGTTCAAGAATCCGAAGATTTCGGTGGTCTGGGACACCGTGCTGGAAGACGTGGTGGGCGAGGAAAATCCGCTCAAGGTGAAGGGGGCGATCCTGCGCAACGTCAAAACCGGCGTGCTCACCGAGCGAAAGGCGGACGGCGTATTCGTCGCCATCGGCCACACCCCCGCCTCCGAACTGTTCGTTGGGCAATTGGATATGAAGCCCTCTGGCTACATCAAGACCGCGCCGTTCTCGACGGCGACTTCGGTGCGGGGCGTGTTCGCCGCCGGCGACGTCACCGACGATGTTTACCGCCAGGCAGTAACCGCTGCCGGGCAGGGCTGCATGGCAGCGCTCGAAACCGAGCGCTTTCTCGCCTTGCAGGGGGAGGCGGAGCCGGCGGTCGCGGCGGAGTGAAGGCTCGAGTGCGCACATGAGCATGGATTGGGACAAACTCAAGGTTTTCCACGCCGCCGCCGAGGCGGGCAGCTTCACGCATGCCGGCGAGCAGCTCGGCCTCTCGCAATCGGCGGTATCGCGACAGGTGTCGGCCCTCGAGCAGGAGCTGGGCGTCTCGCTGTTCCACCGCCATGCGCGCGGGCTCATTCTGACCGAGCAGGGCGAGTTGCTCCATCACACGGCGCATGACGTGTTCATGAAGCTCGAAGCCGCGCGCGCCAAGCTCACCGACAGCCGCGAGCGGCCGAACGGCGAGCTGCGGGTAACGACGACGCCCGGGATCGGCGTGCACTGGCTCACCCCGCGCTTGGGCGAGTTCATCGAGCTTTATCCCGACGTTCGGGTCACGCTGCTCACCACGGACGAGGAACTCGACCTGGCGATGCGGGAGGCGGATGTGGCGATTCGCTTACGTCTGCCGACGCAGCCGGACTTGATTCAGCGCAAGCTGTTCTCCGTGCGCTTTCATGCCTACGCCTCGCCGGAATACATCAAGCGCTACGGTACGCCGCGCACGCTCGACGACCTCGACAACCATCGCATCTTGCTGTTGGGCGGCAGCACTGTGCCGAATTATCTCGAGAACCGACGCTGGCTGATCGAGGTCGCGCGCAACGGCAAGGGTCCGCGCACCCCGGCGCTGACCATCAACAACGTGCTCGGCGTTCTGCGCGCATGCCAGCGCGGCATCGGCGTCGCCCTGCTGCCGGACTACCTGGTCGAGGAGAATGGCGGGTTGGTGCAATTATTCGGCGAGTCCGACACCATCGCGCTCGACGCCTATTTCGTTTATCCGGAAGAACTCAAGACCGTCGCGCGGGTGCAGGTGTTCCGCGACTTTCTGGTCGCCAAAGCGCAGCGCTGGCATTTCTAACCTGAAATTGTCGCGCCGCGACCGGGACATCTCGCGTGCCTACCGGTTGCCGCATGGCTGGCATGCAACCCTTTGCGTTGTGTGGAAAAATTGCCGCTGCATACTGCGCCTCACTGGCGGCCGGCGGTTGCCCATCCTCCCAGATTGCAATCGTAGCGCCGTCAGCTGTTCCCCTCTGGAAGGTGATTGTCGGCCCCCGCGCCGACGAACTACAACCGGACCCGCAAGGGTCCGGTTTTTCATTGGGGTCGCCTACCTCAGGTGCTTGCGCGGCAGCCGGCCCCGCCTTACCTTGTTTCTCTTACGAGACGCGAGGCGACCAATGGCCTGGACAACCCCGACCCTCGTTGAGATCTGCGTCGGCCTGGAGATCAACGGGTATTTGCCGGCCGAGCTCTGATCTGGCCCATTTGCGTCGATCCTGAATGGGGCGACTGACCGCCCTCGTGCTAGGTTCGGCGGCGGGAGGAGGCTTTCCGCAGTGGAATTGTCGCTGCCCGACATGCCGTTTGGCATGGGCGGGCGACGCACGCGTGCGGCCGCGCACGCAGGCGAGCCTCGCGGTCAGCGCCGACGGCGAAAACTGGCTGTTAATCAACGCTTCCCCCGACCTTCCCCAACAGCTTCGCCAAACGAAGGCCCTGCATCCGCGTAACGGGATCCGCGGAAGCCCCGTCAAAGCGGTATTGCTCACGGGCGCCGAGATCGATCAGGTCGCGGGCCTGCTGAGCCTGCGCGAACGCGAGCCCTTCCTGCTGTGCGCCACCGCAGTCACGCTGGCTGCGCTCGCCGAGAACGCCGTGTTCGGCGTGCTGGCGCCCGACGTGGTGACTCGCAAGGCGCTCGTTCCCGCCGCCCCGCTTGCGCTTCCCGGCGGACTGCAGGCGCAGCTGTTCACGGTGCCGGGCAAGGTGCCGCTCTATCTTGAAGGCGAAAATCCGGACACCGCGAGCGAGACGGCGGCCAATGTGGGCGTGGAGATTTGTGCGGACAACGTACGCTTGCTCTATATCCCCGGCGGCGGCGATGAAGGCTCGGATGGAAGGCGCCGACGTCGTTTTTTTCGACGGCACGCTGTTCCGCGACGACGAGATGATCGCGACCGGGACCGGTTCCAAGACCGGCCGCCGCATGGGTCACATGCCGATCGATGGTGAGGACGGCTCGCTTGCCGCGCTCGAGGGCATCGCCGGGCGGCGCGTCTACGTGCACATCAACAACACCAATCCGATCCTGATCGCCGGTTCGCCGGAGCGCATGCACGTGGAGCGCACCGGCTGGGAGGTTGCCGAAGACGGAATGGAGATTACGCTGTGAAGCCGATGACGCCTTCCGAACTGGAGGCGCAGCTGCGCGACATCGGCGCGCGACGCTATCATCGCCTGCATCCATTCCACGTACTGTTGCACGGTGGCAAATGTACGAAAGGCCAGGTCCAAGCCTGGGCGCTCAACCGCTACTATTATCAGGCGACGATCCCGCGCAAGGACGCGAGCCTGATCGCACGCTGCGATGATCCCGCGCTGCGCCGGGAGTGGCGGCGACGCCTCATCGACCATGACGGCGAGAGCGAAAGCGACGGCGGCATTGCACGCTGGCTCAAGCTGACCGACGGGCTCGGGCTCGACCGCGACTACGTTGTTTCCTTGGCCGGGTTGCTTCCGGCGACGCGGTTTGCGGTCGAGGCCTATGTGCACTTCGTCCGCGAGAAGACGCTGCTCGAGGCCGTCGCCTCCTCGCTCACCGAGTTGTTTTCGCCGCAAATCATCAGCGAGCGGCTCGCAGGCATGCTCAAGAGCTATGATTTCGTCAGCGCCGACACGCTCGCTTACTTCTCGCAGCGCCCGCCGCTCGCCCAGCGCGACTCCGAGTTCGCGCTCGATTATGTCAAGCGTCACGCCACCACGCCGGAAGCCCAGCAGGCCGTGCTCAAGGCGCTCGAATTCAAATGCGACGTGCTATGGGCGATGCTGGATGCGCTCTACCATGCCTATGTGGCGCCAAAACACATTCCGCCCGGCGCCTTCGTGCCGAAGGACTGGAGCAGCTCCTGAGCGATCCAAGCACCCTCATCGCCCCCGAGGCGAGGCCGCGGCTGCCGCGTGGCGTACGCCTCGTTCACAACGAGGCGCAAGGCGGATGGATTCTGCTCGCGCCCGAGCGGATCTTCAAGGCGGATGCGATCGCGGCCGAAATCATCAAGCGCTGCACGGGCGAGCTCACGTTCGGCGAGCTCGTCGACGATCTCGCGAAGCGCTACGCGGCGCCGCGGGAGAAAATTCTCGCGGACGTCGGCACGCTGTTGCGCGGCTTGGCCGACAAAAAACTCCTGGAGTTGTGACAACAATCTGCGCAAATTCCGACTGGTCCTTCCGGGGCACGGACGGAGCCCGCGATCCCGGAATCCGCGATCACTGCCTGTGGTTATGGATTCCGGCCCTCGCCGCCGTCGCGTCTCGGCCGGAATGAGGAGCCGTGCGCAAGTTGTCCGCGTCGCGGGCTCGATTTCGGCGGCTGCCGCTGCCAGGCCCTGGCACTCACCGGCGATGCCCGCGCCACCGACCCGGTGTGTCACCTTGCGCCCGACCATGCGCGGGTCGCAGAGCTTGCGGCGGTGCAAACCGATGCCGCCTACGCCTATCGGCGCATGTGACGCGCGTAGATCACGAGAGATTTATCGGGCCAGAAGGGATGCTGCGTCTGATATCTGGTCCGTCATGCCGCATGTGCTATCGTACCTCCCGGCATAGAGCTGCGACAGCACTCTCAAAGATACCAAAAGCATCATCCATTGGAGGAAACCCATGTCGTTCGATCCCATCGCGTCCTTCACCCGCCGAAAATTCATTGCCGGCTCCGCCGCGGTCGCCGCAGTCGCATTCGTGCGCGATGTCCATGCCCAGGCCCCGTCGGGCCCGTTCAAACTTGACCCGCTTCCCTATCCCAACAACGCCCTCGAACCGCACATCGATGCCCGCACCATGGAGATCCATCACGATCGCCACCACGCGGCCTACGTCACCAACCTCAACAATGCGGTCAAGGATCACTCGAATGTCGCGGCGATGCCGCTACAGGAGATCCTCGTCAAGCTTCCGGAAATGCCTGAGGCGATCCGCACTGCGCTGCGCAACAACGGCGGCGGGCATGCCAATCACACGATGTTCTGGCAGATCATGGGCCCCGCCGGCGGACAGCCGCAGGGCGAACTCGCGGCGGCGATTACGCGCGACCTCGGCGGGTTGCAGAAGCTGCAAGACGACTTCAACGCCGCGGGACTCCGCGTATTCGGCTCGGGCTGGGCGTTCATCAGCGTCACGCCCGATGGCAAGCTTGCCCTCGAGACGAAGCCCAATCAGGATACCCCCTTGATGGAGTCAAAGCGGGTGCTGTTTGGCAATGACGTGTGGGAGCATGCTTACTATCTCAGCTACCAGAACCGCCGCGCCGACTACCTCAAAGCGTGGTGGAACGTAGTGAACTGGGGCAAAGTCGGGGAGCGCTATGCCGCGGCCAAGGCCCGCACGCTGACGATCTAGATTGCAATCGGCTGCGATCGAAAGGAGGCTCGTCGACCCGCGGATGAAGATCAAGCGATAACGCACAACAAAGGATCGGTTCAGGGAGGACCATCATGACCCACTTCTCGCGCCCATGCGCCCTTGTACTCGCAGGCACCCTCGGTACGTTGCTTGCGGCCACACCGCCGGCGGCGGCACAGCAGCAGGCTGCACCGCCCCCTACGGCGCAGCAGGAAGCCCCACCGGCGGCAGCGGCGCAGCAGCCAGCTCCGTTGCCGCCCGGCTCGCCGTTGACCGGCCGGCCCGATACCGAGGCCGCAAAGAAGCTCGCACCGGTTGCACCGCCGCCGGTGGCGACCGCCGCCGACAAGCTCCCAATCGACAAGCTCAAGGCCCCGAAGGGCTTCACGATCGAGCTCTATGCGAGCGGCGTCGACAATGCGCGCACGCTCCGGCTCAGCGACAAGGGCACGGTGTTCGTCTCGAGCCGCATCAAGGACAAGATCCACGCCATCGTGGACAAGGGCGGGACGCGCGAAGTCAAGGTCGTTGCCTCCGGACTGCATCGGCCCAACGGCATCGTCCTGCACAAGGGCACGCTCTACATCGCGGAGCTGTCGCAGATCTCCAAGATCGACAACGTCGAGGACAAGCTCGACAACCCGCCGAAGCCGACCGTCATCTTCAGCGACCTGCCAAAGGACGAGGCGCACGGTTGGAAATATCTCACCATCGGCCCGGACGAGAAACTCTATTTCCAGGTTGGTGCGCCGTGCAACATCTGCATGCCGTCCGAGCGGCATTCGAAGATTTATCGTCTCAATTTGGACGGCAGCGGGTTGGAAGTTGTTGCCCACGGCATCCGCCAGATCGTCGGAATGGACTGGCACCCGGTCTCCAAGCAGCTCTATTTTACTGAACACCAACGCGACTGGCTGTCGGAAGACATTCCCGAAGACAAGCTCAACCGCGTCACCCAGCCGGGCAAGGACAATTTCGGCTTCCCGTATTGCCACCAGGGCAATGTCCCGGACCCGGAATTCGGATGGGGCCGCTCCTGCGATGAGTTCACCAAGCCGCTCACATTGCTGGGTCCACATGCGGCGCCCTTGGGGATGCGCTTCTATACCGGCACCATGTTCCCGGCGGCCTACCGCAACCAGATCATCCTCGCCCGCCATGGATCTTGGAACCGTACCACCAAGATCGGAGGTGACCTTGTGCTGGTGAAGCTCAAACCGGACGGCACCTTCCGATCGATGGAGCCGTTCGTGACTGGCTTCCTCCAGAACAACAACTATGTCGGGCGGCCGGTTGACGTGCTGGTCATGAAGGACGGCTCGTTGCTCGTCTCCGACGACTACAACGGCGCGGTCTACCGGGTCAGCTACGGTCCGCAGCGGACGGCTCGACGCTGAGGCGCGATGTCGAGGGGCGGCGGCACCGCCCTCGACCCTTCTTTCTCCGGCATTTCTCAATTCCGGGGCCAACATGCGCAGCCTCGCCATCGGGGCGATCGTCGCCGGTTTGGCGGCGCTGCCGCTCGGCGCGCAGTCGCTTGATGAACGGCTGCCCACCTGTTTCGCCTGCCACGGCGACAAGGGGACGTCACAACTTCCGGATACGCCCTCGCTCGGCGCCCAGCCCGCCTTCTACACGACGGTCCAGCTGCTCATGTTCCGCGACCGGCTGCGCGTCACCGAACCGATGAACGAGATGACCAAGGGGCTCACCGACGCCGACCTGCAAAGGGGCGCCGATATCATTTCGAAACTGCCGCCACCGGTGCCGGTCTCCGATACTCCCGACGCCGCCCGCATGGAAAGAGGGCGCGCACTGGGCCAACAACATCGCTGCAATTTCTGTCACCAACCGAACTATGCCGGGCAGGAGAACGTTCCAAGGCTGGCGGGGCAGCGCGAGGATTATCTGCTCAAGGCGCTGCGCGGCTACAAGGACAATTCGCGCTACGCCTACGACGCACAGATGTCCGAGGTCGTCTATCCACTGAAGGACGAGGATTTCGCGGATCTCGCCTACTTCCTCGCGCGGCTGAAGTGACGCTGAATCCGATTCATCGGCTCATGGGGACGGTCATCCCCGCGAAAGCGGGGACCCATGACCACCGCCTCTGGAATATGGGTCCCCGCATTCGCGGGGACCACGGCATTCTGGTCCTCAATGCGCGCCGCTGCGTCGCTTCAGGTTGATGTGGATGTTCTTCTCGCGCGTGAAGCTCAACAATTCCTCGATACCTTCCTCGCGTCCGACGCCGGATTGCTTGTAGCCGCCGAAGGGCGCGCCGAGAAAATGCTTCGACACCTCGTTGACCCACACGAAGCCCGCCTCGACCGCCGCCGCCGCGCGATGCGCGGTGGCGAGATCATTGGTCCAGATCGAGCAGGTCAGCCCGTACTCCACCTGATTGACCTGCGCCAGCATCTCATCCTCGTTGCTCCATTTGAGGATGGAGAGAACCGGGCCGAAGATCTCCTCCTTGGCGATGCGCATATCCATAGTCACGTCGGCGAACACGGTGGGCTCGACGTAGAAGCCGTTGGCGAGGTGGGGATCGCTCGGCCGCTTGCCGCCAGCGACAAGGCGAGCGCCGTCCTGCTTGCCGGCCTCGATGTAGCCGAGCACGCGTTCGTACTGGACCTTGCTCACGATCGAACCCATGGTTGTTGCAGGATCGGTCGGGATGCCGGGCTTGTAGCGCTTAACGGAGTTCTGCACGCGTTCGAGCACGGCGTCGTAGATCCTCTCGTGCACGAAGGCGCGGCTGGTCGAGCCGCACGATTGCCCACACCAGGTGAAATTCATGCCGTCGATAACGGCGGCGGAGACTGCGTCGAGATCGGCGTCGGGGAAGGCGATCAGCGCATTCTTGCCGCCCAGCTCGAGCGTCACCGGCTTAAGCGTGTCGGCGGCGGCCTTCATCACCGCGCGTCCGGTCGGCACGCTGCCAATGAGCGCAACCTTGGCGACGTCGGGATGGCTCGCCAGCAACTGGCCGACCTCCTTGCCGCCCGGAACCAGATTCCACACCCCCGGCGGCAGAATTCCGTCGATCAATTCGGCGAGCCGTAGCGAGGACAGCGGCGCCTGCTCGGGCGGCTTGACTACGATGGTGTTGCCGGCGGCGAGCGGCGCGGCCGATTTTCCCGCAACGAACATGAAGGGATGATTGAACGGGATGATACGCGCGACCACGCCGAACGGCTCGCGCACGGAGAAATTTACCGCATCCGGCCCCATCGGGATCGAGGCGCCCTTCATCTCGGTGACGAGACCGGCATAGAAGTCAAGCTGCGCGGCACCCACCTGGGCATCGCGCACCATCTCGGCGTAAGGATTGCCGCAATCGGCGGCGTCGATCATGGCGAGCTCATCGCCGTTCTTGCGCAGCACGTCGGCGACGGCGCGCAGCATCTTCGCCCGTTCGAGCGGAGGGACGCGGCGCCACTCGCGAAAGGCAGCCTTGGCGGCGGCGATGGCAGCTTCCGCATCCGCCGCCGAGCCGTCGACCACCTTGCCCAGCGGCTCGCCCGTCCCCGGGCTGATGGTATCCACATAGCGCGGCGATTTCGGCTTCTGCCAGCGGCCGCCATAGTAGGGATCGCGGTGCGTGGGCAGATTGGGAGCGAGCGGCTGAGGCTTCGCGGATGCAACTACAACCATTGTGGTCATCTCCAACGCAAAGAGTGGGGCAGTCAGGATCGCTTGATGTCGTGGAGACCGCCGAGGCGATCGATCAGCGTGTTGGCGCCGATTGCGATCACGAACAGGATGATCAGCAGCGCATACATCTGCGGCATGTTGAAGATGCTATAGGCCTGTATCACCAAAAATCCGATGCCGCGGTTGGAGAGCTTCGTCTCCGCGAGCAGCGTGCCGATCAGCGCCACGCCGAGGCCGAGACGCACGCCGTTGATCACGGGGTGGCGCATGGCCGGAAGATAGATTTTGGTGACCATCTGCCAGGTGTTGGCGCGGAAGCTCTTGCCGACGCGGATGAGCACCTTGTCGATCTCGCGCATTCCGCCGGCGACGTTGAGCGCAACGGGAAAGAAGCAGGAAATCGCGCCCATCGCCACCTTTGATCCGGGTCCCACCCCGAACCACATGATCATGACGGGGAAGAAAATGATCTTCGGACAGGGACCGAGGTAATAAAGATATGCTTCGTAGGCGCGCGACATGAACTTGCTGCCGCCGAGCAAGATGCCGACGACAAGGCCGCTCAAACCCCCGATCACCATCGCGATGCCGATCTCGTAGGCGGTCGTGCCGAGATGGAAATAGAAGCTCGGATCGCTCAGTGTCGCGTAGAGGGCTCTGCCGATCGCGACGAGCGAGGGAACCACGTCGCGGTAGAGCCAGCCCGACGCGGAAATGACCTCCCAAATCACCACAACGGCCACAATGATCGCGACGCGCAGCGCCGTGACCGGGCGCAGCGGCAGCCGCCACGGGCTTGCAGCCGGCAGGCTCAATCGACCGGTCTCAGCCATCGCTCGAGCCTCTCCGTGAGAATGAACACGCAAATGCTGACCAGGATCACAAAGCAGATCGCCGCATAGGTTCCCGCAAGATCGTAGCGCTCGGCAAGCTCGTTGATAAGCTGCCCGAGGCCGCCGAAATTGATCAGAAACTCGACGCCCACAATGTTGATGAGCGCGAAGATCAAACCGAGCCGAAGCCCCACGAAGATGGTCGGCATCGCGGCGGGAAAGAGAATCTTCCAGAATTGCTGGGATGGCGTCAGATTGAAGCTCCTGCCCACGTTGATCAGCACGCGCCGCGTGGCCAAAAGGCCCTCGAGGGTCTTGAGGATGACGGGGGCAAGCCCGGCGGTGAAGCCCATCATTACGATGGTGAGCGCGCTCCTGCCGAAGATCACGAGATAGAGCGGATACATCAGCACCAGCGGCGCTGCCGCAACCGCCGCGACCCAGGTCTCGGTCGCGAGCCGCAGCAGGTGATAACGGTGGAGCATGACCCCGCCCGCGACCCCGAAAATGGCGACCAGGATGCTGGCGGTGAAGGCCTCGCCGGCGGTGAGCAGGAAACGGTCGAGCACGTGCTCCTCGACAATCACCCGCGGAAACGCAGCGATGATGTCCGAGGGCAGCGGCACGATGAAGCGGTTGATGAGGCCGACGCGAATGAGCAGCTCGATCAGCGCGACGAAGGCGACAAGCGAGATCAGGCCGAGCGTGGCCGGGAAATATCTGTTCTTGGCAAGCGTCGCGGCAGTCATCGCGTCCCGGCTTCCTGCAGCTTTCTGCTCTCCTCGTCGATGAGGCCCCGGCTTGCCTCCTCGCGCAGATCGCTCCAGATCTGCGCCACGTATCGCCCGAACGCCTCGCTCGAAACGATCTCGGAGCTGCGCGGACGCGGTAGTGCGATCTCGACCACCCGCTTCACCTTGCCCGGGCGATAGGTCATCACCACGACGCGGTCGGAGAGCTGCACCGCCTCGGTGATGTTGTGGGTGATGAGCAGTGTTGTCTGCTTGAGCTGCTGCTGAATCTGCAAGACCTTGTCGCCGAGGAGAAGCCGGGTCTGCTCGTCGAGCGAGGCGAAGGGTTCATCCATCAAGAGGATCTTGGGTTGGGCCGCCAAGGTCCGCGCCATCGATACGCGCTGCCGCATACCGCCCGACAACTCGGCGGGATAGCGCCGCTCGAAGCCATCAAGGCCGACGAGCTTCACGAAGTGCCGGGCCCGCTCGTAGCGATCGGCCTTCGGCAAACCCGCGATCTCCAGCGGGAACGCCACGTTGTCGATCACGGTGCGCCAAGGGAAGGTCGACTCCTCCTGGAAGATCATGCCGATTGCGGCGTGAGGTCCGCGCACCCGTTCGCCCGCGACCTTGACCGTACCCTCGTAGCCGTCGAGCAGGCCCCCGATGACGTTGAACAAGGTCGATTTGCCGCAGCCGGAGGGGCCGATCACGCCGACGAATTCGCCCAGCGCGACGCTGAGCGAAACGTGGTCAAGTGCGGTAAGAACGCCGTCCGGAGTCTCGAAGCGCTTGACGATGTCGTCGACGACCAGAATGGCGTCGGCGGCCCCGACTTTCGGCGCAGCCGCGTCAATCCGCTCAACGGCAGCCATTTGTCGTTCCTCTTCGGCGCTGCACCTTTGCGCGGCACGGTGGATCCGTTTGCCCGGCCCGCTTCCCGCCTATTAGCACACCGTTACCCTCACACGCTGCCGATGATGCCCGCGCTGTGTTCGGTGCGGCGCTGCGCCTCAGCCCTGGTCCGCCTGGAACGGCCGGCCGGCCCGCCGGCACCAGTTCTCCCAGGCCCGGTTGATGCCGTAGGGCCCCGTGCGCTCGGCAACCTTGTCCACCTCGCCGGCGGTCAGGAATTTGACCTCGCCCATGTCCATGGCCTGCTTTTGCAGCCGCGCATTGACCTCGAGATAGACCGAAATATAGACCGCTTGCCGGATGGTCTTGCCTGCCACGGTCGCCCCGTGGCCGCGCATCAGCGCAGTGGCACCCGCGCCGATGTGCTTTGCCAGGTCGCGGCCCATGTCCATGTTCTCGACCAGCAAGGCGGTATCCCCGAAACGGTCATGGGAATCCCAGACCGGCACGTCGTGGCCGATCGATGCGCCCATGTGGAAAATCGGCCTGATCTTCTTGCCGGTCACCCCGAACGGGATGACGCTTTCGCTGTGATTGTGCACGACCGACATGATGTCGGGCCGCGCCTCGTATAGAGCGCCGTGGATGAATCGCTCAAGATACGGCGCGCGGCCGCGAGGATCGACCGGCGTGCCGTCGAGGGTGAACTCCATGATATCGCCCTGCTCGATGCAGTCGGGCGCGCGTGAACGCGACAGCAGATAGCGTTGCGGATTATCCGGATGGCGCACGCTGACATGGCCGAAGGAATCCACCACACCCTCGCGGGCGAGAATGCGGTTTGCCGTGACGAGCTCTTCGATCAGGTGGTCCAGCTGGGCCATGGGTTTTTCCTCAACAGGCTGGGGCTTCTCGCCTCCCATCACCGTACATGTCGGCGCAAAACGGGGTCAATTCGGCCTGCATGGCCTCGCGACCCGAGTCAACGATCTCCCTATTGAACTTTTCACGAAGCCCGCTAAAGCACTTGTCTCCTTCGCGCGTGTCGAGCCATGGCAGAAAATCCCGTTCCAGTCTGCGCGGCCGCCGATCTTGCGCCCGGCAGCGTCAAGAGCTTCGAGGTTGGGGACGAGCGCATTGCCGTCTACAACATCGACGGAACGTTCTACGCCACCGAGGCGTATTGCACCCACGCCATGGCCGATCTCGGGGACGGCATTCTGGAAGGCGATGTCATCGAGTGCAGCCTGCACTTCGGCGCGTTCCACGTGCCTAGCGGGAAAGTCGTGCAACCGCCCTGCTGCACCGACCTCAAGACGTTCCGGACCGAGGTGAAGGACGGGCAGGTCTATGTCGACTTGTCGGCGCCGGCAGCGACTGCCTCATGAGAACGAGCCGCAGCGGCGCCCGCGCCGATACGGCGCTTGAACCTCTTTGGCTTCGGCTCGCGCGGCGGCCCCATTAGAACCGGCTGGAACAGCACCGCCGCCGCCATGGTGGTGACGAGCGCCAGCGCCATCAACTTGCCCATGCTCGAGGTGCCGGGATGGCTCGAGAGCCACAGGCTCCCGAACGCGGTGGCGGTGGTGAGCGCGCTGAACATCACGGCGCGGGTCAGGCTCGACTGCAGAAGGTCGGTTTGGCCGGCTCGCCACGCCATGATGTAGTAGATCTTGAAGGCCACGCCGACGCCGAGCAGCAACGGCAGCGCGATGATGTTGGCGAAATTGAGCTTCATGCCGAAGAGGACCATCAGCTCCATGGTCACGACGCCTGCCATCAGCAATGGAATGATGGTGAGCAGCACGTCGCCGAAGCGGCGCAACACGATCCAGAGCAGAATCATGATCGAAGCAAGCGCCCAAAAGCCGGCTTCATAGAATGCCCGGACCACGGTACGGCCGGATTCCAGAATCGCAATCGGGCCGCCGGTGGCATTCGGTTCGACCGCCTGCACTGCGCGGGCGAACTGGCGCAACGTTTCGTTGTCGGTCGGATCGCCTTTGGGCAGGATTTCTACCTTGTAGCGCCCGTCTCGCGTGACCCACTCGTCCGCGATTTCGGTGGGCAAGGTTTCAAGCGTGACAGGCTGCGCCTGCAGGTAGTTTCGCAACTCGTCGAGTGCCGTATTGAGCGAAGGGATCATGGCTGCCTGCGCGCGAGCCCGCAGCGCTTCATCACCGCTGGCGAGCTTGGCGAGATCATCCGCCAGGCGCTTGGCCGCGACGGCGCCACGCCCGGTTTGGTTCCCAGCCGATTGCTTCAAAGCGTCGACCGCGGATTTGAGCGCGGCGACGTTATCGGAATCGGTCGGCGGCTTCTTGTTAGGGTCGGGCCGCAGCACGGGATCGAGCACGGTCGCGAGCTGGCGGATGGCCGCAAGCTTGGGCTGCTGATCATCGGGAATGAAATTCTCAATGGTCTTTACGCTCGACACCTCGGGTACCTTGGAAAGCTTCTCCACGTCGGCTTGGGCCGCTTCCTTGTTCGGCGCCAGCACAAAAATCGAACTCGCGCCGATGGCGGGATCGCTTCGCAGCTCCAGGAAGGTGGCAACTGATTGGGCCTGGGGACTTCTCAGGTTGAGCGGATTGAAGTCGAACTGCAGCCAATACAACAGGGGGAGACCGGCGGCGACGACGAGGCCCGTACCGACAATAATGGGGATTCGACGCCGCTCCATAAAGCGGTCGACCGGCGCCAAGCTTTTGAAACCCAGTTCTTTCAGTTCACCGGGCGGCCGCAAGACCGTCAGCAGCGCGGGAATGAGCGTAATGCTGGTCAGAAATGCGATGATCATCCCGAGCCCTGCGAGCAGGCCGAGCTCGGACAATCCCTTGTAGTCGGTCGGAAGGAACGACAGAAAGCCCGCCGCGGTTGCCGCCGCGGCAAGCGTCAGCGGCGCACCGACATGGCTCGCAGTGTTGATCAACGCGTCATGGAGATTGTCGACGTCGTGACGTTCGGCACGGTAGCGCACGCTGAACTGAATGCCGAAGTCGACCCCGAGTCCAATGAACAGGACCGCAAAGGCAATCGAAATCAGGTTGACCGCGCCCACGATGGCCAAGCCGATCGCAGCGGTAATGAACAAGCCAACCAATAGGCTAATGGCAACCGCCAGAATGATCCCAAACGAGCGCAAGGCGAGCCAAAGGATGGTTAGCACCACGACGATCGTCACCGCGGTATTGACGTATGCGCCCTCCTCCAACGTGGCATATTCCTCGTCGGCGATCGCGACCGGACCGGTGAGCCGTACTGTGGCGCCATACTTCGTGCCGATATCCAAATCGGCCGCCGACCGGTGAATGGCATCGGTCGCCGCCTTGCCCGGCATGAGCGCGGCATAGTCGAGCACCGGCCGGATCTCGACGAAGCGGCGCCGCTCGTCCGGTTTCGGTGGCCGACCGTTGAGCATGGCGCGCCAGGAGAAGCTCGCGAAACGCCCCGCGATGGCCTCATCCAGCGTGTCCGAGACCATGTTCAACGTGCCGGAGAAATCGTCGAGCGTGTATTGGTTCATCCGCGCGCCGATCAGTCCGTAATTGAGCGCGGTGGTCAGGCCGCGCAGGCTGGAATCCTGCGCCAGCGTCTGGATGAGCGGCTTGGCTTCCGCGAGCTTCTTGGTAAGCCCGACCACCTCTTCGGTGGGCAAGAACAGGAGTCCATTCTTCTGGAAGAAGGGCCCTCCCCCTGCCTCGAGAATGGAGCGGAAAAGGTCCTTCTGGACGGCCAACTTCTCGATCAGGGCCGTCGTCGCTTGGGTGACCAATTCCGACGTCGGAGCATCGATGACCGCCAGCATGGTCTCTTCTTTGGGAGGGAATGACTTTTCGAACGCCACCTCGCGTTGGCGCCATGGCAGTTCCTTGGAAATGAGCTTGTTGACGTCGGCGTCGATGGCGAAATGGCCGGCAGCATAGATGGCCGTGGCAAGGCCCAAAAGCGCCGCAATGCCTATGACTTGCGCCGCGTAGCGGGTGCAATAATCGACGATATTGACGATCGCCTGCTGCAGCATGCCTAGTCCTGGGAGCTATGCGATCGGGGTCCGATCAGAAGCAATGGGGGCCGGTGTGGCCGGCGGCATAACAGGCAATTCAGTGCATTGACAACGACTAAAGGTTGCATGGGAACACTGCCGGAACGTCAATCAAGTCGAATAACCCCCCAAAGCGGCATCGAGTTCGCGGGGGCGGCGAGAAGTCACGCAACCGCAAATTTCATAAGATTTTGGGCTGTGCCTGCGCGAGTCTATGTGGGAAAATGTTTGAATCATGCCGACCCCGCCGATTCCCCCTGCCGCGCAGATGCGTTCCCCGCAAGCGGTTCATGACCGTAACCGTGCGGGCGTAAGCCCTGAGGCCGTCCGCACCGAGCCCCGAGCCGCTCGGAAAGGGCCGCCGGTCATGCCTGCGGGGGAAAAGCAGCCGCGCAGGGCGATCAAGGTCATTCTCGCGCAACCTCGGGGTTTCTGCGCCGGTGTGGTACGCGCCATCGAAATTGTCGAGCGCGCGCTCGAGAAATACGGCCCGCCGGTCTACGTGCGCCACGAGATCGTTCACAACAAGTTCGTCGTCGACAGCCTCAAGGCCAAAGGCGCCATTTTCGTCGAGGAGCTCTCCGAGGTGCCGCAGGGCGCGGTGACCATCTTCAGCGCGCACGGCGTCGCCAAAAGCGTGGTGAACGAGGCGGCCGGACGTCAGCTGCCGGTACTCGATGCGACCTGTCCGCTCGTTACCAAGGTCCATAACCAGGGCAAGCGCTACGTCGCCCAAGGACGCGTGCTCATTCTCGTCGGCCACGCCGGCCATCCGGAGGTCGAGGGCACGCTCGGCCAGATCGACGGTCCCGTAGTCCTGGTGCAGAGCGAACAGGACGTCGAGGCGCTCGATATTCCGCCCGACACGCCTGTCGCCTATGTGACGCAGACTACGCTGAGCGTCGACGACACTCGCGGCATCATTGCCGCGCTTGAACGGCGATATCACAACATCGTCGGACCCGAGATCAGAGACATCTGCTACGCCACCCAAAACCGGCAGTCGGCGGTGCGGGAACTCAGTCATCACGTTGATGTGATTCTCGTGGTCGGTGCGAAGAACAGTTCCAACTCCAATCGGCTGCGGGAAATCGGCGCCGAGGCCGGCATTCCGAGCTATCTCATCGCCGATGGCAGCGAGCTTGCGGCGGAGTGGGTCAAGGACGCAGAAACCATCGGCATTACCGCTGGCGCCTCCGCGCCGGAGGTGCTGGTCGAGGACGTCATCAACACGTTGCGGACGCTGGGGGAGGTCGAAGTCTCGACTCTGCCCGGCCGGCAAGAGCATATTGAGTTCCGATTACCCCGCGAACTGGCGACGAGCTGAGACGTTGATTTGAAGGCCTGAAGCGGCGAACAGGAAACAGACAGAATGCGAGTCCCGTTTTTCAAGGAAATGCGCATTGGCGCCTACATCCTCAAGCAGAAACTCTTGGGGCGAAAACGCTACCCGCTCGTGCTCATGCTGGAGCCGCTGTTTCGTTGCAACCTCGCTTGCGTTGGCTGCGGCAAGATTGACTATCCCGATCCGATCCTCAACCGCCGTCTGACGGTCAAGGAGTGCCTCGACGCCGCCGACGAGTGCGGTGCGCCGATGGTAGCCATTCCTGGCGGCGAGCCGCTGATCCACCGTGAGATCGGCGAGATCGTGAAAGGCCTGGTCGCCAAGAAGAAGTTCGTCTCGCTCTGCACGAACGCGCTTCTGCTCGAGAAGAAGCTGCATCTGTTCGAGCCTTCGCCTTATCTCTTCTTCTCCGTCCACCTCGACGGACTGCGCGAGCATCACGACAAGTCGGTCTGCCAGCCGGGCGTATTCGACCGCGCGGTGTCCGCGATCAAGGCCGCCAAGGCCAAGGGCTTCACCGTCAACGTCAACGCCACGATCTTCGACGGCCATCCGGCCGAAGACGTCGCGGCCTTCCTCGATTACTGCACGGAGCTCGGTGTCGGCATATCGATCTCGCCCGGTTACGCGTACGAGCGCGCGCCGGACCAGGAACATTTTCTCAGCCGCAGAAAGACCAAGGAGCTGTTCCGCCAGGTCTTCAGAATGGGCAAGGGCAAGAAGTGGAATTTCATTCACTCAAATCTCTTTCTCGATTTTCTTGCCGGCAACCAGACCTATCACTGCACGCCATGGGGCATGCCCACGCGCAACATTTTCGGTTGGCAGAAGCCTTGTTATCTCCTGGGCGAAGGCTACGCCAAGACCTTCCGTGAATTGATGGAGACCACCGACTGGGATTCCTACGGCACCGGCAGGTACGAAAAGTGCGCAAACTGCATGGCGCACTGCGGCTACGAGCCGACCGCGGCGGAAGCGACGATGTCGCAGCCCTGGCAGGCGCTCAAGGTCGCCATGTTCGGCCCGCGCACGCAAGGACCCATGGCGCCGGAAATTCCGCTCGACGGCCAGCGTCCGGCCGAATTCGTGTTCTCGCGCCATGTCGAGCAGGAGCTTGCAGCCATTAGAGAGACCGAGAAGCGGGTCCCGCTGCAGGCGGCGGAGTAACATAAATCCTTGAGCCGTCATTCCGGGGCGCGGGCGAAGCCCGCGAACCCGGAATCCATAACCACGGAACCCTCTGGTGAGCGTCGACGATAGATCGACCCAATCGGGGTTCTTGCTTTCGATCAATTCGATTTTCCAATCGCGGCGCCATTTCTTCAATTCCTTCTCTCGCGCGATTGCCGCGGTGGGGTCATCGAAAATCTCGAAATAGACGAGCTTGTCGACCGGGTATTTGGCCGAGAAACCTGGCACGAGCTTGAGCTTATGCTCGTGGACGCGCCCAATGATGTCGTTGGTGATGCCTATGTAGAGCGTACCGTGCTTTCGACTCGCAAGAATGTAAACATAGAACTGGCGAACCATCGAGTGCCCTGTGGTTATGGATTCCGGGTTTGCCGCTTCGCGGCGCCCCGGAATGACGAGGGCGTGCCCGCGCCCCGGGACGACGCGTTACATCCCATACGCCACCGAGCGAGCATTGCTGTTCTCGAGGTTGCGATAGCGCGCCAGCGCCCACAGCGGAAAGAACTTCGCGTACCCATGGTAACGCAGATAGAACACGCGCGGGAAGCCGGTCGCGGTGTAGCGCGGCTCGTTCCAAAAGCCATCCTTGCCCTGGGTCCGTAACAGATAGTCGACCCCGCGCTTGACGGCGGGATGGTCGGTCTCGTCTGCCGCCATCAAGCCGAGCAGCGCCCAAGCCGTTTGCGAGGCCGTGCTCGGCGCGCCTTCTTGCCCGCGGTAATCGAGCTTGTAGCTCGTGCCGTCCTCGCCCCAGCCGCCGTCGGAATTTTGGATCTTGGCGAGCCACGCCACGGCCCTGCGGAATTCGGGTGAGGCATGATCGGCGCCGGCAGCGTTGAGAGCACACAGCACCGACCAGGTGCCGTAGATGTAATTCATGCCCCAGCGGCCATACCAACTTCCTTCGTCCATCTGCGTGCGGCGCAAATAGTCGATTGCGCGTGTTACAGCCGCGCTCTTCGGCGCCGTCTCGCCGATCTGAGCCAGCATCGAAACACAGCGCGCGGTCACGTCCTCCGTCGGAGGGTCGAGCAAGGCGCCGTGATCGGCAAACGGGATGTTGTTGAGATAATAGTATTCGTTATCCGCATCGAACGCGCCCCAAGCGCCGTTTTTGCTTTGCATCCCCAAAATCCATTCGCGTGCCACGGCAATCGACGCACGGAAGTCGCTCTGCGCGTCCAGGCTCTGCGCGCGATCCATCGCCATCACCACCACCGCCGTGTCGTCGACATCGGGATAGTGCGGATTGGCGTACTGGAAGGCCCAGCCGCCGGGCCGGACATCGGGCCGCCGCGCGATCCAATCGCCTTTGACATCGAGGATCTGCTTCGGCGCCAGCCACTCCAGACCTTTGCGCACTTGCGCTACGGCCTGATCGCCGCCGGCCTCGAGCAGGCTGTAACAGGTGAGCGCCGTATCCCAAATCGGCGAAACGCA
>WNGF01001441.1_pt1 | contig 36454 bp, 30 predicted proteins | sample 5400641 | NCBI WGS metagenome assembly WNGF01 (sample SAMN13153371, study PRJNA577476) | soil metagenome | isolation source: 80 cm soil or saprolite under grassland replicate 2 | place: USA:California | collected 2016-06-15 | reverse complement strand
ATGCTCGCTCGCAGCTCGATCCAGAGGTCCTGGAGGCTGCGCGCCGACCCGGCGTACGAGATCTCCTCGGGCCGAACGCCTCGCACGCTGGCGATCGGGCCCTCGACGGCACGGATCACGTCCGCCACGCTGATCTCGGCCGCCGGCCGGGCGAGCCGGTAACCGCCTTCGGCGCCCCGCTGGCTGGCGACGAGCTCCGCGTGGCGCAGCTCGAGCAAGATGTTCTCCAGGAACTTCAGCGGGATTTCCTGTGCGCCGGCGAGCCGCTCGCCCTTGACCGGGCCGTCGGGGCCCGCCGCGAGCTCGATCAGCGCCCGTATGGCGTAGTCGACCTTGGCCGAGACGCGCATGGCCGCATTCTCGCTACAGATCTAGGCGACCGCCTCCTCGCGCAGCACTGCCCCCAGCTCGAGCTCGTCGTCGGCCTGCTCGATGACGCAGCGGTCGTGGGTTGCACAGACGACCGCGGTGCCCGAGTCGTGCGCGAGCAAGGCCAGGAGCCGGCCGATCGCGAGGGCATTCGCCTGGTCGAGCCGTGCCGTCGGCTCGTCGGCGAGCAGGACGTCCGGGCGGGGCGCCAGCGCTCGGGCGATCGCCACGCGCTCCCGCTCGCCGGCGGAGAGTGCATCCGCCCGGCGGCCGGCGAGCTCGCCGAGCCCCACGGCCTCGAGCGTGGCCAGGGCGCGCTGCCGTGCCTCGGGCCTGGGGATCCCGCGCAGCGCGAGGGCAAGCTCGACGTCCTCGAGGGCAGTCAGGAACGGGACGAGCGAGGGATCCTGCCCGACCACCCCGAGGTGGGCGCGCCGAAATGCCGCCCGGTCCTCGCGGCTGAGCGTGGCGAGCGGCGTTCCGAGAACGGTCACCTCGCCGGAGCCCGGCAGCTCGAGTCCGGCGAGAAGCCGGAGGAGGGTGGTCTTCCCCGAGCCGGAGCGGCCCGTGACGACGGTGAGCCGACCCGACGCGAAGTCGGCGTCGAAGCCGTCGAAGACCGGCGCTGCACCCGGGCCCCGCCCGAACGACTTCCGGAGCCCGCGCACCTGCGCGGCCGTCTCCGCCTGCTCGAGTCGCCCGGCTGCGGGAGCCCGCTCGGGCAGCGGTGCGGCGCCGGCCTCGGCCGAAGCGACCAGGACGCCGTCGCCCGAGAGCCGCGCGGATGCGCGATCGGGCAGCTGGAGCCACCCGCCGCGGCCGACCACGATCGACTCCTCGTCCCCGTCCTCGCGCGCCCACTCGGAGGCCAGCCGGCCGTCGCGGATCTGGACGATCCGGTTGGCGATGTGCGTCGACTCGGGGTCGTGGCTGACGATCACGGTCGTGCAGCCCTCCGCACGCGCCAGCTCGCCGAGGACGTCGTAGAGGATCGCCGCGCTCGCGTGGTCGAGCTCGCCGGTCGGCTCGTCCGCCAGGAGCAGGCGCGGCCGGTGCGCGAGCGCGGCGCAGACCGCGACGCGCTGCTGCTCGCCGCCCGAGAGCTCGCCGGCAGACGCGTTCCGTCTGTCCAGGAGGCCGACGCGGTCGAGCAGCTCGTCGGCGCGACGCAGCCGCTCGCCGGTGACGGCGCCGTCGAGGCCCAGCCGCAGCCCCACGAGCTCGCGAATGGTCAGCTCCGGCGAGAGCGCGCGCGAGTAGTGCTGCTCCGCGTACCCCGTCAGCCGCGAGCGATAGGCGGCGAGCTCCCGGCCGGAGGCTCGACCAAGATCGTGCCCGAACGCGTGGAGTGTCCCTGCGGACGGGCGGTCGAGGCCGGCGAGGAGCCGCAGCAGCGTGGTCTTGCCGGAGCCGCTCGGGCCGAGGACGACGACGATCTCTCCGTCCCGGACGCTCAACGAGAGTCCCTGGAGCGCGACGCATCCGGCCCCGTCGCTCTCGAAGAGCCGGAAGACGTCGCGGAGCTCCAGCACAGAGGTCACGGTGCGACCTCCGAGGCAGTACCAGGCACGGGAGCCCGAAACGCATTCCAGGTCACTGCACCAACGAGCGCGGCGGCCGCTGCCGCATAGAGGGCGAGGGCGATCGCGACGAGACCGAGGCCCAGGTCGAGTCGGAGCGGCGGCTCGGGCGCCGCGGCGCCGGCCGTGAGCCGGACAACTCCGACGACGAGCGTGCCGAGGACTGCACCGGTCGCGAGCCCACCGAGGAGTCCGGCGACCGAGACGATCAAAGCGCGCAACCGGAGGTGGCGGCGCAGGTCGGCCGGTGACGCTCCCTGCGCCTCGAGCTCGTCCAGCTCACCCCGCTCATCGCGGAGGTCGCTTACGACCGCGAGCATGAGGCCTGCCAGGGCGAGCGCGAGCGCGGCGATCGCAGCCGCCCCGAGCGTGATCAGGACGCCCCGTCCGAGCGGGTCGGTCGTCAGCCCGGCCTGGATCTGCCGGCGCGAGCTGATCTGGAGGCGATCGAGCGGCGGGCGCGCCACCGCCTTGGCGACTCTGTTGGGCGAGGAGCCGCCGTCGACCCAGAGCTCGGTCACGAGCCCCGCTCTGGGCTGCGGCCCGTTGAGCGCGGTGTAGAGCCAGCGCTCGTCTGCGACGACGAAGCTGTCCCCGAGCGTCGGGAAGCGGCGGGCCGTGGCCACGACCTTTGCGAGCAGGCGCTGGTCGACGATCTCGATCGGCACGAGCCCTTCCGGCCCGGCCGCCTGCGCGATGTCGGGGCTCGCGATCACCGGTACCGGCCTCCCGTCCGTGGGCTGGCGGGGGCGGAAGTGCGCCTCGAGATTCGGGCCTACGACATAGCGGAGACGGACCCTCGGCGCTGCGAGACGATTGGGCCGCAGACCTCCGTCCCCGATCCAGCCCGCGTAGCTCTCCAGCCGGCTTATACCGGAAGGTCCCAAGACGCGAAACCGCCCCATGGTCAGCCATCCCGCCGACTGCGCCTCGCGCCCGAATCCGAGGTTGCGGTCTCCGCCGAGGTGGCCGATGCTCGGCACGTCCGCCTCCAGGCCCACCAGCAGGCCTCCGCGGGCCTCGTCGGTGATCCGGCCTCGGAGCAGCCTTGTGCCGTCTATCGCCACGCCGAGGTCGACCTGCTCGAAGTCGCCGTCGTCGGTCTCGATGTTGGCGGACAGAGCGAGTGGGCCTCCACGCACCTGCACGGGCAGCTCCAACGCATCGGCGTGCTCCGGCAGGCGGAGGCCGCGCAGGGCGACCGAATGGGTCGGAGCGATCCTGCGGGCGAGCTCCCCCCGAGGACGGTTCGCGAAGTCGCTCCGCCAGCGGCGGAGTCGAGGGAGAACGTCGGCCGGAACGCCGAGGATGGTCGTGCCGGTGGCCGGCCCCGACTGGCGTGCGTCTCCGACCAGACGGATGACCGGATAGGCGCGGGCGCCGGGACTCAACGCCCGGTAGTGGGTGAGCGGGGCTGCCTCAAGCACGTATTGGCCCTCGGCATCGTTCTCCTGCAGAGCGAAGTCGAGCGGCACCGCGAAGGCTGCCTCGTCTGCCTGGTTGCGTACGAGCGTCGAGCGGTACGTGGCGGCGAAGAGTGCAAGCCCGAGGCTGACGACGAGGAAGGCGACCGCGGCCGCGCTGCGTCCCGGGTTCCGAGCGAGGGAGACACCTGCGAGCCGGACGGAGAGGCTGCCTCTGCGCGCCGTGCGCTCCAGAAGTCGGAGCCCCGGTCGGAGAGCGCGCATGCAGACGACGGCGGCCACGAACACGACGAGCCCGGGGAGGAGCAGGAGCACCACTCCTGTTCCCTCACCGCGGGCCAGTGCCTCCGAATCGGCGCCTCCCCGTGCCAGGGTCAGGACGACGGCTGCCAGGGCGCCGGCCGCGGCGACGTCGAGCAGACCGATGCCGGCCCGGCGCGTTCGGGACCTCGGCCAGAGCGAACCGAGCAACAGAAGCGCAGCCACCAGAGCCACGGCGGCGGCGGTCAAGAGCCCGGCGCGCGACACGACCGAGTGCGTCAGAACCGCCCAGGCCGGAGAGCCTGCGGCTCGCGCGAGGGCCGCGCCCGCGATGGCTCCCGCGGCCCAGCCCAGGACCGTACCCACAGCGGCGATCGCGGCCGCCTCTCCCCCGAAGACGAGGGCGAGCTGCCTGCGCGTGGCCCCGTGCCAGGTCAGCCGGCGTGAAGCCGCCTCTGCCTCCCGGGATGCGCTCGACGCGGCGAGCAGGACGAAGGCCAGCAGGAGCGCAGCCGCTTCGCCTCCGATCAGGAGCAGCCGGCGGCTGGCGACGCGGGTCGAGTCGTGCGCCGCCTGGATCTCGTCCACTGGACCCTGCAGCGAGAAGAAGTTCGAGCGGGCACCCAGCCCCGCGCCCGCCTGCTCTATGCGGGCCGTGAGTGTGCTCACCTCCCACGGGTGGACGTCCCGGGGCTCGAGCGGCACGACCCAGGAATAGGTCCTGTACGTGTTCTCGACCAGCGGGAAGCGCGAGAGGGCATCCACTCCCTCGGCGAGCAGGATTGGCGGCTGCTGGGCGGCCTGATAGCTCGCGGCCGTGACGACGGCGGGCCCCTTGCGCAGCCCGAGCTGGCTGCCGAGCGGAAGGTCGGAGACGAGACGGCCGCTGCCGACAAGGGCGAGGTGCAGGTCCGGATCAGTGGGGAGAGCTCCGCGACCGCCGACCTGGAGCACCTCGCAGCGGCGCGGCGTGCACGGCTGCGGGAGACGACCGGAGCTGAGCCGGACCCAGCGGCCAAGTCCCTCGATTCCGCCCAGGTCGACGAGGGCGCCGCCGATCGACGACTCGCGAAACTGGAGCACCGCGAACGGCGCGCGGCCTGCGATGGGGACGAGGCTCGCGCGGGCTTCGCCGTCGAGCCGTGCGAACGTCTCGGTCCCCTGGCCGGCCACGCCACCCCACGACGCCCGCAGCGTGCGCTCGGCGGGATCCAGGCGGCTCAGCTTCTCTCCGAGACTGCGGTCCTGGACGAGGACGCTTCCAGCGCCTACGGTCGCCAGGGCTCCCACACCGGCGGCCACTCCGAGGGCGACGAGCGCCGCGCGGCCCGGCCGGTGGCGCAGGCGGGCCCCGGAGAGCTTCAGCGGATACGCGGCGCGTCCCACGATAACCGGCGATGAGTTTACACTGGTGTCGGCGATATGACTGCCAAGGCTCCCCGTTACGACCTGCCCAAGGCCGCGCCCGAGCCGCTTCGGCTCGTCCAACGGTTCGTCAATACGGTCAACCTCGAGCGCGGTGACGAGTGGCTGGCGGCCTGGTTCGAGGATCAGGGAGTCAAGCCGGCTGCACGCGAGCTCGATGAGGCGCGGGAGGTCCGCGAGGCGCTCCGCGAGCTGCTTTACGCGAACAACGGCCAGAGACTCGAGTCCGACCCGATCGCCACGCTCAACCGCGCGGCCGCGGTCGCCGGCCTGACCGTCGACTTCGGCCGTGGCGAGCTCGTCCCGCAGGCGGGCGGGTCGGCGGGAGTCCTGGGGCGCGTTCTCGCCGCCGCCTTCCTGTCCATGGCCGACGGATCGTGGAGCCGGCTCAAGGCGTGTCGCAACCACGGCTGCCGGTGGGCCTTCTACGACGAGTCGCGCAACCGCTCGGCCCGCTGGTGCTCGATGCAGCTGTGCGGCAATCGCACGAAGACGCGGGCCTACCGGGCCCGGCACGCCCGCGCCTAGCGATTCGCCTCCTTCGGCCGTACGCTTCCCGCGTGGCTGTCTGCGCCCAGTGCGGCCAGGAGAACCCGGAGGGCTTCCGCTTCTGCGGCTCATGCGGGGCCGCCCTGGCAGCGGAGCCCGCGACTTCGCGCGAAGTGCGCAAGACGGTCACCATGCTCTTCTGCGACCTGGCCGGCTACACCAGCCGCGGTGAGCAGCTCGATCCCGAGGCCCTGCGCCGGTTGCAGTCACGCTACTTCGAGGAGGCACGGGCGGCGCTGGAACGCCACGGCGGCACGGTGGAGAAGTTCATCGGCGATGCGGTCATGGCCGTGTTCGGCATCCCCCAGCTGCACGAGGACGATGCCTTGCGGGCCCTGCGCGCGGCGGTGGAGCTGCGTGACGCGGTCTCGGGCCTGGGGCTCGAGGCGCGGATCGGCGTGAACACCGGCGAGGTCGTCGCCGGCTCGGGCGACGCGCTCGTCACCGGCGACGCTGTCAACGTCGCTGCCCGCTTGGAGCAGGCCGCCCAGCCGGGAGAGATCCTGCTCAGCGAGCAGACGCTGCGGCTCGCACGCGACGCCGTCGAGGTCGCCGCCGTGGACGCCGTCGCGGCCAAGGGGAAGAGCGAGCCGGTGCCGGCGTACCGCCTGGTCGGCGTCGTCGAAGGGGCGCCTGCGTTCGCGCGCCGCCTCGACTCGCCGATGGTCGGGCGCGACGAGGAGCTGATCCAGCTGCAGCAGGCGCTCTCGCGTGCTGCCCGCGAGCGCCGATGTCATCTGTTTACGGTGCTTGGGCCGGCCGGAATCGGCAAGTCGCGGCTGGTCACCGAGCTGGCAACCTCGGCGCGGGATGCACTCGTCCTGTCCGGACACTGCTTGCCGTACGGCGAGGGCATCACCTACTGGCCCCTGATCGACATCTTCCGCAGCGCGAATGCCGAGGCCGTGCTCGCCGGCGCGCTGGCTGCACCCACCTCGGAGGAGACATTCCTCGCCGTGCGCCGGTTCCTCGAATCCCTGGCGCGCGACCGACCGCTCGTCGTCGTCTTCGAGGACATCCACTGGGCCGAGCCGACGCTGCTCGATCTGATCGACCACGTCGCCGACTGGAGCCGCGACGCGCCGATCCTCGTCGCCTGCCTTGCCCGACCTGAGCTGCTCGACGCGAGGCCCGCGTGGGGTGGAGGCAAGGCGAACGCGTCGACGATCCTGCTCGAGCCCCTCCCGGAGGAGGAGTGCGACGTCCTCGTCGAACGTCTGCTCGGGGCGAGGACGCTGGCCGACGACGTGCGCCGTCGCATTGTCGTCACGGCAGAGGGCAATCCCCTCTTCGTCGAGCAGATGGTCGCGATGCTCGGCGAGGACGGGGCGAACGGCGACGTGCCGATACCGCCCACCATTCAGGCCCTGATCGCCGCGCGCCTCGACCGCCTCCCGACGGAAGAGCGCGAGGTGGCGGAGCGTGCCTCGGTGATCGGCAAGGAGTTCGACCGCACCGCGGTGGCGGCTCTCGCGCCTGAGCCGCTCCGGACTGCTGTGGCCACGTCCTTGCTTGGACTCGTCCGCAAGGAGCTGATTCGGCCGCATGCCGAGGAGGACGCCTTTCGATTTGCCAACCTCCTGATCCGTGATACCGCCTACGAGGCGATGTCGAAGGAGCTTCGAGCCGAGCTACACGAGCGTTTCGCGGCCTGGCTGGCGAAGCTCGAGGCAGTTCCGGAGCGGGACGAGATCCTCGGCTACCACCTGGAGCAGGCCTACCGCTACCAGACAGAGCTGGGGTCGCTGGGCGACGCGGGCCGGGAGCTGGGGCGCCGGGCGGCAGAGCGACTCGCGCACGCCGGCCGCAGCGCCTATGCCCGTGGTGACATGCCTGCGGCCGCCAATCTGCTCGGTCGATCGTCCTCGCTGCTGGGGGACGACGACCCGGAGCGGTTTGCGCTCCTTCCCGACCTGGGGTCGGCTCTCTTCGAAGCCGGAGACCTCGCGCAGGCGAGGGAGGCGCTGTCCGAGGCCGGGGCCCGAGCTCGCGAGGCGCACGATCCGGCGCTGGAGGCACATGCAGGACTGCGCCTCGCCCTCCTCGACGTCCACACAGACCAAGAGAAGGGAACGATGGCGGCGTTGTACGGCGAGAGCGAGCGCGCGATTCCGATCTTCGAACAGGCCGAAGACCACGCCGGGCTAGCCCAGGCGTGGCACCTGACAGGACTGGGTCATTTCTGGCTCGGGCGGACCGGACCGGCGATTGAGGCCCTCGAGCGGGCGATCGAGCACGCGCGGCGGGCCGGTGCTGCGCGGGAGGAGGCGGCGAGCCTGCAGTGGCTGCCGCTCATGGCGATCTTCGGCCCGGTGCAGGCCAAGGACGGAATGGCTCGGTGCAGGCAGATCATCGAGCAGGGTGCGGGCCGGCTGTCCGTCGAGGCGTTTGCGCTCATCGGGCTCGGCACGCTCACCGCGATGTCGGGGTCGATCGACGAGGGGCGCGAATTCTTCGCTCACGGACGTGCGACCCTCCAGGAGCTCGGACTGCGTGTATCCGTCGGCGGCACGTCGATCGCGGCCGGAATGCTCGAGCTGATCGGGAACAACGCGGTCGCCGCAGAGCGGATTCTTCGAGAGGGCTACGACCTCCTCGAAGAGCTCGGCGAGACGGGCTATCTGGCGTCGGTCACCGCCACGCTCGCCGAGGCCGTCTACCGCCAGGGCCGGTACGACGAGGCCGAGCGATATGCGCTGGCGGTGCGGGACACGGTCGCGACCGACGACCTCGATCCCCAGGCCCGCTGGCGCGGCGTGGCTGCCAAGGTCCTGGCACAGCGAGGCGAGCTCGAGCGCGCGAAGAGCCTTGCGCGCGAGGCCGTCGATCTGGTGGAGAGCACCGACTGGCTCCATCTCCGTGCGGAGCTCCACCGTGACCTGGCGGAGGTGCTCCTGCTGTCGGGAGCCGGCGACGAGGCGGCGCACTCGCTTGGGCACGCTCTCGCCCTCTACGAGGAGAAGGGCGACCTGCCGGACGCGGACCGCGTGCGCGAGCGGCTTGCCGAGCTCCAACCCGGAGGGCTGATCGAAGACTGATCGGCGACCTTCCACCGCGGAAAGTGCGACGCGTAAGCGAAGCGCACTTTCCGCGGCAATCAGCCGCCGGCGACGGCCTGAACGATTCTGAGCGTCTGCCCTTCGGCGACCTTGGCCTCGATCCCGCCGTGGCCGCGGGCATCCACCCCGTCCACGTAGACGTTCACGAGCCGGCGCAGCTCGCCGCGCTCGTCGAACAGTAGGTCGGCGACCGGGAGCGCCCGCAGAGCGTCCCCCACCGTCTGTGCCTCCAGCTCAAACTCCTTTCGCCCCCCGGCCTCGGCGGCGAGGAGCGAGGGCAGGAGGACTACGACTGCCACTCCGCGACCTCGACCGACAGCACCGGCGGCAGGTCGCGCGCGGCCTCGATCCACTCGTCGCCGGCGGACGAGGCCCAGACGGAGCCGCTCTGGGTGCCGAAGTAGACGCCGGCAGGGTCGAGCGAATCGAAGGCGGACGCCTCGCGAAGCGTGACCGACCATGCCTGGTCCGGCAGGCCGTTCGAGGCCTGCTCCCAGCTCTCGCCCGCATTGTCCGTACGCCACACGCCGAGCCTGCCGTCCACCGTCACTCGGTTCTCCGCGCCGACCTCGGGAATGACGTACGCGACGTCCGGGTCGCGGGGGTCGAGCATGATCGGGAAGCCGAAGCCGCTCGGCAGCCCGTTGCCGTCCAGCCGCTCCCAGGTGTCTCCGCGGTCGTCGGAGCGGTAGACGCCGCAGTGGTTCTGCTGCCAGAGGCGCTCCGGTCGCGCGGGGTGGAGGAGCAGCTTGTGCACGCACTGGCCGACCTCGGGATACGGCTCCGGGAGGAACTCGGCGGCGACGTTCTGGTTGACGGGTGTCCACGTCTCGCCCCCGTCGTCGGTGCGGAAGGCGCCCGCAGCCGAGATCGCCACGTACATCCGTTCGGGATCGCTCGGGTCGAGCTGGATCGAGTGGCAGCACATGCCGCCTGCGCCGGGCATCCACTTCTCGCGCGTCGGGTGGGCGAGGATGCCCTCGTTCGGCTCCCAGGTCTGCCCGCCGTCGTTCGAGCGGAAGAGGACCCCCGGCGCCCCCCCGAGCCACAACCGTCCGTCCTCTCCCTCGCGTCCGGGCGTGAGGTGCCAGAGCTTCTCGAGCTTCAGGCCCGACTCCTCCGGCAGGCCGACCTGCTCCGAGCGCTCCCAGGTCTTGCCCTCGTCGGCCGAGCGGTGCACGGCCGAGCCGTAGGTGAAGGTGGTCGAGCAGGCATAGATGGTGCCGTCGCGAGGGTCGCTGACCGCGTGCATGATCTCCCAGCCCGGAAGCAGCGGCCCCCCGAGCTCCCAGGAGCGGCGGTCCTCCGACGTAAGCACGAACAGCCCCTTGCGCGTGCCGGCGAGGACCTGGACCCCCATCGGGTGGGAGCCTGGCGGGCTACGCTGCTCGTGGAAGTTCTAGGCCTTGGCTCGGGCCTTCCGGGGAGCCTTGCGAGGAGTGATGCTCGCCGCGCCCGCGGACGGAGCGAGGACGGTCGTGCGCCCGTCGTCCCACCGGATGCGAAGGCGCAACGGATCCTCCTGCAGCACTTCCTCGACGACTCCCGCGCGGCTCGCCTGGGCGACCTTCTCGGCTTCGACGAGGATCCTGTCTCCGACGTGAGCCTTCATACCTGTCTCACCCTCCTCGGGTCGGGCACTCCATGTCACCTGGAGGCTAGCGCCACTACGCCGGACGCGGCCAGCTCCGTGATCTCGGCCTCGGAATAGCCGGCCTCCGCCAGTACCTCTGCCGTGTGGGCTCCGACCGGCGGCGGGGCAGAACGGTGTAGGACCCGCTCTCCGTCGACGGACAGTGACGGGGCCGGCGTCACGGGGCCGCCGAGCTCCTGGAGGATCCCGAGCGCCTTCGTCTGCTCGTGCGCGGCGACCTCGGCGACGTCCTGCACCGGCGCTGCGGGTACTCCGGCCCGCTCCAGGCGCTCGAGCCAGGTCGCCCGCGTCTCCACGAGGAACCGTTCCCCGAGCATCGACGCCAGCTCGTCGCGGTGTGCCACCCGGTCCGGGTTCGTCGCGAAGCGTGGATCCGGGCCGAGCTCAGGTACCCCCAGCGCCTCGCAGAGGGCCACGAACAGCCGATCGTTTCCGACTGCCACCATCAGCTCGCCGTCGGCGCACGGGAACGCCTGGTACGGCGCGATCGAGGGAAACGCCGTTCCGTGCCGGCCGGGTATCTCGCCGCTGGCGAGATACCCGGCCAGGTGGTACGAGAGATAGGCGAGCGCCGTCTCGTACAGCGAGACGTCGACCACGCGCCCCTCGCCGGTGTGCTCCCGCTCGAAGAGCGCCGAGACGATTCCCAGCGCCGCCCACATCGCCGTGCCCTGGTCGACCAGGGAGACGCCCACGCGCACGCGCGGCCCGTCTCGCTCGCCTGTGACCGAGACGATCCCACCGATCGCCTGCGCGAGTGGGTCGTATCCGGGCCGGAGACGCCACGGCCCCGTCTCGCCGAACGACGAGATCGAGCAGTAGACGAGGCGCGGGTTCCGGGCGCGCAGGTCGCCCGCCCCCAGCCCGCGCTCGTCGGCCAGTCCCGGGCGCAGGCTCTGGATGAAGACGTCTGCACCTCCCGCGAGCCGGACGAGCACGTCACGGCCTCGCCGGAGATCCACCGCGAGTGATCGCTTGCTCGCGTTCGCGGCGACGAACAGCGCACTGTCCTCGCCTGCGAACGGCGGTCCCCATGCACGGGCCTCGTCGCCCGCGAGCGGCTCCACCTTGACGACGTCCGCCCCGAGCGCGCCGAGCAGCATGGTGCAGTACGGGCCGGCGAACGAGGTGGTCACGTCGACCACGCGCACGTCCTGCAGAGGGAGGAAGCTCATGGGCGCATAGTCTCTCGCACCCGTGTTCAACCAGGTCGTCGATCAGATCTCCGGCTCCGGCTGGTCCTACGCCCTCGTCTTCGCGCTCGCCTACCTGGACGCGCTCGTTCCCATCGTCCCGAGCGAGACCGCGGTGATCACGGCGGGCGTGCTGGCCGGATCGGGACGCATGAGCCTGCCGGCGGTCGTCGCCCTCGCGGCGGGCGGCGCGTTCTCGGGCGACAACACCGCCTACCTGATCGGCCGCCGGTACGGCGACCGCGCGAAGAAGCGTTTCTTCTCGGGCGAGAAGGCGAGGAAGCGCATCGGCTGGGCCGAGGGGCAGCTGCAGGAGCGCGGGGGAGAGCTGATCGTCGTCGCCCGCTTCATCCCCGGAGGCCGGACCGTGGTGACGCTGTCGGCCGGAATGCTGCGGATGCCGTGGCGGCGGTTCGCGCTCTTCGACGCGATCGCCGGGCTCTCGTGGGCGCTTTACGCCTCCCTGCTCGGCTACTTCGGGGGCAAGGCGTTCGAGCATCAGCCGTGGAAGGGCCTCCTGCTCGCGCTCGGCATCGCCTTCGCCGTCACCGGCGGAATCGAGCTCATCCGCTGGCTGCGTAGGCGGCGCCGCGACTAGGCAGGCCGCTTCGGCACGAGGAAGGAACGCCGGAACCCGATCACCACCTCGCTAACTCCGTCTCCGCCCAGAGCGTGTCCCCCGCGAAGACCGGAGCCGGGAGCCTGACCTCTTCCCAGCCCAGGTTGACGCCGCCCGTCTAGCTCTTGTTCGTGTTCATGGTCAGCGCCGGGAACCAGACGTTGTCTGCTTCGGTGATCGTGCGCCCGATCCGGCTGCGTGAGCGGTCTCCGGCCTCGAGGTCTTCGTAGTACGGCATGGCACGAATCATGGCCCGTATCGACAGGGGCGTCTAGGGAAGCCGTTTTGGCTCAACCAGGCGGTCGTCCCGGCCGTCCCTGCCGCTACATGCGCTGCTGGTGTGGTCCCGGTGTGGTCTCGGAATCGTCGCCATGCGAGGCAACTGGCTCCGCCCTCCGTCATCGCCGCGAAAATGCCGCCGCGCTGCGCCTCCTGTCAGCGGGAGCGAAAGCTCCGCGTCCGGCTTCCGAACGCAACCCGGTCCCTATTTTCAGGATTTTGTGAAGATTTCGCCGTCGCTCGTTACTACATGCTCCAGGTGGGCATCGGTTGAAAGTCAAAGACGATGCCCGAATACGTCCCAATTTTCAGCGCCGATGGAGAAATCGCGACGGACCGCGATCTTCGTCAAGGCGACGCACTGCTGCTAGGTGGCGTCGTTTGGCTGGTCGCGGCCGTTGAGCCTCGTTACGTAGGGCCCCCGTGTGTGCGTCTCACACCTTGGCCACACGAGCACGCCGAGCCCATTGTTGTTCACGCTGGGAGCCGCGCAGAACAATCCTTGGACGAGGGTCCTCGCAGCGTCGGTCAGACGTAACCCGCGCGGCTCAAGAAACGAACTCCCGCTTGGCGCACTCCGGGCAGAAGGTCATGGCCTGATCGTCGTTGTCGAGTCACACGAGTCTTCTGCTGATGCGATCGCGGACAGGAGCGCTCGCCGTTCATCTACGCTGCGCGGCCTTGCGCAGGGTAATGGGAGCGGTCGCGGTCTTCGTGGGTACTGCCCTCACCGGGTTTGACCCGTTGCGGTGGGACATCGTCGTCTTGACCCTTCCTCGACGCCACGGCATCCATCTCACCGACGTCGCCGGAATCACGCTCGTGGTGCTTGGCGTCGCTGTTCTCTGGCGTTCGCCGCACCCGCGCTGAGCCTAGGCCTCCCTGCACCCGCACCACTTGCAACTCGGCGCCAGCTTGCGCAAGTCGGCACGTACTCGCTCGAGGCTCTGCTGATCGTCATGGGGCGTCATGCCTGCGAGTCGGCGCCGCACGTTCCCGCGTGACTTCACGCCAAGGATGCGTTCTCACCGATTGAAGTCCCATGAGCGAGTTGCCCCCCGACCCTTTTCTCGAAGGCGTCCCCGAGTACGCCAAGTCCGTCGGGGAAGCGGGTGAGATTCTTGAAGCCCTCTTCAACCAGCGCAGCTTCCCCGAGCTGTTCCGGGCTGTTGATGCGCTTGATGATTCCGAGCGTCGCTGGGCGCTTCTTCGACTCGTCATGGCGAATCTGAGAGAGCAGGGCGGCGACGAGGCGTTCAGGAAGTGGCTTCGGGGCGAGCCCCAGCGTCCCCACTTTGGCTGCGCTGGTGTGGTCTCGGTGTGGTCTGGAGGCCCGGGAAATGCCTGCAAACGGCTTGGTTGAGCGCATGGCACGAATCATGGCCCGTATCGTGTCGGCATGCCCAACCGTCTGGCCGACGCGACCTCGCCGTACCTGCTGCAGCACGCCGACAACCCGGTCGACTGGTACCCCTGGGGAGGCGACGCGCTCACGCGGGCGCGCTCGGAGGACCGTCCTATTCTCCTCTCGATCGGCTACGCCGCCTGCCACTGGTGCCACGTGATGGAGCACGAGTCCTTCGAGGATCCGGCGACGGCGGGGCTCATGAACGAGCACTTCGTGAATGTCAAGGTCGACCGCGAGGAGAGACCCGATCTGGACGCGCTCTACATGGACGCCGTCGTGGCGCTGACGGGACACGGCGGCTGGCCGATGACGGTCTTCCTCACGCCTGAGGGCGAGCCCTTCTACGGCGGCACGTACTACCCCCCGGAGCCTCGCCACGGGTTACCCAGCTTCCGCCAGGTGCTGGAGGCGGTGGCCAAGGCCTACCGTGAGCGCCGCGACGACGTGACTCGGACCGCGTCGGAGCTGGCCGACGCCCTGCGGCGCAGCACCGAGACCGCCCCGTCGGCCGAGCCGCTCCAGGAGTCAATCGTGAGCGAGGCGGTGCGCGCGCTCCGCCGCGTCTTCGACCCGGAGTGGGGCGGCTTCGGCGGCGCCCCGAAGTTCCCGCCGCACTCCGTCCTCGAGCTTCTGCTCCGCCGAGGCGAGCTGGACCTGGTCACCACGACGCTCGACGGCATGGCGGCCGGGGGGATGTACGACCTCGTCGGCGGCGGCTTCCACCGCTACTCGGTCGACGAGCGCTGGGCCGTTCCGCACTTCGAGAAGATGCTTTACGACAACGCCCTGCTCGCCTCGGTCTACCTGCACGCGCACGTCGTCACCGGCGACGAGCGGTATCGCGGGATCGTCGAGGAGACGCTCGGGTACGTGCTGCGTGAGCTCGCCCTCCCGGAAGGCGGCTTCGCCTCCTCGCAGGACGCCGATACAGACGGTGTCGAGGGCCTGACGTTCACCTGGACGGAGGAGGAGGGCGTACCCGCCGAGCTCCTCCACCCCTTCGAGCACGGGCGCTCGGTGATCCGTGGCCACGTCGACGAGGGCTTGCGCGAGCGCCTGCTCGACATCCGCAGCCGGCGCCCTCAGCCGGACCGCGACGACAAGGCGATCGCCGCCTGGAACGGCCTCCTGCTGGCCGCTCTGGCCGAGGCGGCTCGGCGGATGGAGCGCGCGGACTGGATCGACGGCGCCCGGCGCCTCGCCGAGTTCCTGCTCGGGCCGCTGTCCGCCGGAGACCGATTGCACCGGAGCTACCGGGCCGGCCGGTCTTCGGGCGTCGGGTACCTGGAGGACTACGCCTGCGTGGCCAACGGCCTGTACGAGCTGCATGTGGCGACCGGTGAGCTTCGCTGGCTCGAGGAGTGCCGCCGGCTCGCGCTGCTCGCCGTCGAGCTCTTCACCGACGACGAGCGTGGTGGGTTCTACACGACGCCGTCGGACGGGGAGCAACTCGTGGTGCGGAGAAAGGATCTCGACGACAACCCGGCGCCCTCTGGGAACTCGATGCTCGCCTACGTCCTGCTCCGCCTGGCCCGCATCTACGGCGACGACGAGCTCGAGCACCGCGCCGTCTCCGTCTTTCGCATCGCGCACCGGCTGCTCGGGCGGGCCCCGACCGCCTTCGGCTGGATGCTGTGCGCGCTGGACCTGCACTTCTCGTCCCCGCGAGAGATCGCGATCGTGGGGCCGCCGGACTCCGAGGTCGCCCGCGCCGCGCTCGCGCCCTACGCGCCCAGCTCAGTCGTGGCCTTCGGTCCGGCCGAGGACGTTCCGTTGCTCGCAGGCAAGGGCCACGTCGACGGGAAGCCGGCCGTCTACATTTGCGAGCGCTTCGCCTGTCGTGCCCCCGTTACCGAGCCGGCAGGTCTGCAGGAGCTTCAGGCAGCACGCAGCTGGTAGTAGATGCGGCGGAGCTTCGGCTCGCAGCGTGCGAAGGCTGTGACCACGTCGGGGTCGAACTGCCGCTCCGCCTGGTCCTCGATCTCGCGGAGTGCCTCGCCCCAGCTGCGGGCGGCACGGTAGGGCCGGTCGCTGGTGATCGCGTCCAGTGAGTCCGCGATGGAGAACACCCTGGCCCCGACCGGGATCGCTTTCTCCTTCAGCCCGTCCGGATAGCCGCCACCGTCCCAGCGCTCGTGGTGGGATCGGATCACGCGCAGCCCTTCGCCCTGGAGGATGGGCACGCTCTGGAGCATCTGCTCGCCGGCCAGGGCGTGCGTCTGCATCACGCGGCGCTCGGCCTCCGTCAACGTGCCGCGTTTGAGCAGGATCCGGTCCGGGACGCCGATCTTGCCCACGTCGTGCAGCAGGAACCCGTACTCGAGGCTCGGGTCGCCGAGGAGCGTCGGGTCGAGGGTCCGGGCGAGCTCCGTCGCGTATCGGCGAACGCGCTGCGAGTGCGCGCTCGTGCTGAAGTCCTTCGACTCGAGTGCGGCCGCGAGTGCGCCTGCGGTCTCCTCGTACGCCTTCTGGAGAAGGATGCGCTGAGAACGCTCGATCTCGAGCAGGCGGCGCAGGTCCTGCGCGTACAGGATCAGCTGTTCCGAGGACCGAGCCTCGGCAGTCAGCTGGTAGGGCCCCTCCGGCAGGCCTCCGGCCAGCCGCTCGATCGTGGAGAGCAGCTCGAGCGGGCTGAACGGCTTGTGCAGGAGCGCACTCGCCCCTGCCTCCTCCGCCTCCCTCTGGGTCAGCTCCACGAGGCCGGTGAGCAACACGACGGGCAATGTGGCGGTGGCGGGATCGTCCCGCAGGCGGCGGCAGAGCTCGAGGCCGTCGCTGTCGGGAAGTCCGACGTCGAGCACCAGCACATCCGGCCGCCTGGAGGCGATGCTCGCCTCTGCCGCCTCGACCGAGTCGGCCTCCTGGACCTCGATGTCGATGATCTCGAAGGTCGTGCGCAGGAGCATCCGCAGGCCCGCGTCGTCGTCGACGATCAGCACCTGGAGCGGCGGCCGCTCGTGTGTGTCGGCCGGCGAATGCTCGATGCGGGGCGGGGCGTCGTTTCCGTTCGTGGGTCGCGCTCGCCGGGGCTGACTCGGGCCTGAGCCGCCGCGGTCGCTGACGACACGATCCTTGCCGGCTTCCTTGGCGGCGTAGAGCGCCCGGTCGGCGCGGTCGAAGAGCTCCTCTCGGCCGCCCACCTTGCTCGATACGCCCGCGATGCCGGCGGAGAGCGTGGGTAGGCCGTTTGCGCGCTGCTGTCCCGCGAGCGCTTCACGCACCCGCTCGAGCGCGCAGGTGGCGGCGACCTCGTCTCCGGTCACGACCAGGGCGAACTCGTCGCCGCCGATGCGGAAGACCTCCTCGTCTGCCCTGGTCGTGCGGAGCAGCACGCGGGCGACCGTGCGCAGGACGCGGTCGCCTTCGCTATGGCCGCGCCGGTCGTTCACCTGCTTGAAGTCGTCCAGGTCGACGAGGGCGAGGGAGAACCTGGCGGGATCGCCCGTGCCGTCGAGCAGCCCGTCCAGGTGCTCTTCGAAGGCCCGCCGGTTGGGCAGGCCGGTCAGCGGGTCCGTCCGAGCCTCCGCGTGCGTGAGCGCATTCCGCCTGGTCGAGGCCAGCGCCGCCGCCGCGAGGTCGGCTGCGGCCCGTACGAGCTCGGCGTCGGAGGTGAAGAGCACGTTGGCCGGCGTCGCGGCGAGCAGGACACCGAGCGCCTCGCCGTCGGCCACGAGCGGCACCGCGAGGAGCTCTCCGGCCGGAGTGCCGAAGAGGCGAAGCAGCTCTGCGAGGTCCTCCGGCCTGCCCTCGATGGGCTCGACCTGCGTGAAGACCTCCCGCGCGAGGCGGGGCACGGCGCTTGGCCCGGAGCCGAGGTCGCTGGGGGCTGCGGGTCCCGCTGCGCCTGCCAGCGAGAGGGAGTTCTCCGTCGCGCCGAGGTAGGTGACGACCAGGACCGCTCCCGCCAGCTCCGCCAGCTCGCGCGACGCCAGCTGGGCGATTCCGGGCGCGCTCGGGACCCGCGCGAGCGTGTGAGCCAGTCGGAAGAGCGGAAGGCTCGCGCCGACGATCGCGCGCTCGAGCTCCCAGAGTGGGGCACCCTTGACGCAGTACGCGCTCGCCCCTGCCTCGAGCATCTCCTGCACGTCCTGCTCCTTGTCGGAGCCCGCGAAGGCGACCACGCGGACGGTCGGGCAGAGCTCCCGCAGGCGCCGGGTGGCCTCGACACCGTTCATCACCGGCATCTGCACGTCCATGACCACCACATCGGGTGACAGCTCGAGCGTGAGCGCCACGGCGTCTGCGCCCGTCAGTGCCTCGCCGATCACCTCGATCTCGGGATGGACGGACAGCATCGTGCGCAGCAGGGTCCTCGCCTCTACTGCGTCGTCGCAGATCAATACTCTGATCACCGAACCCCCCTTGGAGCCAACGCTCCGCATATCGGCGCAATCAGGCGGGGTTTGAGCGAAATCACCCCATCGGGGGATGCGTGGAAGCCAATCGCCCTGCGAGCAGGAGGGTGACTTCGTACGCCCCCTTCGCTACCCTCCACGAGCCCAGTGAACCCCGAATGTGAGGAAGGTCGATGAAGCATCGGCCCACGGTCCTGATCTGTGAAGACGAGATAAGTCTGCGCGAGCTCGTGCGGGTCGCCGTCGATTCCGATTACCGCATCGCCGAAACCGGGGACGGTCTGGAGGCGACCGAGCTCGTGAAGGAGCTCCGTCCCGACGTGGTCGTGCTCGACCTCATGCTGCCGGGTCGCCACGGGCTGGATGTGCTCCGGGACATCCGTCGCGACGCGGATCTGTCACACACACGGGTGGTCGCGATCACGGCCGGAAACTATGCGAAGGAGGCAGTGCTCGCGCAGGGCGCCGACCGCTTCCTGCGCAAGCCCTTCGACCCCGGCGAGCTGAAGACGGTGGTCCAGGAGCTGCTCGCCGCATGAGCGCGACGGCCCCAGCGGCGCGAGCCGGTCTGCGGGCACGCGCCGGCGTGCCGTTCCGGGCGGCGACGCGCGTTCGCTCCGTCTCGCTCGGGACAAGGATGATCGTGGCCAGCTCGATCTTGGCGGCGATCGTCGCCGGGGTCTTCGCCGCCTTCCTGGTCGCGACCCTGCAGCTCCGGCACTCCACCAGCCGGGCCACGCACTCGAAGGACGTGAGCCTCGCCGCCCTGCGCCTCGAGGGCCGCGTGGTCGAGCTGGAGACTGCGCTGCGTGGCTATGTCCTCACCGGAGAGCCTCGCTTCCTGGAGTCGATCAGGGCCTCCCGCAAGCTGCTGCCCGCGAGCATCGCCGCAGTACGGCGTCGCGCCTCGGGGACCACCGCGCAGGAGCGGCGGGCCCGGGGGCTGGCGAACGAGATCCGTGCGTACGTGGACGAGTACGTCGCACCCCTCCTCAAATTTGCGCACACGGACCCCTCGGTTGCGCGGAGCGCCGTCGCCACGCTCGAGGGCAAGCGCCGGACGGACGACATCCGCTCCCGCTTCCAGCGCTTCCTGAGCGTGGACAGCGAGCGGGTCGCCAACAGCGTGGCAACGGCGAACCGCACCGCCGACGCTGCGATCGCCTTCGGGGCAGCAGGCCTGGCCGGCATGACCCTGCTCGTGCTGGTCTTCGGGCTCTTCCTCGCCCGCTCGATCGCCCGGCCGCTACGCAATGCAGCCGAGGGGGCGAACCGTCTCGCTGCAGGCGACCTGTCGCTGCGGCTTGCGGAGACAGGGCCGGGCGAGGTCGGTGAGCTCACTGCGTCGTTCAACACGATGGCCGCATCGCTGGAACAGGGGCAGGCGGAGCTGAAGGCCCAGAACCAGCAACTGCGTGAGAGCGAGCGCGTGAAGGGCGAGCTCGTCGGCATCGTCTCCCACGAGGTCCGGACGCCGCTCGCGAGCGTGCTGGGCTTCACCTCGCTCTTGCTCCAGCATGACTTCGACGAGGAATCGCGTCGCCGCTACCTGGGGATCATCGACTCGCAGGCCCGCCGCCTCGCCGAGCTGGTCGAGGACTTTCTCGACGCACGCCGGATGGAGGAGGGCCGGATCGAGCTCAGGTACGAGTCGCTGAACCTCTCCGAGCTCTTGCGCAGCAAGGTCGAGCTCTTCTCGGGACAGAGCGCCGCCCATGAGTTCGCGGTCGACCTGCCGGAGGAGCCGCTGTCGGTCGAAGCCGATCCTCGCCGTCTGGAACAAGTGCTCGCCAACCTGCTCTCCAACGCCATCAAGTACTCGCCCGAGGGCGGGGTCGTCCGGGTGTCCGCAAAGGCTGAAGGCCCGTCCGTCTCGGTGTACGTCTCCGACGACGGGATCGGCATTTCGGAGAAGGACCGCGCGCGGGTGTTCACGAAGTTCTTCCGCGGCGACGCGGCCTCCCGCGGTATCAGCGGGACCGGGCTCGGACTCGTCCTCTCGCGCGAGATCATCGAGGCCCATGGCGGGGAGATGGGATTCGACAGCTCGCCCGGGATGGGGTCGATCTTCTGGTTCCGGCTCCCGGCAAGAAGCGCCGGGTGACGAGGTCTTCAACAAGGAACCTTCGAGTCGCGCGCGAATGAGAGGAGCTGGCCATGGTTCGCAAACAGGTCGTTTTTGTCGCCGCCGTCGCGGCAGCCTCGGCCACCGCGGCCGTCGGCATCTCTGACGTCTTCGCGTCGTCGGATGCCCTACCCGGCCCCGGGATCATCCGCGTTACCGCGGCGCGGCTCTCGAACGTGCATATCGACGCCGGCCGCAAGGGTCGTAGCGTCGGAGACGAGGAGATCAGCCGCGAGCAACTCTTCAACAGGCGAATCACCTCGAAGGCGATCGGCCACGCCGAGCTGGTCTGCACTGCCACGGGCGGGAAGTCTGCGAACTGTACCGGCACGTACTTCCTCCCGAAGGGCAAGATCGTGATCTCGGGGCCCAGGACGTTCCGGGAGATCTTCGAGGTTGCCGTGGTCGGCGGTACCGGGATTTACGACAACGTCAGGGGGACGCTGACGGTGACCTCGCTCGGAGGGAAGCCGGCGCGCTTCCTGCTCTACTTCCGCCTCTTGGTCTAATGGCCGCGGAAAGTGCGGTTCGCGTACGCGTCGCACTTTTCCGCGGATCGTGACGAGTAAGCTCGCGGCGCTGTGGCGCTGCTCGACGTGCGGAACCTCACCCGCCGCTTCGGCGGTATCGTCGCGCTCGACGGGGTCTCCCTCGACGTTCCGCAAGGCGAGATCGTCGGCTTGATCGGCCCGAACGGGGCGGGCAAGACCACGGTCTTCAACATCGTCACGCGCCTCTACCGGCCGGACGGCGGCGACGTGACCCTGGAGGGCGAGAGCCTGCTGAGCTCGCCGGCCCACCGGATCGTCGAGCGCGGTATCGCCCGTACCTTCCAGAACCTCGCTCTCTTCCCCACCATGACCGTGCTGGAGAACGTCCTGGTGGGGACGCACACGCGCACCCGCGGCCGGCGGGGTGGGCTGGAGCGGCGCCGGGCCCTGGCGCTGCTCGACTACGTCGGCCTCGGAGAGCTCGCGCAACGCGAGGCCGGCGGGCTCCCGTACGGAACGCAGAAGCGTGTCGAGGCGGCGAGAGCGCTCGTCTGCGATCCAAAGCTCTTGCTCCTCGACGAGCCGGCAGGCGGACTCTCCCGGGAAGAGGTGCACGCCCTCCAGGAGTCCATCCGCAGCATGCGCTCGGATTTCGCACTCACGGTCCTGCTCGTCGAGCACCACATGCGACTCGTCATGGGTGTCTCCGACCGCGTCCACGTGCTCGACTTCGGACGCCTGATCGCGAGCGGCACCCCTGCCGAGGTCCGGGAGAACCCGCTGGTGATCGAGGCCTACCTGGGAGCGCCCGAGAAGGAGGGCGCCTAGTGCCTGTTCTCCTCGAACTCGAGGACGTCAGCGCCCGCTACGGGCCGATCCGTGCACTGCACGGCGTGTCACTCTCGCTCGAGGAGGGCTCGACGCTCGCGCTCCTGGGCGCAAACGGCGCCGGCAAGACGACTACGCTGCGCGCGGTCTCGAACCTCGTCCGCAAGACCGGCGAGGTCACGTTTTCGGGGCGACGGATCTCGCACCGCTCGCCCGAAGGGATCGCCAGGCTCGGGATCTCGCACGTGCCGCAGGGGCGTGGGATTCTGGCCGAGCTGACGGTCGAGGAGAACCTCCGCCTGGGCGCCTACACCCGACGCGACCGGGCATCTATCCGGAGCGACCTCGAGGGGGTCTACGACCACTTCCCGCGCCTGCGGGAGCGGCTGCGGCAGCCGGCGGGAACGCTGTCCGGAGGAGAGCAGCAGATGCTTGCCCTCGGCCGCGCGCTCCTCCAACGGCCCCGCCTCTTGATGCTCGACGAGCCCTCGCTCGGCCTGGCCCCGCTGCTCGTGCGCGAGATCTTTGGGGTCCTTGCACGGTTGAACGGCGAGGAGGGCCTGGCGGTGCTCGTCGTCGAGCAGGATGCCGCCGTCGCCCTGCGCACCTGTGCGTTCGCCTGCGTGCTCGAGGTCGGCCGAGTCGTCCTGGCTGGGCCGAGTGACGAGCTTCGTGAGCACGAGTCGGTCCGGCAGGCGTACCTGGGGTATTGACGGTGCTTCTCGCCGCCGCCTGGTCGGAGGTCGCGCAGCAGGTTGTAAGCGGCCTCGCCACCGGCAGCATCTACGCGAGCCTGGCGCTCGGGATCGTGATCATCTACCGCTCGACGGGCGTGATCAACTTCGCGCAGGGCGAGATGGCGACCTTCTCGACCTTCATCGCCTGGTGGCTGATCGAGGACCCGAACGGTCCGGACTGGCCCTACTGGGCCGCCTTCGTCGTCGTCCTCGTGATCTCGTTCGCGGGCGGCGTCCTTCTCGAACGCGTCCTCATCCGGCCAGTCGAACAGGCTCCGGTGCTGACGATCGTGATGGTCACGCTCGGACTCGCGATCGCCTTGAACGGCCTGATCGGGTGGATCTGGGGAGCGGAGACGAGGAGCTTCCCCGGCGCGTTCTCGACGCGGCCGATCCACGTCGGCTCCGTCACGTTCTCGATCCAGGACGCCGGCTTCATTGCCGTCATGCTCGCGGCCGTCCTCTGCCTCTACCTCTTTTTCCGCTTCACGAAGGCTGGGCTCGGCCTGCGGGCTGCGGCGGCCGGGGGAGAGGCGAGCCGGCTGCTGGGTGTGCGGGTGGGCTGGATGCTCGCACTCGGCTGGGGCATCGCAACCATGCTCGGAGCGCTGTCCGGGATGATGACCGCGCCCACCGCCTTCCTAGATCCGAACATGATGCAAGGCGTCCTCCTCTACGCGTTCGCGGCGGCGGTGCTTGGGGGCCTCGACAGCCCGATCGGAGCGGTGGTCGGCGGCCTCGCCCTCGGAGTCCTGCTCAACCTGCTCGGCACCTACGTCGACTTCTTCGGCGGTCAGATGCGGCTGGTGGGCGGACTGCTCGTGATCCTCGGAGTCCTGCTCATCCGGCCCCAGGGGCTCTTCGGCCGCGTCGCCGTGAGGCGGGTATGAGGCTGCTCACGGTCCGGGGCGAGGTGCTCGGTAAGGCTGCGGCCGCAGGCGCGTTCGTACTGGCGGTGGCGCTTGTCCCGCTGGCGCTCGCGGACTACCAGGCCTACGAGTTCGCGCTCGTGGGTGCGTACTTCGTCGCCGTCTGCGGCCTCAACATCCTCACCGGCTACACGGGTCAGATCTCGCTCGGGCACGGAGCCTTCATGGCCCTCGGCGGCTACACGACGGCAATCCTCGCCACCGACCACGGCATCGACCCGGTCTGGACGATCCCCATCGGCGGGCTGGTCGCAGGGCTCGCGGGCTTCGCCTTCGGCATCCCTGCCCTGCGCCTGTCGGGGCTCTATCTCGCCCTCGTCACCTTCGGCATCGCCGTCGCAGCGCCCGCGCTGGCGCGCAAGCTCGAGGGCCTGACGGGCGGCTCGACGGGGAAGAACGTCCCCCTTCCGAAGGCCCACTGGGGGCTCCGCCTCTCGTCCAACGACTGGCTCTACTACCAGAACTGGACTGTGGCCCTGGTCCTGCTCCTCGCCGCCTGGCTCCTTCTCCGCGGCCGGACGGGACGCGCCTTCCGGGCCGTGCGGGACAGCGAGGTGGCCGCTGTCTCCTTCGGCGTCCACCTGCCCACGTACAAGACGCTGGCGTTCGGCGTCTCCGCGTTCTACGCCGGCGTGGCCGGCTCGCTGTTCGCGATCACCGTCGCCTACGTGAACCCGGACAGCTACCCGATCAAGCTGTCCGTCTACCTCGTGGTCGGCGCGGTGGCCGCGGGGCTCGGGTCGCTGTGGGGCCTCGTCTTCGGCGCGGCCCTGATCGAGTACCTGCCGACGAAGGCCGCCGACATCTCGTCCACTGCGCCGGACGTGATCTTCGGCGCCGTCTTGATCGCCGTCATGCTGCTGCTGCCGAGCGGCGCGGCCGGCCTCCTGAGACGCCTGTGGGCGTTCGCCGCACGCCTGTACACTCGGCCGCGCGTCCAATGAGGATGAGGCTCTCGATCGTCCTGGCGCTGCTCGCGACCGGTGCGGGCGCCGCGCTCGCCGGCCCGACCGACACGCCGGGGGTGTCGAGCACGCAGATCCTCATCGGTGGCACGGCGCCGCTGACGGGCGAAGCTGCGTCGGCAGGTGCCGTCTCCAAGGGCGCGCAGGGCTACTTCGACTACGTCAACGCACGCGGCGGCGTGTTTGGCCGGAAGATCTCCTACAAGGTCGAAGACGACGCGTACGACCCCCCGCGGACCGTGCTCGCCGCCAGGAAGCTCGTCGAGCAGGACGGCGTCTTCGCGATCTTCAACACGCTCGGCACGAACAACAACCTGGCCATACGGGACTACCTGAACCAGCGGAAGGTGCCGCAGCTGTTCGTCGCGAGCGGCGCGAACACGTGGGGGGCGGACTCCAAGAAGTTCCCCTGGACGATCGGCTACATCCCGAGCTACGTCGTCGAGGGGCAGGTCTACGCACGGTACGTCCTGAAGACGCGGCCCAAGGCGAAGATCGGCGTCCTCTTCCAGGACGACGACTACGGCCACGACATGATCAAGGGGCTGCGTCGCGGGCTCGGCAAGAGGACCTCCCTGATCAAGGCCCAGGTCGGCTACGACCCCAAAGGCGCCGACGTCTCCTCGCAGGTCGCCCAGATCAAGAGCTCCGGTGCAGACGTCTTCATGGTGTTCGCGTTCGGCAAGTTCTCGGTTCAGGCGCTGATCCAGGCGAACAAGCTCGGCTGGCGGCCGAAGCTCGTGGTCGTCAACGCCGTGTCGAGCTCCGCCAACCTGATGACCCTCGCCGACCTGACCGGGGCCAAGGCGATCACCAAGGGCGCCGTCTCGATCGCCTTCTTCAAAGATCCGACTGACCCCAAGTGGAAGAAGGACGCGGGCCTCGCGCTCGAGCGCAAGATCCTCAAGCAATACGTCCCGGGCTCGAACGTGAAGGACGGCTACTACGTCGCGGGCATGGCCTCCGCCTACACGCTCGTCGACGCGCTCAAGAAGGCCGGCAAGAACCTGACGCGGGAGGGGATGATGAAGGCGGCGCGCACGCTCAACGAGGCGAAGAACCCCTTCGTGATCCCGGGCATCCTCGTCAAGACGACTGCCAAGGACGCATTCCCGATGCAGCAGGTGGTCCTCGAGCGCTGGACGAAGGGCCACTGGTCGATCTTCACCGGGGTCCTCACCGCCAGGAGCTGAGACTCAGCCCTCCCGTTCGAGGAGGTCCTCCACGGTCTCACGGCGGCGGATGAGCCGGGCGTCTCCGTCGCGCACGAGCACCGCGGCCGGGCGGGGCACGGCGTTGTAGTTCGAGCCCATGCCGAGCGTGTAGGCGCCGGTGGCCGGGACGGCGAGCAGGTCACCGCGTCGCGGTTCCGGGAGGGCGGCCCGCTCGATGAGCACGTCGCCCGACTCGCAGTGCTTCCCGCAGACGGTGTAGACGCCGGCCGTCTCGTCCCCGGGCCGGTTGGCGAGGAGCGCCGAATGGCGTGCCCCGTAGAGCTGGGGCCGAGGGTTGTCGGACATGCCGCCGTCGACCGCGACGTAGGTGACGCTCTCGTTCGCTCGCTTGACCACTCCGACGCGGTAGAGGGTGAGCCCTGCCCGGCCGACCAGCGAGCGCCCGGGCTCGAGGACGACGTGCGGCGCCGGCAGCTCGTGCAGCGTCCAGGAGCGCTCGAGCCGCTCGAGCAGCGCTCGCACGAAGGTCCCGACGGCGAGGTCGGGGTCGTCGGCCACATAGCGTATGCCCAGGCCGCCTCCGACGTCGACGACGGCGGGTGTCCAGCCGAGCTCCGTCCGGGCCTCCGCGGCGAAGGTCGCGAGCCAGTCGATCGTCATCCGCTCGGCGCCGAGGTCGAGGAGCTGGGAGCCGATGTGGACGTGCAGGCCCGCGGCCTCGAGCCCCGCATCGGCGCAGCGGCGCAGCGCCTCGAGCGCGTCGGCGGGAGACAGGCCGAACTTCGAGCCGCGGTGACCCGTGGCGATCGCCCAGTGCGTGTCCGCATCGATCCCCGGCGTCACGCGGACAAGCACGCGCCGCACGCCGGCCGCGGCCGCCCGCTCCGCGTCGTCCAGGGCGTCGATCACGAGCAGGGCCTCCGCCTCCGCTGCGGCAGCGAGCTCCTCGTCGGACTTGTTGTTGCCATCGAAGACGATCCTGGCTCCGTCGATCCCGGCCGCCCGCGCATAGGCGAGTTCGCCGAGCGTGGACACCTCGGCGCCGAGGCCCTCGCCGGCGAGCACGCGGATCACCTCGACGCTCGGGAAGGCCTTGACCGAGTAGAGGACCTCCGTCCCGGGCGCGGCCTCGACGTATGCACGCGCCTGTGCGCGCAGCGTCTGCTCGCAGTAGACGACGAGCGGCGTGCCGAAGCGTTCGGCGATCTCGGAGGCGCGTAGCCCGCCCACGGCCAGCTCGCCGTGGGCGATCGCGGCCGAATCCGGGAAGAGATCCAGCATGGGGCCCGACGCTAGTTTGCTACATTCAGGTCGAGATGCAGGGCCTTCTCGTGTAGACCAGGAAGCGAACGCGGCGCCGCCGCGGCAGCTTCCCTAGCCTCTCGCTCGAGAGGCTTTTTCGTTCCCGGGGGCAACCGGAGGACGGCAGTGGAGCGGTACGAACCGGCGAAGATCGAGGCGAAGTGGCAGCGGGTCTGGGAGGACCGGCAGGCCTTTGTGGTCCCGAACCCCGAGCCCGGCACTCCGCCCAACCCGAGCAAGCGCTACGTCCTGGAGCAGCTGCCCTATCCGTCGGGATCCCTGCACATGGGCCACATGCTCGTCTACACGCTCGGCTGCGTCCGCGCGCACTTCTACCGGCGCTCCGGCTACGAGGTGATGCGCCCGATGGGCTTCGACGCGTTCGGGCTGCCGGCCGAGAACGCCGCCATCAGGGACGGCGGCCATCCGCGCGAGATGACCGAGCGCAACATCGAAGGGATTCGGGAGTTCATGAAGCGCGTGGGCTGGTCGATCGACTGGTCGCGCGAGTTCTCGACCCACACGCCCGACTACTACCGCTGGACGCAGTGGCTGTTCCTGAAGCTGTACGAGGCGGGGCTGGCCTACAGGAAGGCCGCGCCGGTCAAGTGGTGCCCGAACGACGAGACCGTAATCGCCAACGAGCAGGTCAAGGACGGCCGGTGCGAGCGATGCGGCGCCCTGGTCGAGACACGGAACGTCGAGCAGTGGTTCTTCAGGACCACGAAGTACGCGGAGGAGATGCTCGATTTCGAGGGCCTGGACTGGCCCGAGCGGATCGTGGCCATGCAGGAGCACTGGATCGGCCGCTCGCAGGGAGCCGAGGTCCAGTTCCGGATCGAGGAGCTGGGAGTCGACGTCCCCGTCTTCACGACGCGGCCGGACACGCTGTTCGGCGCCACCTTCTTCGTGCTGGCCCCGGAGCATCCGCTGGTTGACGAGTTGGCCGCACGCTCTCCCCGTGGCGACGAGATTCGCGAGTACGCGCGCCGGGCCTCGGTGAAGCGGGCTGAGGACCGAGCGGCGGCAGAGGAGAAGACAGGCGTCTTCGCCGGCGTCCAGGCCACGAACCCCGTCAACGGCGAAGAGCTGCCGGTCTGGGTGGCCGACTACGTGCTGATGGACTACGGGACCGGCGCGATCATGGCCGTCCCCGCCCACGACGAGCGCGACTTCGAGTTCGCGCGCGCGTTCGACCTGCCCGTGCGGACAGTGGTCGTCCCGGCCGGGGGCGAGCGGCCGGAGGGAGAGGCCTTCGTCGGCCACTCCGAGAACGAGGAGCTCGTCGACTCGGGACAGTTCAGCGGCCTGCCGAGTCCCGAGGCCAAGCGCGCGATCACGGAATGGCTCGAGCAGCAGGGCCGCGGGCGCGCGGCGGTCAACTACCGCCTGCGCGACTGGGGCTTCTCCCGTCAGCGCTACTGGGGCTGCCCGATCCCGATCGTCTACTGCGACGAGTGCGGCGTCGTTCCCGTGCCCGAGGACGAGCTGCCGGTGGTGCTGCCCGACATCGACGACTACCTGCCCAAGGGCAAGCCGCCGCTGGCCTCGAACGAGGAATGGATGCGCGTGCCGTGCCCGCAGTGCGGCGGAGAGGGCCGTCGCGAAGCGGAGACGATGGACACGTTCGTCGACTCGTCCTGGTACTTCCTGCGCTACTGCGACCCGAAGAACGGCGGGGCCCCGTTCGAGCGCTCGATCGTCGACTACTGGATGCCGGTCGACTTCTACCAGGGTGGCGTCGACCACGCGACCATGCACATGATCTACGCGCGCTTCTTCCAGAAGGGGCTCGCCGATCTCGGCCTTGTCCGCGACCGGGAGCCGTTCGCGCGCTTCCACGGCAACGGTTGGGTGCAGCTCGGCGGCGCGAAGATGTCGAAGTCCAGGGGCAACGTGCTGGGCCCGGACGCCATCGTGGAGCGCTACGGCGCCGATCCGACCCGCCTGTACATGCTCTTCATCGGTCCCGCCGACCAGGACATGGAGTGGACCGAGGAGGGCATCGAGGGCATGGTCCGCTTCGTCCGGCGCCTGTGGCGCATCGTCCACGAGGTGATCGAGGCCGAGCAGCGCACCGGTGAGTCCGGGCCGCTGGCTCGAAAGGCCCACGCGACGATCGCCAAGGTGACCGACGACATCGGCCGCCGGGAGTCGTTCAACACCGCGATCGCCGCCGTGATGGAGCTGGTCAACGAGCTGGGGCGCGACACGGCCGCGCCGGACGCAGATTTTGCGGCCGAGACGGCCGTGTCGCTGATCCAGCCCTATGCTCCGCACATCGCAGAGGAGCTGTGGCAGCGCCTGGGCCGCGAGCGGCTGTGGGAGACGCCGTGGCCGCAGGCCGACCCGGCGATGCTCGAGCGAGAGACCTTCGAGCTGGTCGTCCAGGTGAACGGCAAGGTGCGTGACCGCCTGCAGGTCTCGGCCGAGCTGTCCGAGGACGAGCTGATCGAGCGGGCGAAGGCCTCGCCCAAGGTGCAGGCGCACCTGGACGGTCAGGAGATCCGACAGGCCTTCGTGGTGCCGCGCAAGCTGGTCAACCTGGTCGTGTAGGCGCGTCCCATCCCCCGTCCGGGGATTTTGCCTGCAATTTGACAAGTTCTCTCGAAGGGCGCGGTCTCTACTGGCGCAACCAAAGGAGGCCTCGTGAGACACAGAGTTGTGGCTCTTTGTGCAATCGGTCTTGGCAGTCTCGTGCTCGGTGCCGGCCGCGCCGCTGGCGAACTTCCGCCGGGCAACACGGCCGGCGGATCGGTCGGGACGGTACAAGTCGGCTCGGTTTCTGCGGGCGCGGACGGCTCGACCGACACCGTCGGCGACGTCAGCAGAACAGTGGAGACGACTGCCTCCTCGTCCGGAGCCGGGGGCAACGGCGCCACGGGGTCAGTCGGTACTGTCCAGCTTGACGGGGGCAACACCACCACAGGCTCGGTTGGGGCCGTCCAGACTGCCGGCACAAACACGTCCTCCAGTGGGGCCGTCTCGAAGACCTCGAGTTCGGGCGGACCGCCCACGCCTACCAGCCGTAACGAGCCTTCCGCGCCTGCGTCGGGCCAGAGCGGGATCCGCAACTCGGCCACCGGCTCGATCGTGACCGCCCAGGCCGGCGGCGGCAACACCGCAGCGGGATCAGTCGGCACCGTACAGATCGGCGGTGGTTCGGGCCCCAGCGAGGGCAACTCGGCAGTCGTGGTCGCGGAACGCATGGCCAACCTTGTCGCCCAGATCCTGGACGTCTTTGAGCCACGTTCGGACTGGGCATCGAGGCGGGGGAGCAACTCCGCCACCGGTTCCATCGGTACGGTCCAGGTCGGTGGTGGAAACTCGGCCACCGGCTCGATTGGGACAGCCCAAATCGGAGCGCTCATGCTCAAGCCGAGCGCGACGCTCGGCTCGGAGGCAGTCGGGCTCATGCTGTCACTCGGTGGCGAGTCGGGCTTCACCGGCGGGGACAGCTCCGCAAACGGCTCGATCGGCACGGTCCAGACGGGTGGCCTTCGCCTCGCGCCGACCCTGACGCTTGGCGCCCAGCCGCTCGACACCACGATCTCGCTCGGCGGCTCCAGCGGAATCGAGGGGAGCGGCGGCAACGAGGCGAACGGCTCGATCGCCAACGTTCAGATCGGCGGCGGCAATTCGGCGAACGGCTCGATAGGCAGCGTCCAAGCCGGACCCACCTCCATCGGCCCGACGCTCGAGCTCACGACTCCCTTGGGCGATGTCTCTCTGAACCCGTTTGCCTCGGCCATGGGATCGGGAGGCAACTCGGCCGAAGGCTCAGTTGGCACCGTCCAAGTCGGCGGCGGCAACTCCGCGGAGGGCTCGATCGGGACCGTTCAAGCCGCGGGCGCAGGGCAAGGTCAGTCCGGCGGGGCCGGGGGATCCGCCTCGGGCGCTGGCCAGGCCACGAGCGGCGCCCAGCCGCCGACAGGAAGCTCGCCCTCGGGCGGCCGGCCCTCGGGAGTGGTAAAACCGGCGACGATCCGTCCGGTCGCGGCCCCTCGGAAGCCGACCAGGGCACGGCCGGCGGCGACGGAGCCGTCGGCAGGCTCCCGCGGAGGCACCCACGATCGAACGCATGCCGTCGAAGTCCGCGGGCCTACGGCATCGACCTCCGCCGTTCCCACCCGGAAGGGGTCATTGTCCTTCACAGGGCTCGCGCTGGTCCTGGCGGTCCTCCTCTCTCTCGCCCTGGTCGGCGCAGGGGTTTTCCTTCGGCAGCTGGCGATGAAGGTCGTCTAGACAGGTCAGAGGTCCAGGGGCGGTGGCGGGCTGCCCCTGGACCTGCCTACCTGATGCCGGTGTCGATGAAGAAGTTGAGCTTGTCCCAGTGCCCGCCGCGGACGTGCACCCGGTGGGGGCGCAGGTTGCGATCGATGCCGATTCGCTCCTTCGTCGTCACGGTGTAGTAGCCCGACGGCAGTGCGATCCGGTAGACGCCGGTTGTCTTCGAGCGCACCGCATAGAGCTTTGTTCCGGTCGCTGTCTTGCGGGAGAACCGCAGCGTGGCCTGAACGGGAGCGTCGCAGGGCTCCCCGCTGCGGCAGACGGGCGCGGTCGGGCCCTTCCTGACGACACCGGAGAGGCCGCTACCCGTCGTCGATCCCGCAGGGACGACGAGTACCAGTGCGGTAGCCGACAGGGCGAGAACGATTCTCGCAAGAGCCATGGTCACATGATGCCCGGCCGGGCCCACCTCCGCGCAAAATCGGCGCAGCTGCGGCACAGACGCGTGATCGCCTCGGCGCGACACTCGAAGGGTGCCGCAGTTGCCCGTCTCGCGTCGCCATGCGCTTGCCGCAGCAGGTGTGCTGGTCGTGCTCCTGCTCGTCGGCAGCCGAATCGTGCATCGCTCGGCGCCGGCGCAAGTCGTCCAGCCGACTCCGGGCACGGCAGCGACGCAGGCCGTGTCGCAGCCCCGGCTGGTCGTCGACGTGGTGGGGGCCGTGCGCCGCCCCGGGCTCTATCGCCTGCCCGCAGCTGCGAGGATCGCCGATGCGGTTGAGCGGGCCGGTGGGCCGACGAAGAAGGCCGACCTCGAACAGGTGAACCTCGCGGCACCGCTCGCCGACGGCGAGCAGGTGGTGGTGCCCCGGCGGACGTCGTCGCCGGGCGGGGCGGGACCGGCGGCGGAGCCGGGCGCACGCGGGCCTGTGCAGCTGAGCACGGCCACCCTCGAGCAGCTCGACGCACTGCCGGGAGTCGGCCCCGTCACGGCCCAGAAGATCCTCGACTACCGCGCGAAGCACGGAGCGTTCCGTTCCGTCGACGAGCTCGATGCCGTCCCGGGGATCGGCCCGGCCCGCCTCGATCAGCTGCGCGACCTGGTCGTCCCGTGACGCCGTTCGCTCGACTTCCCGTCCCTCACGTGCTTCCGGCCGCGCTGTGCACAGGGTTGGCCACGGCCAACCTGGTCCGGACACCTTCGCCTGCGGTAGGTGCGGCGGCGGCCGGGCTCGCCTTCGCCGCCGTCGCCATCGACGGTGTTCGGCTGCAGATGCTCCTCGCCGCTCTCCTGCTCGGCGGACTCTGGTGGGGGAGCGTGCGCCTGGACGCGATCGACCGGAGCGTTCTCCTGCCGGAGGCGGGACGGGGAGGCCGCTCGACCGTTGTGGTCACCGGGCCGGCGCGCCGGGCCAGGTTCGAGCTCCGCCTGCCCGCGACCATGCGGCGCTTCGAGGGCATTCCCACACATGAGCCGATCTTGCTCGAGTTACCGCCCGGGCGAGCCCCGCCCCAGGGGGCCGTGCTGGACGTCCTCGGTGTGCTCGCGCTTCCCCGCGGGCCCGAGCGCGGCTTCGACGAGCGCACCTGGCTGCGCCGCCACGGGGTCCACGTCGTGCTGCGCGGAGACCGATGGCGTCAGATCGGGCGGCGCGGGGGGCTCGGCGGCGTCGCCGACCGGCTCCATGCCTGGCTGGCCCGCTCACTTGGCCGTCACCTCCGTGGCGAGCGCCGTGCGGTCCTCGAGGGCGTGGTGCTCGGCGAGGACGAGGGGCTCCCGGAAACGCTACGGCAGGACTTCCGCGCGTCGGGCCTCTATCACCTGCTTGCGGTCAGCGGCCAGAACGTCGCGCTCGTGGCCGCCGGCGCGCTGGTCCTCGGCTGGCTCGCGGGGCTGCCGCGCATGGTTGGGGAGGTGGCCGCGCTGTTCTCGATCGCCGCCTACGTGCTCGCTGTCGGAGCTCAGCCCTCCGTCCTCCGCGCAGGCATCGCGGGGGCCCTCGGCTCGCTGGCCTGGATCACGGCACGCGAGCGCGATCGCTGGTGGTTCCTGCTGCTGGGTGCGCTCGCGCTCCTGGCCTGGAATCCCTACGCGCTGCTCGATGCGGGTTTCCAGCTCTCCTTCGTGGCTGTGGCGGCCATCTTCATGCTGGCGCCGCGCCTGTCGGGAGCGCTCGAGGGCTACCCCTTCCCGCGGAAGCTCGTCGGCGTCGTCGCCGTCTCCGGTGCCTGCGGTCTGGCGACCGCGCCGGTTCTCTGGCTCCAGTTCGGCGCGGTTCCTGTTCTCTCCGTGCCTGCGAACGCGCTGGCCGCGCCGGTGGTTGCTCCACTTCTCGGGCTGGCGCTTGCCACAGCGGTCGTCCAGCCGTTCTTTCCCGCGGGCGCCCTGGCGCTGTCGTGGCTTGCCGGCTGGTGCGCCGCGTACCTGGCGGCCTGCGCCCGGCTGGTCGGAGGGCTGCCGTTCGCCCAGGTGCGCTCCGCCTGGGCGACGACGCTCATGTTCACCGGGGGACTCTGCATCGCCGCCTATGCTTGGCGACGATGGCGTCGACAGCGCTCGACCCTGCCTACCTGATCTCCGGAGGCGATCGTCCCAAGGTCGAGCTGGCCGTCCGCAGGCTCCGCGCCCACTTCGATCCGGCGGCGGTCGAGATGATCTCCGCGGCCGAAGTCGGTGGCCCCGACGCGGTCGCGGCGTGCAATGCCATGGGACTCTTCGGCGAGGGCCGCCGGCTCGTGCTCGTGACGGACGTGGAGCGCTGGAAGGCTGACGAAGCGAAGGCGGTCGCCCAGTACCTGGAGGCTCCCGCACCCGGCACGGTGCTGGCGCTGGTGGGTGAGGACGTCCGCAAGGATTCGGCGCTCGCGAAGGCCTGCGCGAAAGCTGGGCAGTTGCTCCTGTTCGACGTCCAGAAGCGAGATCTCGTGCGCTGGCTCGGGGGGCAGCTCGCCCGGCGAAACGCCAAGGCCGAGCCGGACGCGCTTCGGGCTCTGATCGCGACCGCCGGGGACGACCCCGGCGTGCTCGCCAGCGAGGCCGACAAGCTGGCCACTTGGGCAGACGGCGACTCGATCGGCCTCGAGGCGGTCGAGTCGCTCGCCACGCCGATCGAGCCGCCCACGTGGGCGCTGACCGATGCCTGGGGCCGCCGGGACGTCGGCGGCGCTCTGCGGGCAGCACAGGAGCTGCTCGAGCGCAGCCCGCTGCCCCGCTCCCAGGTAGCTCCGCGGATGGCGAACGCCATGGTCAGCCAGGTTCGGCTCGTGCTCGCCTGCCAGGCCTTCAAGGAGCAGGGCATCTCTCCGTCAGAGGCCGCCAAGAAGCTGCGCCGCCGGAGCGACTATCCAGTGCGCAAGGCGTACGAGGTCGCAGACCGGTTCGGCAAGGAGGAGCTGCGCGCGGCGCTCGTGCGTCTGGCGGAGCTCGATCGCGCGCTGAAGGGAGGCTCACGGCTTCCCGACGAGCTGGAGCTCCAGCGGGCGCTCGCAGACATCACGAGCCCCCGCGAACGCGCTCGGGAGGAACGCTAGGAGCGCGAGGCGACGAGCCGGTCGGCCTGCGCCTTCTTGCGGGCCGCTGCGTTGCGATGCAGCGCGCCCTTCGAGGCAGCCCGGTCGATGAAGCGGACGAGCTCACGATGCTCTGTCGCGATCCTGTCCGTATCACCGTCGGTGACCGCGGCTCTCAACCGCCGCGTGAGCGTTCGCACCGTCGAGCGGTAGCGCAGGTTCTCCAGCCGTTCGCGGGTGGTGATACGGACGCGCTTGCGCTGCTGCTTGAGGTTCGGCATAGGCGTGAAAATGCCCGCGTCGCGGGCTCGGCGATCGTAGCAAAGGCGACCCGCCGCCGGTTCGCTCCCTATCCTCAGAGCGTGATCGGCCGGTGGTGACCTCGGGCGGCTCCGAGGAGCTCACGCTCGAGCAGGCGGCCACGGGTGCGTCACAGCGGAGCCGCCGGCTTGCCCGCTCGACGGCGATCTTTGCCCTCGCGACAGGGCTGTCGCGTGTGCTCGGGCTCGTGCGCGAGATCGTGGCTGCGTACTACTTCGGCGCCAGCGGGAGGATCAACGCCTTCACGGTCGCCTTCCAGGTGCCGAACCTGATCCGGGCGCTCGTCGCGGACACGGCGCTCTCCTCCGCCTTCGTTCCCGTCTTCAGCGAGCTGCTCGTGAAGGGCGACCGGGCCCGCGCGTGGCGGGTTGCCTCGAGCGTGCTCTGGCTCATGCTGCTCGGGCTTGGCGGCGTGACCGCGCTGTGCATGCTGGTCGCTCCGCTGATCATCGCCCCGTTCGGGCTTCCGGGCGGCTACGAGAACCTGGCGGTCACGCTCTCGAGGGTCCTGTTCCCGATCGTCACCCTGCTCGGCGTCTCCGGGGTCTTCGTCGGGATCCTGAACAGCTACGAGCACTTCACCGTGCCCGCCCTGTCGCCGGTCTTCTGGAACCTGGCGATCATCCTCGGCCTCGTCCTCGGGGTGCCGCAGGCGGGCTCTGTCAACTCCGAGCTCTACGTCTACGCCGGCGCCATCCTCGTCGGGACGGTCATCCAGACCTTGCTTCCCCTGCCCTGGGTCGCGGGGCTCGACGGACGGCTGCGCCTGGTCCTCGACTGGCGCGATCCGGCCGTCAAGCGGATCTTCCTGCTGATGGTGCCGGTGACGATCAGCCTCGGCCTGATCAACTTCAACGCCGTCGTCGACACGCTCTTCGCCTCCCGCCTCATCGACCCCCAGCTCGCCCCGACCGCGATCGACAAGGCGTTCCGCATCTACATGCTGCCCCAGGGAGTGTTCTCGGTCGCGGTGGCCACGGTGCTCTTCCCAGCCCTGTCGCGACTCTCGGCCCAGGGCGATCTCGACGGCTTTCGCCGCACCGTCTCGCTGGGCCTGCGCCAGATCGGATTCCTGCTCGTCCCCGCCAGCGCTGTCGTCGCCGTTCTCGCCGAGCCGGTGGGCGGTCAGTTCAGCTCGGTCCAGACCCCTGTCGTGGCCGCGGCGCTGGCCGCCTTCACCCTCGGGCTCACCTTCAACGGCACCATGCTCATGCTGAACAGGGGGTTCTTCAGCCTGCAGCAGAACTGGGTCCCGACGCTGGTCGCCCTGGGCAACCTGGGGCTCAACGCCGTCTTCGACGCCGTGTTCTACCGCCTCGGCATCTGGGGCATCCCACTGGCAACGGCGGTCGTCAACATAGGCGGGACCGCCGTGCTCCTCTACCTCTTGCACAGGCGGCTCGGGCGCCTCGGACTCGGGCGCGTCGCAGAGACGTATCTCCTGGTCGCGCTGGCGTCAGCCGCCGCGGCCGCCGCGGCCTTCGGCGTCTGGTGGGCGCTCGATCACGAGCTCGGACGCTCCCTGGCCGCGCAGATCGTCTCGCTCGTCCTCGGCTTGGCAGCGGCCGCCGACGCCTACCTGATTTGCTGCATTTTGCTGCGGATTCGTGAGCTGGACGCGCTGCTATCGTTGCGACCCCGCGTCCGCAGCCGCTGACGGAGACGCGAC
>WNGF01001314.1_pt1 | contig 36467 bp, 39 predicted proteins | sample 5400641 | NCBI WGS metagenome assembly WNGF01 (sample SAMN13153371, study PRJNA577476) | soil metagenome | isolation source: 80 cm soil or saprolite under grassland replicate 2 | place: USA:California | collected 2016-06-15 | reverse complement strand
ATTCAGTTCCCGGCTCGGTAACGTACAATGCGGGCGACCGATTTCTAACTCTGGAGGGAAGGACATGAGGTCATTTATCTGGACTCTCACAATAGGGGGGATCATGTGTGCCGGATTGACGTTGCCTTTGAGGGCGGAGGATTCGCCAGGCGTCGCCTTGTTCCGCAGCAACTGCATCATTTGCCACGGCGGTGATGGAAGCGGCAATACAGCCCTTGGCAAGAAATACAAAGTTCGCGATCTAAAGTCTCCGGAGCCACAGAAGGCTACAGATGCCGAATGGTTCGACGTGATCTCAAAAGGGAAAAAGCCGATGCCAGCGTTCGCAGGCCGACTGAAGGACAATGAGATACGAGAAGTGATCTCCTACTTGCGCGATCTAGGAAAGAAGCAATAGTAATGAGTACTGGTCCAGAAGCGCCGTCTGCGGCTGACCGGCGCTCTTTCCTCGTCGGCCTACTTGGGACTGGAGCCGCGGCAGTAGGGGCGCTGCTTGCGGTTCCATTGGTACGCTTCACTCTGCATCCGGTGTTGGCTCGCACCACGGAGAAATCATGGTCAGATGTGGGAAACGTTGATGAATTTCAGAACGTTGATGCTCCGATAAAGAAGCTGGTGATAATCGAGCAGCGAGATGGCTGGCGCAAGACCATCGCAGAGAAGCCGGTGTACGTCAGCAAAGAGTCCAAGGGCGAACTGATCGTCCTTTCGGCAGTTTGCGCTCACCTCGGATGCACGGTGCCCTGGGTGGAAAAGGAAAAGAAATTCATTTGCCCCTGCCATCTCGGCATGTTTTCGTCGGATGGCAAGTTGCTCGGTGGACCTCCTCCTCGCGATATGGACCGCCTGCAAACCAAAGTGGAAGACGGAGTTCTCAAGACGCAATACCAATTCTTCCGCCAGCTCACTCGCAATAAAGAGGAACTCGCTTGATGGCAGGCGATTCGACCAACGACGAGAGGTCTGGCTTCCGCCAATGGCTGGATCGCCGTACTGGCCTCGATTCTCTCCTGCATCATGCGCTGGACGAGCCCATTCCGGGCGGCGCCAAGATTGGGTATGTGTTTGGCTCCGGCTTACTATTCCTCTTCCTCTCGCAAGTCATCACTGGCGTGTTCCTTGCAATGTATTATGTCCCGTCTGCAGATCACGCCCATACGACAGTCGCCTACATCACTAAGGAAGTGACCGGCGGCTCATTCTTGCGCAGCATTCATGCTTACGGGTCGAGCGCAATCATTATCGTGTTGCTGCTTCATCTGACGCAGACGTTTCTATATGGATCGTATAAAGGTCGGCGCGAGCTGGTGTGGCTCGCAGGATGCGTTCTGCTCACCCTGATGCTCGGGATGGCGTTCACGGGTTATCTGTTGCCATGGGATCAGAAAGCGTATTTTGCAACCACAGTCGGCACCAACATCCTGAGCGAGGTCCCATGGGTAGGGAATGCGCTCAAGAAACTGCTTCGTGGCGGGATGGAGATGGGCACGCTCACCCTGTCACGATTCTTCGTGTTGCACGTGTTCCTGATTCCTGCGTTTATCTTCGCCTTCGTCGCCATGCATGTTTACTCATTCAGAAGAGCCGGCGCTGCGGGGCCGGTCACCGAAGATCCAGTCAGTCCCAAACTCCCGGCGGAACCGTTTTACCCCAAACAGCTCGTGATGGATATGGGATTCGCGGTTCTCATCATTGTTACCGTGGGATTCCTGGCATATTTCTGGCCTACAGAACTTGGTCCCAAGGCTGATCCCGCGGACACACAGTTTCTGCCGCGGCCGGAGTGGTACTACATTCCGGTGTTCCAGTACCTGAAGTACTGGCACGGCTCCACAGCGGTGCTCGGGATCCTGGTTATTCCTGGAATTCTGGGTCTGTTGCTCGTGGGTTTACCATTTTTCGATCGCAGCTTGGAACGACGGCCCTGGAAGCGGCCTATGAGCGTGGGATTGTTCACGATCATCCTTCTAGGACTGGGTGCGCTCGGCTTTGCCAACCACCGCGAAGACATGCGCAATCCTGGTGTCGCCGCGCAACTGAAGACCCAACGCGAAGACACACTGCAGTTCATGAAAGCGAAATTCGAGCCCGAACTCTCGGGCGGCTCACTGGTCGCCCAGAACACGGCATTAGCCAATCCGGAAGCGGCGAAGGGAAAAGCCATCTTCGAAAGAGAAGGATGCAATGCTTGCCATGGCGACAATGGCATCGGGACCGCAGCCGGTCCAAAGCTTATCGGAGTCGCGAGCAAGTACGATACGGCCAAGCTCGAAGCGCTCCTGCACCGTCCCACCGAGAAGATGACCCTGGGTGGAATGCCGCCGGTGGAACTCAAAGATGATGAAATGAAGCCACTGATTTCCTACCTGCAAAGCCTGAAGTGAATCAGAGCCACGCAAAGGCTAAAGAAATTTACCTCTGTCACTGACTGAGAAGTGGCGACTGCTTAACGTCCGACAGCTGCGATTCCAGCTCATGAATGCGTCGCTGGAGCCAAGTGCGTAACGCCTCTTCCGATTCCGCTGGAGTTCCGCAACGGTAGAGCGAATCCACGGTCACCCCGTTTCCGGTGAGATCAACAAAGCGGCAGGGTACTTGCTCTTCTCGAAGCTCGGGCGCAACGAACTGCATGAGCCAGCACTCCGCGCACAAGTGCGGTCGGGCCCGGTCTGAGGAATTTGGACAACTCGGCGAGTCCTCGAAAATATATGGAGCGCGCCAGGGCGAGCGCGGGTGATGCTTGTATCCACCCTTGTCAAGAAACTCAAGTTCGCTCTTGAGGAGTTGCAGGATGGTTTGGCGGCTCGTTTCCATTGTTGGCCTCACGGAGAGCATCGCAGGTCCACCACGATGGAAACTAGGTTTCTTATCACGTATGCGTGTGACTGCCATCACAGCCTCCGGTGGCATCTTGCCCTAGCATGCGGCCATGTCATGTTCCTTGGCCGGCAATCTTCATTGCTCGCTCCATTGCGCGGATTCAGCTGGAATATCCGGGCAGCTGGCGCACACCAGCACAAATTTTGACTCCATAAAGCCGCGCGATTTCGACGTGCGTCCCATGATTGTCATCTGGGAGATGACCCAAGCCTGCGACCTCAATTGCTTGCATTGCCGTGCCAATGCACAACCGAAGCGGCATGCCCTCGAACTATCAACGGCTGAGGCGTTTCACTTGATCGATCAAGTCGCGGAAATGCGTGTCCCATTATTTGTCTTGACCGGCGGCGACCCGCTAAAGCGCCCTGATCTTATGCCGATTGTGCAGTACGCTTGTCGTCGTGGCGTTCGCACCTCATTGACCCCGAGCACCACGCCGCTTCTGGTTCGTGACGCCATTTTCAAGTTGAAACAGAGCGGGTTGATGCGTCTCGCGTTGAGTCTGGATGGCTCAACTCCAGAACTCCACGATACCTTTCGAGGAGTTCCCGGTTCTTACCAACGTACGCTCGACGCAGTGGGCTGGTGCCATGAAGCCGGCCTTCCTGTACAGGTCAACACAACCGCGTCTCGGCGTAATTTTGCTGACCTGGACAAAATGATCGAATTGCTGAGCTCGCTGCGGGTGGTTCTGTGGAGTGTCTTTTTTCTGGTTCCGACTGGCCGCGCGCAACTCAGCGATCTGCTGAGCGCAGAAGAACACGAAGAGGTTTTTGCGAAGCTATATTCCGCTTCAAAACGGGTGAAGTTCCACATCAAGACCACTGAAGGCCAACATTATCGCCGGTATGTGCTGCAGCAAAAGTCGCATGGTCCCAATGCCAGGTCGCAGGAAGACTTGATTACGAGCTCGCCCAAGGGTGTCAATGACGGGAAGGGGTTCGTGTTCGTGAGCCACACCGGCGAAGTTTATCCCAGCGGATTTCTGCCGCTCGCGGCAGGAAATGTGCTTTGGGAGCCGCTATCGCAAATATATCGGGACTCTCCGCTGTTCCTTTCGCTTCGCGACAGCTCACAGCTAAAGGGGAAGTGCGGTCGCTGTGATTTTAAGGATGTATGCGGCGGCTCCCGCGCGCGGGCCTACGCCGTCACTCATGATCCGCTTGCCGAAGAACCTTGCTGTGCGTATTTGCCGTGAGCAGCAGTCGCCCGTTGCCTTGGTCAGGACGGCACCATCTTTCTTTCACTGCGGCTTGGTAGATGAGATCGGAGTTAGCCAGATGGGTATGAAACCTCGGCTCTCCAAAAACATAGGGGTGGCACATGGAAAGCCAACAGCAGCAAAAGATATTGATTGTTGACAACGACGAGCGTGTCGTGCACGTTCTAGATAGTTTCCTGGCGAATGCTGGCCTTGATATAAGGACTGCCTCGGATGGGCGCATAGCGCTCGATATTCTACAGTCGCAGGAATGTGATCTTGTGCTCGTGGCTGATCACCTTGCTGATTTTTCCCTCAATGGCTTCCTTAGCGAATTGCAGCGCTTTGCCACTCGCCACTCGGTTATCGTGATGGAGTCCGATCCACCTAGATCATGGGATGCAGGGCCGTGCAGGGCCGTCGGCGCAAGCAAAGCGGTAAACAAATGGCGCCCGTGCGAGGTTCTGGGGGCGGTGAGTGAGGTGCTCTCCACTGATCGACTGAGTAAACACTGAATACGTACAGCTCCCCTGTGGCGCTCCATTGTAGGAAACTGCCAACCGCTTTCAGCCGCCGAAGCCGGTGATGAATCTCCACTCCAGACGAGCCATCAGGGGGCTGGCAAAGCTGATCGGGCGATACGCCCCATACCGATGTAAGCATCTGTCGGATAGAATGCGAGTGAGATCATGGTGATCAATAAAATGACCGAGAAAGAGTGTGGTGAGCTTCTGGCGCGCGCTTCGGTCGGAAGACTCGGCTGCTCGCTCGATAACCAGCCGTATGTGGTACCGATCTACTTTGCGTATGAGCCTGACTATATTTACGTCCTCTCGACCTTCGGACAAAAGATCGAATGGATGCGGGCGAATCCCAAAGTCTGTGTCGAAGTTGAGGAAATCACGAGGCAGTCTGAGTGGATGAGCGTGATTGTCAACGGCCGGTACCAGGAGTTGCCCGAGCCTCAATATACTGCCGAGCGGGAGCATGCTTCGCAGCTGTTGGGGAAGCGCCATCGGTGGTGGCAAAACCCATTCGCGGAGCGTCAGCTACGATCGGGTGACGACCTGATTGATCCGCTTTTCTTTCGCATCCACACTGATTGGATGACCGGCCTTCGCGCCATCGCGGAGTCCGCCGAATCCGGCAAAGCGCCACGGTGACAGAAGTCTTCGGCTGCCTGTCGCAGGGCCCGGAATCGAATTGTCTTGCGTAGCGGCAGACAGCCGGCCAGCAACGATCGAGACTCAGCCAGAGAGACGCAATCGGGCCCGGCCTAGGAGTGCACCATCTTCTCTAGTGCAGCTTTGTTGCGAAGGACGAGAGTTGAACCTTTTACTTGCAGCAATTGTTTCTTCTTGAAATCCGAAAAAAGACGGCTCACGGTCTCTCTCGTGGTGCCAATCATCTCCGCGATCTCTTCATGAGTAAGGGTCAGCTTGACTTGGGCTTGGCCGTTGGTCTGTCCCTTTGCTTGATACCAGGAAAGCAGTAACTTCGCGAATTTCTCTGCCGGGGAACTGGTGAGTCCAAGTGTGCGGATTTCCTCATATGCGGTGTAATAATTAAGACTCAACTGCTCCGCAACTCGCAGCGCGACTTCGCCATGTTCTCGCAGAAACCGGAGCAGCGCATCCCGAGGTATGAAATTCGCCTGGCCGGGTTCAACCATTTCTGCGGTGACTTCGTAAGGATGGTTCGAGATGGTTGCATTCAGGCCGAGAACATCACCAGCGTCGGAAATCTTGGTGATTAAGGTCTTGCCTTCACTGGAAGTAGTGGAAAGCTTCGCCTTGCCGGCACACAACACAAATACTCCGCGCGGCTGTTGGCCTTCGATGAATAAGACCGCCGATTTGGGGTAAACCGCGGTTGACTTAATGTCATTCAGTTTCTGCACAGCGTCCATAGGCAAATTGCAGAAAAGATGCTCCTCGCGCACCGGGCAAGTCAGGCAGTTATCGAGGATGTTGAGGCCGTAGGGAGCGCGCATAAGTATTAACTACCCGAAATTGTAGCACCTGAATTGTGATTGCAATCACGGGAAAGCGTGACCACCCGCATCGCGCAATAGGCCGTATCCAGACAGAATTGGCTCGAAACATAAGGGTTTCGGTCGTGGAGGGCACCATGTCAACGGTCATCGAGGTTCACGAGCCAGAGATACAGGAGGAGCTGCGCACACCCAAAGCGGCCGTCTATCGCAGCAACCCAGAGCTGAACGTACAGCCCACTTCAGCACGGGTTTTATTCTCGGACAGTCTGCTGGAATCCGGGGCGCGGGAACGAACACGCCGGAGCTTAGCCACTACGGTTTCATTCGCCTGCCAATGCGTGCTCGTAGGTTTACTGCTGATCGTGCCTCTGATGTTTACCGAGGCTTTGCCCACTCAGCAATTTCTCACCTTCCTGGTTGCGCCACCTCCGCCACCCCCACCCCCGCCCCCGGCTGCCGTAGTCAAAGTGGTCCGCCAGACGGATGTGCTGAATAATGGCCAGCTTCGCACCCCCACGCGGATTCCGCAGAAGGTCGAAATGATTCGTGAAGAGGAAGCTCCGCCACCCGCCCTGGCCGGCGGAGTCGTAGGCGGAGTTCCCGGAGGAATTCCGGGCGGCCAACTGGGCGGAGTTATTGGAGGAATTATCAGCGCCACTCCGAACATCACCGCCATCCCGAAGCTGGAGCCGGTGAAGCGCATCCGCGTTTCCCAGGGTGTGACGCGAGGACTGGTGCTTCGCAAAGTTGAACCCGCCTATCCAAAGCTGGCCTTGAGCGCCCGAGTTACAGGAGTTGTCCTGCTCAAAGCGATCATCAGCAAAGAAGGTGAGATCAAGGAGCTCCAGGTTGTGAGCGGGCATCCGATCTTGGTGCCTGCGGCCATTGATGCAGTTAAACAATGGCGTTACCGACCCTACCTGCTCAATGGCGAACCCGTTGAGGTGGAAACGAACATCACAGTGACTTTTCAGATCTCAAGCTGAAGGGCTGGTGTGAGGTCGAATGTAAGGAGAAGTGATTATGGAAAACGAACATACTTATCGCGTCGTTGCATGGTGGAGTTCAGGAAAGACGGGATTGGCAAAATCGGACTCGGCGCCGAATGCCATTCACTTCACCGCTCCACCCCAATTTGGAGGTTTCGAAGGCCGTTGGAGTCCAGAAGATTTGCTGCTTTGCGCGATCGCGGGTTGCTACACCACCACCTTTCGAGCGCTCGCCGAATACTCCAAATTTGAATACACCGACCTCGAGGTCGAGGCGCATGGGGCCGTCAGCAAGGCCGAATCGGGTTACGCGTTCGATGGGATCGTGATCCGCCCGAAGCTTACGATCTTGAGCGAAGAAGAGCAGCCGCGGGCCTGGCGGTTGCTGGAGAAGGCGAAACGCCTGTGCCTAGTTTCACGTGCACTGTCAGTTCCACAAACATATGAACCGCAGGTGCAAGTAATGGCACGCGCCGAGTTGGGCCAAGCTTTACCTATTGGGTAGGCAGGAGCCGCCCGTCGTGCAACAAAATGAAATGAGACAAGTGGAGTATATTCCCGATCCGACTCAGCAATTTGGTCCGTCACCAAGTTTCTCGCAATGGACAATGAAGGACGGAACACAGGTCGTGATCCGCCCAATTCGTCCTGAAGACGAGCCGCTGATGGTTAGCTTCCATAGCGTGCTCTCCGACCGCACGGTGTACTTACGCTACTTCTGCTCGCTTAGCCTGGCTACGAGGACTGCCCACGAGCGATTGGCTCACATTTGCTTTGCCGATCCTGAACGCGAAACGGTGCTGGTGGCTAGCGACATAGATTCTCATACCGGCGAGCAGACAATTTTGGCGGTTGGGCGGCTTAACAAATTACTCCCCAAGAACGAAGCGGAAATGGCTGTTCTGGTTGCGGACGAATACCAAGGACGCGGCCTGGGAAGCGAATTGCTGCGACGTCTTATTCAAGTCGCGCGCGGCCAGAAAGTGGACCGCATCGTCGCCGAGATGCTGCGAGACAACATAATCATGCAGACCGTTCTTAAGAAACTCGGCTTCCGCTTACGCTTGCTGGATGATCCGCGCTCCGTGCGAGCGGTTCTGGAGCTGTAGTCTCGGAACCAGTAACGCCTGTCTTCGGAAACATTTTTTCTTCGCCTGAATCGGTGTGATTGCGGTCACACCCACACGTGACTCGCATTCCTGCCGCCCGCTCTTCTTTGGGGCATCATCAGCTTGAGAAACGGGGATCGCTGGATCTTCAACGCTCTAGGAGAATCTGATGTCGCGAAAGTTCAAGACTCTCGATGCCAATGAAGCGGTCGCAAATGTCGCTTACCGTGTGAATGAAGTGATTGCCATTTATCCGATCACTCCGTCTTCTCCGATGGGCGAATGGGCGGATCAGTGGTCGTCGGAGGGCGTGCCGAATATATGGGGTACGGTTCCGCAGGTTGTGGAAATGCAGAGCGAGGGTGGCGCGGCTGGTGCAGTTCATGGCGCGCTCCAAACCGGATCGCTGGCGACTACGTTCACCGCGTCTCAGGGCCTGCTGTTGATGCTTCCCAACATGAACAAAATCGCCGGCGAGCTTACACCGGCGGTGTTTCATGTGACGGCGCGGACGATCGCCGCTCACGCGCTCTCAATTTTCGGCGATCACTCGGATGTGATGTCGTGCAGAACTACGGGATTCGCGATGCTGTGCTCCAACTCCGTCCAGGAAGCGATGGACATGGCGCTGATCGCCCATGCAGCTACTCTCGAATTCCGTATTCCTTTCCTGCATTTCTTCGACGGATTCCGCACTTCGCATGAAGTGAACAAGATCGAGATGCTCGGAGAAGACGATCTGCGCGACATGATCAACATGGACCGAGTGCTTGAGCACCGGCGGCGGGCACTCTCTCCTGATCATCCCGTGCTTCGCGGAACAGCGCAGAATCCGGATGTGTTTTTCCAGTCACGCGAAGCCGCGAATCCTTATTACGCCGCTTGTCCGGAAAAAGTGCAGGCCGCAATGGACAAATTCGCCCAGGTGGTCGGGCGCGCTTACCACTTGTTCGATTATGTGGGCGCACCTAACGCAGATCGCGTCATTGTCATCATGGGATCAGGCGCAGAGGCTGTCCACGAAACAGTCGATTACTTGAACTCGCGCGGAGAAAAGGTAGGACTGCTGAAGGTGCGGTTGTTCCGGCCCTTCTCAGTCAACCACTTTCTGGAAGCACTTCCGGCGACGGTGAAGAAGATAGCGGTGCTGGATCGAACCAAAGAGTCGGGTTCGGCTGGCGAGCCGCTTTATCTGGATGTGGTGAATGCGCTTTATGAAGGCCGGCGTGAGGAAATGGAGGGGGCTTCTCGCCCGTCCGGTCGGGCCGGGACGCCCGGCGCTTCACCAACGATTGTGGGTGGGCGATATGGGTTGTCATCAAAAGAATTCACGCCTGCGATGGTCAAAGCGGTTTATGACAATCTGGCGGCTGCCGAGCCGAAGAATCATTTCACTATCGGCATCAATGATGACGTGAGCCACACCAGCCTGGACCACGATCCCGAGTTCTCCATCGAGCCAGACTCAGTGGTTCGAGCGATGTTCTACGGGCTGGGCGCAGACGGCACAGTCGGTGCGAACAAGAATTCCATCAAGATTATTGGCGAGAACACTGACAATTACGCACAAGGCTACTTCGTCTACGACTCCAAGAAATCCGGCGCGATGACGGTTTCGCATCTGCGCTTTGGTCCCAAGCCGATTCGTTCCAGCTATCTGATCTCGAAAGCGAATTTCGTCGCTTGCCATCAGTGGATCTTTCTTGAGCGCTACGACATGCTCGAAGCCCTTGTCCCCGGCGGCGTGTTTCTGCTCAACAGTCCATTCGATCGCAATGAGGTCTGGAACCATTTGCCGCGACGAATGCAAGAGCAGCTCATCGCGAAGAACGCCAAGTTCTATGTGACCGATGCTTACAAGGTCGCTCGCGAAACCGGCATGGGCTCGCGCGTGAATACCATCATGCAGGTTTGTTTCTTTGCCATCTCCAAAGTCCTTCCTGGCGAAGAAGCAATTGAGGCAATCCGCAAATCTATCCGCGACACCTATGGCAAGAAGGGTGAAGAAGTCGTCCAGAAAAACATGCGCGCGGTGGACGAAACCCTGGCTTGCCTGTTTAAAGTTCAGGTCCCTGAGAAAGCGACGAGCCAAATTGAAATTCCCGCTCCGTTTCCTACTGAGGCCAACCAGTATGAGCGCGATGTGCTCGGCACAATATATGCCGGCCACGGAGACTCGATTCCCGTGAGCGCTTTTCCCGCCGACGGCACTTTTCCTACCGCCACTGCTAAATGGGAAAAACGTAACATCGCGCTCGAAATTCCAGTGTGGGACACGAAAACCTGTATCCAGTGCGGTAAGTGCGCCATGGTATGTCCGCACGCAGTTATGCGGATCAAAGTGTACGAACCGCAGCATTTGGCGAATGCGCCAGCGACGTTCAAGTCTGCTGATGCTCGTGATAAAGAGTGGCACGGCCTCAAATACACGATTCAAGTCGCGCCCGAAGACTGCACTGGATGTGGTGTGTGTGTGGACATCTGCCCAGCCAAAAATAAGAGTGAGACGCGGCTGAAGGCAATCAATATGATGCCTCAGCCTCCGCTGCGCAAGTCGGAGCGGGAAAACTGGAAGTTCTTCCTCACCCTTCCGGAGCTCGATCGGCGGAAGATCAAAACCACAAATATTCGCCAGCAACAGATTCAGGAGCCGCTGTTCGAATTTTCCGGCGCGTGCGCGGGTTGCGGTGAGACGCCATATCTCAAACTCGTTTCGCAACTCTTTGGCGACCGAGCGGTGATCGCCAATGCGACAGGCTGCTCTTCCATTTATGGTGGCAATTTGCCTACGACGCCATGGGCCAAGAATCTCGAGGGACGCGGACCGGCCTGGGCCAACTCGCTGTTTGAAGACAACGCTGAGTTCGGCCTGGGCTTCCGCGTGTCAATTGATAAGCAAACGGAATTCGCGCGCGAGTTAGTGAATCGACTCGCTGCGATGATTGGTCCGGATTTCGCCGCCGCCTTGCTCATCGCGCCACAGAAGGACGAAGCGGATATTTATCTACAACGCGAACGGGTGGCCCTGCTGAAGGGCCTGCTTCAGAAGCAGGACTCAGCAGAGGCCAAACAACTCCTGGCCCTCGCCGACATGCTGGTGAAAAAGAGCGTGTGGATCATCGGCGGCGACGGCTGGGCTTACGACATTGGCTACGGCGGGCTCGATCACGTGCTGGCCAGTGGACGCAACGTGAACCTGCTGGTGCTCGACACCGAGGTCTACTCCAATACTGGAGGACAAGCGTCCAAGTCCACGCCTCGGGCCGCCGTAGCCAAATTTGCCGCCGGAGGGAAGCCTGCGCCAAAGAAAGATCTCGGGCTTATGGCCATGAGCTATGGCAACGTGTATGTCGCCAGCGTGGCCATGGGAGGCAAAGGCGAGCACACACTTAAAGCATTCCTTGAGGCCGAGGCTTACGACGGCCCAAGCCTTATCGTTGCGTATTCGCATTGCATTGCCCATGGCATCAACATGACGACCGCAATGTCAGACCAGAAAGTGGCGGTTGAATCTGGCCAGTGGCTGCTTTATCGCTATAACCCAGAGCGGGCGTTGATCGGCGAAAATCCGCTGGCTCTCGATTCGCGAACGCCTACGCGCAAGGTCAAAGAGTTTTTGGAACAGCAGACTCGCTTCAAAATGCTGACCAAGAGCAAGCCTGACGACGCGAAACGCTTGTGGGCTCTGGCCCAGCATGATGCGGATATTCGCTTTGGACTATATGAGTACTTGGCACAACGGAAGATCGAGCAACCGGCGCATGAAAGAAGCTCAACAGGCAAAACCGGAGCTCACTGAAACAACGAAAGTTTAATGGCGGTACTACATGAACAAGGACAACATTTCGGCAAGTGTGGATCGCTTCTTGCGGCTGCAGGCTCTCTGCCTGGGAATCATCCTGGCGTCTTGGGCAATTTTTTGGGCGGTTGAACAACGGGTCACAAACGTTCGGGATCTCTTTATCTATGCTCTGATTCAGGTGAATCTTAGTGCCCTCATGTTGTGGCCACTGCGGTTTCTTTACCAGGACCGACACCGCCCTTATCGCTGGCCGGTTCATGTTGTCTCGATTTTTGCGATCACCAGCGTAGTAGTTGTGACCTCGGCGGCGGCGATTTATTGGATCCACAGCTGGCAGATGCCTTTCTTTGCTTTCCTGCACAAGAGCTGGAAATTTCCTTTTGTGGCCAACTTGGTGTTTGCATTCGGCTATGAAGCATACAACGTGACCACATGCCGACTGCGACGCCAAAACCGTGAATTGCAACAGACGATTGAAGTCGAGACTGCGGAACGGGAAGTTGAGGCGGCTGAATTGCAGCAGGCGCGAGAAATCCAGCAAGGTTTGCTGCCGAAAGAAATTCCGCAGGTTTCGGACTTTGAAATCACGGGAATATGGGAGCCGGCCAAGGTGGTTGGCGGAGACTACTACGACGTGATCCGGCTCAGCGACGACAAGCTGGGTATTTGTGTTGCCGACGTGGTCGGCAAGGGCATTTCCGCTGCACTGCTAATGGCCAACGTGCAAGCATCGGTACGGGCGTTTGCTTCGGAGTCAGCCTCGCCATCGCGTCTGTGCACCAACATCAACTCGGTGCTGTGCGCCAATCTTGCGTGTGGGAAATTTGTGACTCTTTTTTACGGCGTCCTCGATGCCAGTAGCCGAACTCTGCGCTACACCAGCGCCGGGCATCTGCGCCCGATCCTGATTGATAGCAATGGAAGAGTAAACCATCTGGAGAGTGGCGGTGCGCTTCTCGGGGTCTTTCCGGATTGGAAGTATGAAGATGTAACTCTCGACCTGAAGCCTGGTGACTTGCTGCTGCTCTTCACCGACGGCATAACCGAAGCCATGACACCCGAGGGCAAAGAGTTCGGTGAAGACCGACTTATTGCGGCTGCAACCGCATCAACGGGGCAGTCGCTCCATGACTTGCAGTTGCAACTGTTGGGAGAGGTGAAAAGCTTCTGCCACGACCAAATGAGCGATGACGCGACCTTGATCCTGGTCACCTTGCCGGGCGGCAGTGCGGAAGAAAGAAACCATGCGCTGAGTCGAACCATGGCCAGCGAGCAACTCGTGCAGTATGCCGGAGTAGAACCATGATTGACCTGAGCACCAACTATCTTGGATTGAAATTGCGGACGCCGCTGGTGGTCTCCGCGTCACCACTCTCGCAGGAACTGCAAGGACTGCGCCGCCTCGAAGATGCTGGCGCTTCTGCGATCGTGCTCTATTCGCTGTTCGAAGAGCAGTTGCGGCAGGAATCGCTGGAGCTTGACTATCATCTTTCCGCCGGGACTGAGAGTTTCGCTGAGTCTTTGACTTATTTTCCAGTGCGGAGCGAGTTTCGTACCGGCCCCGAAGCCTACTTGTGTCACATCGAGAAGGTTAAGAGCGCGGTTCGAATTCCCATCATTGCAAGCTTGAATGGAGCGACCCTGGGCGGCTGGACCAAGTATGCCCGAGCGATGGAGGATGCTGGCGCAGACGCCATCGAGTGCAACATCTATTCGATTGCGGCCGATGTGGATGTCTCGGGACTCGAAGTTGAACAGAGATACGTGGATATCGTTCGTGCGGTGAAAGCTTCTGTGAGAATTCCGGTTGCGGTGAAACTCGGGCCATTTTTTAGCAACATGGCGCATATGGCGAAATGGCTAGTCGATTCCGGCGCAAATGGGCTTGTGCTCTTCAATCGGTTCTATCAGCCGGACATTGATCTGCAGGAACTGGAAGTGAAGCCAAATGTCTTGTTGAGCACGCCGCAGGCGCTACGCTTGCCGCTCACGTGGATTGGCATCCTATACGGCCGCATTCGCGCTAGCCTGGCTGCCACTGGCGGCATTCACAGCGCTGAAGATGTGATCAAATTGCTGATGGCCGGCGCCGACGTGACCATGCTGTGCTCCACCTTGCTGCGCAATGGAGTGGGGCACTTGCGGACTATCGAGCAGGATCTGAGGGGGTGGATGGAAGAGCATGAATACGATTCCGTGGACCAGATGCAAGGCAGCATGAGCCAGTTGCGCTGCTCCGATCCCAGCGCTTTTGAGCGGGCTCAGTACATGCGCGCGGTGAAGGATTTTGGATACATTGAAAAGGCAGCGGCTCCGGCAGTTAGGAAGGTTGAGAATTGGGGGCCGGAGTAGCGCGTCGACGATAGGTATGGAGCGGCGACCCAGTCTTGATGAGTTGTGGAGTTTAGCGCATCCAAGCCGTCAGATCTTCGACTCAGCTCGACTCACGCATCTTCCCGAGAGCGCTCAGAGATATCTCCATCACGCAATTACCGATGGCACACCGCTCGCGTCGGCAGTCCGCTTGCGGATGCATGGAGAAATCAAACTGAAAGGCTGGTGTCCATTTTCAGCAGAAGAAGTGATCAGCTGGGGATCCGGTATGCTTTGGCGAGCCACTGTCAGGATGCGTGGCCTGCCAATTCGCGGCAGCGACAGCTTTGTAGATGGACGAGGAGCAATGGGCTGGAAGCTCTTCGGAATCATTCCGGTCGTGAACGCCTCTGGTCCCGACATCACGCGATCTGCCGCGGGCCGGATCAACGTCGAGTCCGTTTGGTTACCGTCAGTCCTCGTCCGCGATAATGTCTCGTGGACCAAGTCGGATACGGGACAGCCTCGTGCCCGGTTCTGCGCGCACGGAGAAACTGCAGAATTGGACTTGACCGTCGACGAGACCGGGCGGCTGAAGTCGGTCAATATGCTGCGCTGGGGCAATCCGGCTGGTTCCCAATTTGGCTTCTATAACTGCGGAGGCTTTGGAGAGGAAGAGAAGACATTCGGCGGTTATGCCATTCCAACTCGTATGCGGGTCGGCTGGCATTTCGGAACCGAGCGCTTCGAGGACGAAGGAGAGTTCTTCAGGGTATCCATAGACGACGCTGTCTATCGCTAATCTGTGATTCCAATCACAATCGCCTGTGGCGCCCATCATGGCCTGGTTCATCCTATTAGTCGAAACTAGGCTCAGGAACCACAGGAGACTGCCATGATGACTCTTTATCGCCTCGTTCGCCTCATTGAAAACAACTCTCATGCGCTGGCCACGTGCCTTCTGGATCGTGTGCAGAATTCTGAGGCCACGCCGGAATATTCGCGCGTTCCACCGGAAGACCTGAAAGAGCGGGTGTATGAAATCTACCGTCATTTGGGCGATTGGCTGATGACCAAAGACGAGCTTGATCTTGAGCAGCGATACCTGCGCATCGGCGCTCGCCGGGCCAAGCAGGAGGTGCCCTTTAGCCAGGTGGCTTGGGCGATTGTTCTGACGAAGGACAATCTATGGGAGTTCCTTAAGAAAGAACGAGAAATTGACCGGCCCATTGAAGTTTTTGGCGAACTTGAGATGCTACAGTTACTGGACCACTTCTTCGATCGCGCGATTTACTACGCTGCGATTGGATACGACAAAGCGCAGGCCGAAATGGAGATTGAAGCTTTGAGAGCGACCGCCTAGGGAGACAAGAATGTCGTGGGAAGCGGAATACTCGCAGAAAATTCGGGCCGCAGATGAGGCGTTGCGCTTTGTCGAATCGGGCATGCGCGTGTACATCCAGCCGGGTTGTGCCGAACCGGAGACGCTGGTCGAAGCGTTGATGCGACGAGGTCCCGCAGTGCGCGATGTGGAAATCGTCCACATGATGACAATGGGTGTAGCTCCGTATGTAGCGCCGGAGATGGCTGGACACTTCCGCCACAATGCGGTGTTCATTGGTTCCAACGTAAGAGAAGCAATCAATGACGGCCGTGCTGATTACACTCCGATTTATCTCAGCGAAATTGAGGAGCTCTTCGAGAGTGGCGCCATGCCCATTGATGTTGCGTTAGTAGAGGTATCACCACCTGATTCTCACGGCTATTGCAGTTTTGGCGTCGGCGTGGACACTACGCTGACCGCCGCCAAGTGTGCCCGCTACGTGGTCGCGCAGGTCAACGACTATATGCCGAGAACCTATGGCGATAGTTTCATTCATGTGAGTGACATAGATGCGGTGGTGGAATCGTCACGGCCGCTATGCGAACTAAAGAAGCCAGTAGTCACTGATATGCATGTAGCGATTGCGCGCAACGTAGCGGGCCTGATCGAGGACGGGGCAGTGCTGCAGACGGGCATTGGGGGAATTCCGAATGCAGTCCTGCCGTTCCTCATGGATCGCAAAGATCTTGGAATCCACAGCGAATTGGTTTCAGAAGGCGTGATTCCTCTGATTGAAGCCGGAGTTCTAACCGGAGCGCAGAAGAACTTCAAGCCGGGCAAGATCATCGTTGGCTTTGCCTTGGGAACTAAGAAGCTGTTCGACTTCGTAGACAACAATCCTATTTTCGAGTTTCGCCCGACTGCCTACACTAACAATCCCGAGCGGATTGCATGCAACGACAACATGGTCGCAATCAACTCAGCTTTGCAGGTTGATCTCACGGGCCAGGTCTGTTCGGACTCAATCGGAAATCAGTTCTACAGCGGCATCGGCGGCCAAGTTGACTTTCTGCGCGGGGCTTCGCGCTCTAAAGGCGGGAAGCCGATTATCGCAATTTCGTCAACTGCAAAGGGCGGCACGATTTCGCGAATTGTCCCCATGCTGAGCCCCGGCGCCGGTGTAGTGACGTCCCGAGGCCTGGTCCGCTACGTGGTCACCGAGCATGGCGTTGCCTATCTGCACGGAAAATCCATTCGTGAACGAGCCAAAGCACTGATTGAGATTGCGGACCCCAAATTCAGGAACGAACTTTACGAATATTGCGAACAAACCAAATGGCTGCAGCGTCCGCAACCTTTGTCAGCCGGATCCACAGATTTGTTTCCTGCGGCAAACCATGCAATCACTCCCATCAAATGATCGAGCTGAGAAAGCAGAGGGCCGTCGTGAAGAATTCAGCTAACGCCGAAGTCCTGATTTGCGAAAAACTGATGAAATTTGGCTACGCGCGAGAGAGACACATAAGGTTGTATGGCGAGGAGTTTCATTTGGTCTCAAATGCCTTTCCGGACGGCGAGGGCTTCGCCGTTGACGGCATAAGCCGTCACTCGGGCGAGAGGAGGCGAATGCGGATTCCCTTGTCGGTCGTGCAAATGCTGAAGCACGAGCTTGCTTCGCGGGAGCATACTCATATGGCAGCCTAGATTTGTGCTAACCTGCGACCTTGTTTCACCGGCAAAACCATCAGGTGCAGAGACCTGGGGAGGATTTCTTTCCGTGTGTCTTGCTATTCCGGGTAAGGTTCTCCAAGCTGAAGAGCAGAACGGACTGCGAGTAGGACGAGTGCAGTTCGGAGGAATCGTGCGTTCCGTGCGCCTCGACTTTGTTCCTGAGGCTGTTGTCGGTGATTATGTGATGGTCCACGTTGGTTTTGCGATCAGCCAAGTGGACGAAGCTGAGGCAGAGCGCACGTACGAATTGCTACGCGAGATGGGCGCGCTGGACGCAGAACTGCCGCCGAACGATGAAGGCATAGCTCAGTGAAGTATCTCGACGAGTATCGTGATGGCCGAATTGCTCGTGCGCTGGGAGCGGAGATTGCATCCGTTACGACAAGACCTTGGGTGCTGATGGAAATTTGTGGAGGACAGACCCACACCATCATGCGCTACGGCTTGGACGAACTGCTTCCATCCAAGATCGAACTGGTGCATGGGCCAGGCTGTCCCGTCTGCGTCACGCCGCTGGAGACCATTGACAAGGCCATCGCGCTTGCCTTGCGTCCCGACGTAACTCTGGTCTCCTATGGCGACATGTTGCGCGTTCCGGGATCGAATTCGGATTTGTTCCGTGCGAAAGCGCAGGGTGCCGATGTTCGCATCGCTTATTCGCCGGTGGAGGCGTTGAAGATTGCGCGGGCGAATCCTGACCGCAACGTGGTTTTCCTAGCGATTGGTTTTGAGACCACAGCCCCGGCAAATGCCATGGCTGCGTGGCAAGCTAAACGCGATGGGCTCACGAATTTTTCCGTGCTGGTTTCGCATGTTTTAGTGCCACCAGCAATTCGTGCTCTGCTGGCATCACGCGAGAACCGCGTGCAAGGATTCATCGCGCCGGGGCATGTTTGCACCATTATGGGCTACCAGGAGTATGAGACGCTGGTTCGCGATTTCGCTATTCCAATTGTGGTTGGTGGATTCGAGCCCGTGGACTTGCTGGAAGCCATTCTCATGCTCGCAAAGCAATTGGAGCGTGGCGAAGCGCGCGTCGAGAACCAATACGTTCGCTCGGTGAGCTACGAAGGAAATTTGCCAGCCCAGCAGATTTTGAAAGACGTGTTCGAGATTGCCGATCAAAAGTGGCGGGGCATCGGAACGATTCCGCGCAGTGGGTTGCGGCTGCGTCCAGAGTATGCCGCCTACGATGCGAATGAGATTTTCGAGCTGGAACTGATCACGGCTGACGAACCTGCTGAATGCATCAGTGCACAAGTTCTTCAAGGGCTGAAGAAGCCGACTGACTGCCCGGCATTTGCGATTCGTTGCACGCCGGAGAATCCGCTGGGCGCGCCCATGGTTTCGGCGGAAGGTGCGTGTGCTGCTTATTACCACTACCGCAGGCATGCGGTGGCAAGCTGAAAGCTTATGTCGAATGGGATAAAGACTATTGCGGAGGTCACTTGCCCAGCTCCCCTGCCTGTACGCGACACGATTCTCCTGGGACATGGCAGCGGAGGTAAACTCAGCGCGGATCTTCTGCGAGACATCTTCTTGTCGGCGTTTCGGAATGCGGAGTTGTCGCGCCTGAACGATCAGGCGGTGGTTAGTGTCAACGGCACCCGCATTGCCGTCACTACGGATTCCTTTGTGGTCAAGCCTCTGTTCTTTCCCGGCGGCGATATCGGATCGTTGGCTGTACACGGCACGGTGAATGATCTCGCGATGGGCGGGGCACAGCCGCTATTTCTCACTGTGGCGTTCATTATCGAAGAAGGACTGGCGATGGACGTCTTGCGCCGCGTGGTCAGTTCTCTGCAACAGGCCGCTGCGGAAGCCGGAGTATGGGTTATCACAGGTGACACAAAAGTCGTCGAGAAAGGCAAGGGCGATGGGCTTTTTATTAACACGACTGGAATTGGGCTGGTACCCGAGGGCATTGACCTCTCCGCCGATCGCGCGCGTCCGGGCGATGTCGTGCTCTTGAGCGGACCTATCGGTGAGCATGGAATTGCAATCCTGGCACAACGAGAAGGTCTGGAATTTGAAAGCACGATCGTGAGCGATAGCGCTGCGCTGCACACGTTAACAGCGGAGATGTTGAAGGCGAGCTCCGAAATCCGGTGCATGCGAGATCCCACCCGCGGTGGATTATCGAGTGCGCTGAATGAAATTGCGGCCCAGTCGCAGGTTGGAGTCGAATTGGAAGAGAGCGCCATTGCGGTACGAGAGGAAGTCAAAGGTGCCTGCGAGATGCTGGGACTCGACCCGCTGTACGTTGCCAACGAAGGCAAACTGATCGCCATCGTTGAGCCGAGCATCGCTGACGACGTGCTCGCGGCCATGCAAAATCACGCGCTCGGGCGACAAACCAAGATCATAGGCAAGGTAACGGGCAAAAACGCCGGTCTGGTCACGATGCGAACGCCACTGGGAACTACGCGCATCGTGGATATGCTGGCCGGTGATCAGCTACCACGCATTTGTTGAGGAATCATGCACGAGATCGGCATTGCGAATTCGATTCTTGATGCCGTGAGGACCGAAGCGGCATGTCATCCGGGCGCGATTCCGCGCAAAGTTGCAGTTCGAATTGGTGAACTCGCTGCGGTCGATGACGAAGCATTGCGCTTCGCGTTCGATGTGCTGACTCGTGATACGGAGCTGGATTCTCTGCAGCTAGAGATCGAAAGTTGTCCGCGGCGGCAGCGTTGTGGCGCGTGTGGCACTGAGTTCAATGTGGCCAGCTACGAAATCAAGTGCCCACAATGCGGCAAGGAACGGACCGAATGTATCGGCGGAGAGCAGCTTGAGCTAGCGTACCTTGAGATGGACGAGCAGGAGATGGAGAAGCATGAACCGAGTACCGCTTGAAAAGAAGATACTGAGCGAGAATGACCGCGTTGCCGCCGATCTGCGGGAGCGCTTTAAGGAGCACGGCACCCTGTGCCTGAATCTGATCAGCGCGCCGGGATCGGGCAAGACCAGTCTGCTGGAGAAAACGCTCGAAAGCCTTCCACAGTCTGAGCGAGTTGCTGTGCTGACAGGGGATATTCAGACTGAAAACGACGCCACTCGGCTGCGGCGTTTCGGATTTCCGGTGAAGCAAATCACCACTGGCGGCACCTGCCATCTGGATGCGCGAATGATCGAACGCCACCTGGCCGACTGGCGACTAGAGGAGATTGATCTGCTTTTCATTGAGAACGTCGGCAACCTGGTTTGCCCTTCCAGTTACGATCTCGGTGAAGCCGCCAAAATTGTTTTGCTCAGTGTCGCCGAAGGCGAAGACAAACCGCTCAAATATCCTTCCATCTTTTTCAAATCCGAGTTGCTGCTCATAACCAAGACCGATCTGCTGCCCTACGCTCCATTCAAAATTGCGAAGGCTGAGGAAAACGCCCGCCGGGTTCATTCTGAAATACAGATTATGAGGACCTCCTGCACCAGCGGGGAAGGACTGCAGGAATGGTTGACATGGCTGCAACAGCGCAAACGCACACAGCAGTCCGTCCGATCTGAAGTGCTGGTGTAGATTGCAGGTTCGCCGGCACATCACTGTATCGGGGATTGTGCAGGGCGTCGGATTCCGTCCTTATATTTATCGGCTGGCGACGGAACGACAGCTTACCGGCACGATTACTAATACTCCCTCAGGCGTCACCATTGAAGTTCAGGGACCGCGCGAATTTGTGGAAGACTTTCTTTCGTGCCTACCGCAGGATGCGCCGCCGCTGGCACGAATCACTGATGTTTCGGTCCGCGACCTCCCGTGCAATGGCGACCGCGAGTTTCGGATTGTTCCGAGCCAGCGAGGCGAAGCAGTTCGTACCTTGATCTCGCCCGATGTGGCCACTTGCGACGACTGTCTGCGCGAGTTATTCGATCCGAGGGACCGGCGGTTTCGCTATCCCTTCATTAACTGCACAAATTGCGGTCCGCGATTCACCATTGTGCGCGATATGCCTTATGACCGGCCCGGCACTTCGATGGCCGTTTTTCCGATGTGTCCAGCATGCCAAGCGGAGTATGACGACCCGCTGAATCGCCGTTTCCACGCGCAGCCGAATGCTTGTTGGGACTGCGGCCCGACGCTCGAGCTTTGGGACAAGAACGGCCAGGTGATCGCTGACTGCGATCCGATAGTAGCGAGCGCGGCCGCGCTCAACACTGGCCTGATCGTTGCGGTGAAAGGGCTAGGAGGTTTCCATCTCGCGGCGGACGCGACCAATTCCTCCGCGGTCGAACTCCTCCGCGAGCGCAAACGGCGAGTGGAAAAGCCGTTCGCGATCATGGTGCCGGACGTTGGAGCGGCGGAAGAATTCTGCGAAGTGAGTAAGACGGAGCGGGAAGCGTTGCTATCGGTCCAGAGGCCAATTGTGCTTCTCAAGAGGAAATTAACTAACTTGATCGCGGACCAGGTGGCGCCATTCAATCGTTATCTAGGAGTTTTTCTTCCCTACACGCCCTTGCACCATCTTCTCTTTGCCAAGGGTAGTTTCAAAGCGGTAGTGATGACCAGCGGGAACCTGAGTGAAGAGCCGATCGCGATCGACAATGATGAGGCCCGGTCCCATCTGAACGGTTTGGCGGACTACTTTGTGGTCCATAACCGCGAAATCCTGCTGCGCTGCGATGATTCTGTCGTGCAGGTTGTATCAGGGCGGACGCGTAAGATGCGCCGGTCGCGCGGCTTTGTTCCAGTACCCGTCTTTCTGCATGAAGAGACCCCAGCAATTCTGGCGGTCGGCGGCGAATTGAAGAACACAATCTGTTTGACCAAAGGCACGCACGCTTTTCTCAGCCAGCACATCGGCGATCTGGAAAATCTCGAGAGTTACAAATTCTTCGGAGAAGCAGTCGAGCAACTGACAAAGATTCTTGAAATTAGGCCTGAAGCAATTGCCTACGATCTGCATCCGGATTACTTTTCGACCAAATGGGCGCTGCAACAGGTAGGCTTGCCGCTTATCGGAGTGCAGCATCATCACGCGCACATCGCGAGTTGCATGGCGGAGAACCACCTACAAGGAAACGTAATAGGTTTTGGGCTCGATGGCACTGGCTATGGCACTGACGGAAATATCTGGGGCAGCGAAGCACTAGTCGCAAATTACTCGAGTTTCGAGCGTGCCGCGCACTTTGAGTACGAACCCATGCCGGGTGGGGCAGCAGCCATTCACGAGCCATGGCGAATGGCGGTCAGCTATCTCGCTCATCACTTCGGCCGCGATTTCCTTAATATGAAGCTGCCGTTCGTCGCTGGACTGGATCGCCGGAAACTCGAACTTCTCTTGCAGATGCTGGAGCGCAAGGTAAACTCACCGCTCACGTCGAGTTGTGGGCGTCTGTTCGATGCTGTGGCCGCGCTCGCGGGAATTCGACAAGAAGTGAACTACGAAGCGCAGGCCGCCATTGAATTGGAGATGGCAATTGGCGACTCACCCGATGGAGGTTCGTATCCGCTCCAAATGCTGCCGAACCACGATGGCTGGATCATCGGTACCCGCCCCATGTTCGAAGCTGTAATCTGCGATCTCGTCTGCAACACTCCCGCAGGGATCATCAGCGCACGTTTCCATAAGGGACTGGTTGACATTTTCGGTGAAGTCGCCACTCTTCTCCGTCAGCGTACAGGACTGAATCGCGTGTGCCTAAGCGGGGGAACATTCAACAATCTGTATTTCACCGAGCATTTGCACGGACAACTTATAGAGAGGGGCTTCGAGGTATTCACCCAGCGAGAAGTGCCCTGCGGAGATGGTGGCCTCAGCCTCGGGCAAGCCGTCATTGCCGCGCATAGAGTCGAGGGACGTGCGAGAGAATGATCGGGGAGAGAATGTTCCGGCCTCCGGCAGTTTCCGGAAAAAAGGGGGGAGACTGATTACGATCACTCAGCTCGCCATATCGGCAACGGCCCGCTGAGGTCTTCAGACAATCCCCCTCATTCGCTCAGCGGCGCACCGTCAATACTGGACAATTGGCGCCAACAAGGACGCTGTGCGCTGTCGAGCCCGCCAGGTGCGTAGCCGCACCAATGTGGCCAGCGGCGGGCCGCACGCCCAACACGATCAGGTCAGTGTCGCTCTCCGCGGCTGTTCGCAAAATCAATTCTGCGGGCACTCCGAATTCGGCCACGAATTCAGGCCTATAACGCAGGTCTGCCTCGCTAGGCACCAGTTCTTCCAGTTTGCGCAGCGCGGTATCAATTGGCCCGGGACGTTCGTGCAGGTGATCGCCATAATCCTCGATCACGTGCAATAGCGTCAGCCGCGCCTGGAACTCGCGAGCCAATGAAACGGCATAGGAAACAGTCTCGGCTGATTCGGGCTTAAAGTCCGTAGCGTAAAGAATCTGGCGAAACTTGATTTGGGTGGGCGGAAGCTCATGATCGTGGCGACCTTCCCGTACTTTCCCGGTGCTGGCAACTCTTGGGCCGACCGTCAGAACCGGACAAGCCGACTGACGAAAGATTTCTTCTGCGACCGAACCCATCACCAGCTTACCCAGGCCAGTGCGGCCATGCGTACCCAAGACAAGCAGATCAATTTCCTGGTTGCGAGTTATCTCCGAGAGCACGTCGCATACCTTCCCGTGCCGAATATAGGTCTGGTGCGGAAAGCCTCTGAGCCGGTCCGATAGGTGTTGGATTTTCTCCTGGGCATCGCTGTGGGCCTGCTCGTATATCGACCCGAAGACAGCAGGATCGATCGGGCTAGGCCTTACAAAAATCGCCTCCGGCACCACATGCGCCACGTGCACCGTGCTGCCGTAGCGCAGGCTCAGCGCGGTCACGTAAGGTAGACCGGCTTCCGAGACTTCCGAAAAGTCTGTAGCGAACAGAATGTTCTTGATAGCGACTGCGGTTTCGAGTTTTTCTTCGAGCAGATTCACGACGCACCTCCACATGGCGCCCCTAGTATGACAAGACGGTATAGTTGGCGCGGTGTGCTTTGTCACGGTTTATTGTGATTGCCATCACAGGGAACTTTTGGGTAGTGTCCTAATCTGAGTCTTCCGGTACGCTGCATTAGAAGAGCTCGTTCCGGCCAAAGAAATGGCTACCTACGTCGCAAAACCATCAGCACCAACTCAGGACAAACGCTGGAAGCTGGTTGATGCCACCATGCGCCGTGTTGGCCAGCATTCGCGGGGTTTGATCGAAACGCTTCATACCGTTCAGGAGGCCTTCGGCTACCTGGACGAGCAGGCCCTTCGCTATGTGGCCATGTCGCTGCGCGTTCCCCTCAGCCGTGCCTATGGAGTCGCAACTTTTTATCATTTCTTCACTCTCCGGCCTTCGGGCAAACACGCGTGTGCGGTCTGCACCGGAACCGCCTGCCACATCAAGGGATCAGGCGAGCTGTTGGCGACCGCAGAGCGTCAACTCGGAATTCAACCCGGCAACACCACACCGGCTGGAGAGGTTTCTCTGCTCAGTGAGCGCTGTATTGGGCCGTGCGGTCTCGGGCCGGTGGTCGTTTACGATGAAGAAGTCGCGGCTGAAGAGACAATTCAAGCATTAACCATGCGCCTGAAACAATGGACCACTCCATGAGCCCAGAAAAATTGGAACAGATCGCTCAATCCGAACGCGAAGTGCAGGCACGGTTCACTGATGGAGTGAATATCTGCACGGCAACAGCGTGTTTGGCTTCCGGGAGCCAGTCGGCTAAAGATGCACTGGATACGGAAATCGCTGATCGCGGTTGGGGAAATCGTTGCCAGGTAAAAGGGGTCGGATGTTTAGGATTGTGCGCTGAAGGGCCTCTTGTTTCCACCCGCTCCGGAGCACTCTATAAGCGAGTTACTGTGGGCGATGCTAGCGAGATTATCGACCATTTGGCAGGCGAACCCGTTAGGCGACTGCTCTGCCCAACCAATGTGCCTTTTTTTCAGCGCCAACAGAAAATTGTGACAGAGAACTCGGGCGTTGTGGACCCGGAGAGGATTGAGGACTATATCGCATCCGATGGATATTCCGCTCTCCTTCATGCACTGAGGGAAATGACTCCTGCACAAGTGATTCAGGAAGTCACCAAGAGCGGTCTCCGCGGACGCGGTGGCGCGGGTTATCCCACAGGCTTGAAGTGGAGCACCGTAGCCAAAGCTGTGGGCATACAGAAGTACGTCATCTGCAATGCAGACGAAGGCGACCCCGGCGCTTTCATGGATCGCAGTGTGCTGGAAAGCGACCCGCACCGCGTGATCGAAGGCATGGTGATCGCCGCATATGCAGTCGGGGCCGCAGAAGGATACATCTATGTGCGAGCAGAGTACCCTCTGGCGATCCAGCGGTTGCGCGCTGCACTGCCCCAAGCCGAGCAACTGGGGTTGTTGGGAACAAACATCTCCGGTACGCGCTTCAATTTTCGGATTGAATTGCGGGTTGGGGCTGGCGCGTATGTCTGCGGCGAGGAAACAGCGCTAATCGCCTCGGTCGAGGGCAAGCGCGGCACCCCCCGGCCCCGGCCGCCCTACCCGGCACAAGCCGGCCTGCTGGGTCAGCCTACTCTGATCAACAACGTTGAGACCTTCGCAAATATTCCACCGATTATCCGCAAGGGAGGTGATTGGTACGCGAGCATCGGCACGGAAAAGAGCAAAGGCACAAAAGTGTTCTCGCTTACCGGACAAATCCGTAACGTAGGCGTTGTGGAGGTGCCGATGGGGATCATCCTGCGCGACATGGTCTTCGAAGTAGGCGGAGGCATCCCGGAAGGCAGGAAATTCAAGGCCGTGCAAACCGGGGGTCCGTCGGGTGGTTGTATTCCATCCGAATTTCTCGATACACCTGTCGATTACGAATCCCTGGCCCAACTCGGCTCCATCATGGGATCTGGCGGCATGGTTGTCATGGATGAGAGCACCTGCATGGTGGACGTCGCGAAATATTTTATGGATTTCTGCATGACTGAATCCTGTGGCAAGTGCATTCCTTGCCGCGTGGGCACGTACCAGATGCACCGGATTCTGAGCGCGATGACCAACATGTCAGCCACGCAGAAGGACTTGACTATGCTGGAAGAGCTTTGTGATCTGCTCAAGCACACTAGCCTCTGCGGACTTGGGCAATCCGCACCCAACCCGGTGGTGAGTACATTGAAATCTTTTGCGGCGGAATACAAGGCGCACATTGAGGACCACAACTGCCCGGCCGGGGTGTGCAGCAAGCAGTCTGAAAGGGTGAGCGCGTGACTCCGGCCAGCACAGTAAAGACGCTGAAGATTGATGGCCACGACTTCAGCGCGCGCCCAGATGAAACCATTCTGGATGTGGCGCGAGAGAACAAGATTTTCATTCCGCGGATGTGCGAACTAGAAGGACTGTCCACTGTTGGCGCGTGCCGTTTGTGCCTGGTGGAAGTGAAAGGCTCAAACAAGCTGATGGCGTCATGTGTGACACGCGTCGAAGAAGGCATGGAGGTAACGACCGTCTCCGAACGCCTGCAGAATTATCGGCGGATGATTGTCGAGCTACTGTTCAGCGAACGCAACCACATTTGCTCTGTTTGCGTGTCTAATGGCCATTGCGAACTTCAGACAATGGCGCAGAAGCTGGAGATTACACACATCCACTTTCCCTATCGCTACCCGAAAGAGGAAGTCGACGCATCCCATGAGCGCTTCGTAATCGATCACAACCGCTGCATTCTCTGCACTCGCTGCGTGCGGGTGTGCGACGAGATCGAAGGCGCCCACACCTGGGACGTGATGGGCCGCGGCATCGGATCGCACGTGGTTACCGATTTGAATGAGTCCTGGGGCTCGTCCGAGACCTGCACTAGTTGCGGCAAGTGTGTGCACGTCTGCCCCACTGGGGCATTGTTTGAGAAAGGTCGCTCCGTGGCAGAGATGGAAAAACGCCGGAATTTCCTTCCCTATTTGACATTGATGCGGGGGGAGCACGAATGAAAAAAAAGCTCGCGACCGTGTGGCTCGATGGGTGCTCCGGCTGCCACATGTCTTTCTTAGATATGGACGAGCGCCTGATCGAACTAGCCGGGAAAGTTGACTTGGTGTACAGCCCATTGGTGGACACAAAAGAGTTCCCGCCGGACGTGGACCTTACGCTCGTTGAAGGCGCTGTGAGCAGCGAAGAGGACCTGCACAAGATTCAGACGATTCGTGCACGCACGAAAACATTGGTTTCGTTAGGTGATTGTGCGGTGACCGCGAACGTTCCGGCCATGCGCAACCCTTTTACCGTGCAGTCGGTTTACGACCGCGCATATCGCGAGACCGCGACTTTGAATGCCGGCACCCCCGATCAGGTGATTCCACGACTGTTGCCGTATGCGCGCCCGGTACACGAGGTAGTGAAGGTGGATGTTTACATTCCAGGCTGCCCGCCGTCAGCCGACGTTATTTATTATGCGTTGACCGAACTGCTGGAGGGCCGGCAGCCTGAATTGAGCTCGAAAACCCGGTTTGGAGCTTAGGAGAAACTTTGTCAGAACGCAAAACCATCGTCATTGATCCGGTCACTCGCATCGAGGGACATTCGAAGATTACCTTGCACCTCGACGAACAGGGCCATGTGGAAGACGCCCGCTTTCACGTGACCCAGTTCCGCGGCTTCGAAAAGTTTTGCGAAGGCCGCCCATTTTCGGAAATGCCCTCGCTGATGGCGCGCATCTGCGGAATTTGCCCAGTCAGCCATCTCATTGCTTCAGCAAAAGCCTGCGATGCCTTGCTGGCGGTCAAGATTCCGCCCACTGCTGACAAGCTGCGTCGCATTTTCGGACTGGCGCAGGTCGCGCAGTCGCACGCTCTCAGTTTGTTTCACCTGTCCTCGCCAGATCTGTTGCTAGGCATGGATGCTGATCCCGCGAAAAGCAATCTATTCGGCGTTCTGGAGAAGGACCCGCAACTCGCGCGCGATGGCATTGCTCTGCGCAAATTCGGACAGCAGATCATCGAACGCCTGGGCGGCAAGCGGATTCACCCTGCATGGGTCGTGCCTGGAGGAGTCAGTGATCCGCTGAGTCAAGAAGACCGTGATGCAATTCTGCAGACCATTCCTGAGGCGCTAGCGATTGCCGTTCGCAGCATTGCCTGGCTCAAAAGCACCATGGAGAAGTTTCGCGACGAGATCGCATCCTTCGGCAACTTTCCATCGCTTTTCATGGGCACGGTCAAAGACGACGGTGGTCTCACTTTTTATAACGGCAAGCTGCGAATCGTGGATGCCTCGGGCCAAGTTATTGCTAATGGTCTCGATCCCGCCCTCTACTTCGATTTTTTGGGCGAGAAGGTAGAACCGTGGAGTTACCTGAAGTCCGCCTACTTCAAGCCAAAGGGATTTCCTGACGGCATCTACCGCGTTGGGCCGCTCGCCCGCCTTAACGTGTCCGACCGCTGCGGCACTCCTCGTGCCGACCAGGAATTGGCAGAATTTCACGAACTGCAACGCACTGCCGTGCTGAGCTCATTTCATTATCATCAGGCGCGGCTGATCGAAATCCTGTATTGCGTGGAGCGATTGGAGCAATTGCTCAATGATCCTGAAATCCTTTCAAAGCACGTTCGTGCCATCGCGCGTCCAAATGCTCTCGAAGGAGTAGGTGCAGCGGAAGCGCCTCGGGGCACTCTGTTTCACCATTACAGAATTGACGAACAGGGCCTGATTCGCTGGGCGAATCTGATCATCGCCACTGGACAAAACAATCTTGCGATGAATCGCAGTGTGCTTCAAGTTGCACAACGGTATGTCCAAGGCGAAAAACTCACGCACGGAATGCTGAATCGTGTGGAAGCTGTGATCCGCGCCTACGATCCATGCTTGAGTTGCTCAACCCATGCTGTCGGGCAGATGGCGCTGAAAGTCCAACTGCTTAGTCCGGATGGCAGCGTGCTCGATGAGGCAAAACGTCCATGAACTCCACAAATGAAATCGCGGATCGTGTTCTGGTGATCGCCTACGGAAACCCGCTTCGCTGCGATGACGGTGTTGCCTGGCAGGCGGCAGAGGAAATCAGGCGGAAACTGCCTTCACTAGCGGAAGTCGTTTGCGTTCACCAACTCGCGCCGGAACTCGCTGAAGAGATTAGCCGGGCTGGTACTGTGATTTTTCTGGATGCGACCGGCGATGGCGATCCTGGCGAAGTCACGTGCAAAACCGTATCTCCAGAGCCCATAGGACCGCGGTTCTCTCATCACCTTGTACCAGCTCAAGTCCTGGCTCTTTGTGACCAGTTGTACGAGGCCAAGCCGCGAGGGTTTCTCATTTCAATTAGCGGCCAGTGTTTTGATCACGGGGATGGACTTTCTCCAGCGACGATGAATGCGTTACCGCAGAGTGTAGCGGTGGTGAGCGACCTCGTGAGGCGCCTCAAGAGTTCCGCCGATCTTTGTGAGCCTCAGCCGGCAATCATGTGACCGTAATCACAGAAACTGTAACTCTGTTTGTGTAAACTTTCCGCGTGACTGCACTTCTACTGCACAGAATCCACTTCGCGTTTACCGTTACTTACCACTACTTATTTCCCCAACTAACCATGGGATTAGCGCTGCTGATCGTCGTCCTGAAGACGATCGCGCTTCGCCGCAAGGACGAACGGTACAACCAGGCTGCGCGCTTCTGGGCGAGGATCTTTGCCATCAACTTTCTGATCGGCGTGGTCACTGGTATTCCAATGGAATTCCAGTTCGGCACCAACTGGTCGCAGTTTGCGCGAGTCACCGGCGGCGTAATCGGTCAGCCGCTCGCGATGGAAGGGGTTTTCTCCTTCTTTCTGGAATCAGCGTTCCTAGGACTGTTCTTGTTTGGCGAGCAGCGACTCTCGGCGAGGATGCACTGGGCGTCGGCATTTTTGGTGTTCGTGGGATCGTGGATTTCCGGCTTCTTCATCATCATCACGAACGCCTGGATGCAGCACCCAGTTGCATACCGTGTCTTGCCGAATGGAACCTACGAAGTCACCAGCTTCTGGGGACTTCTGACCAATCCCTGGGGATTGCTGCAGTATGCCCACAACATGTCTGGAGCTGTGATTACAGGCTCGTTTGTGATGTCTGCAGTGGGAGCCTTCTACGTGCTTGAGAACCGGTTTGCGGAGCAGGGAAGGATCTTTCTTCGCGTTGGCGTCGTGGTCGGACTGATCTCATGCATAACGCAGATTTTCCCCACCGGAGATCTTCATGGTCGCTACATTGCCAAACATCAGCCCGCCGCTGTCGCAGGCATGGAAGGGCTTTTCAGCACCCAGCGTGGGGCGGGAATCGTCCTCATCGGGCAGCCTAATGAAGAGAAGCAGACCATTGATAATCCGCTAGTCGTGAATAACGTGCTGAGTTTTCTGATCTACGGCACGACTGAGGCGGAAGTGAAAGGGCTCGACCAGATTCCACGCGATCAATGGCCAGAACCGCTGCCGCTGCTGTTCTACAGCTACCACATCATGGCTGGCCTGGGGACGTATTTCGTGCTGCTGATGGTGGTGGCGGCGTTTCTGCTATGGCGCGGCAAAATATTCAACACGCGGTGGGTGTTATGGCCGCTCATGCTCAGCTTTCCGCTGCCTTACATAGCCAATACTGCAGGATGGATGACGGCTGAAATCGGGCGCCAGCCGTGGGTAGTCTATGGCCTAATCCGCACGTCGGAGGGTTACTCCAAGTACGTCTCGGCCGGAAATGGACTGTTCACCCTGCTCGGCTTCATGGGAATGTACACCGTGCTTTCGATGCTCTTCATCGTTCTGGTCTATCGAATCGTTCAAAAGGGACCTGAAATTGTCGCCCTCGCACCGGCTGCTGCGCCGATGAGCACTGTTTGAGGATCCGGGCAAAGGCAAATCCTGTCTTGTACTAAAGCACAGCTTCATGTGACCGCCGTCACAGCAATGTCGACGAGAAGCGCACAAGATAAGTCAACACCGAATCTTGCAGGAGGGATTTATGAAACTCCTTATTCCAATCTTTCTTTTGGCCATCGCGCTGCCGTCGTTCCCACAAAGTACTCAAAAGCCATCGCTGCCGAGGTATAATCCGGCGGCCGAAGCGGTTTACAAGGGTGCGGTTCTCGATGTACGCGATCGTGAATGTCCGGTCAGCGGCGGTATCGGGACACACATTCTTATGAAGCTGGAAAACGGCAACACGATTGAAGTACATCTGGCCACAACGGAGTTCACAAAAATGATCGAGATGAATCTTCAAAAAGGGGACTCGATTGAAGTGACCGGTTGGAAAACAGAGTTCCAGGGTGTGCAGACGATTTTTGCGCGCGAAGTGAAATATGGGAATGACACTTACGTGTTTCGCGCCAAAGATGGCATGCCGGCTTGGGTTTATTAGTTTCGGCATGGCGCTCCAATAACCGCTATTTGAGGATGACGATGGGATTCACTTGGTTCTGGCTGGTTGCAGTAATGATCGTGGCCTACGTGATTTTCGACGGGTTCGACATCGGCGTGGGCATTCTGCATCCATTTCTTGGCCGAAGTGAAATGGATCGCCAACTCATGTTGCGTTCGATTGGTCCTGTTTGGGATGGCAACGAGGTGTGGCTACTAGCGGGTGGCGGCACCTTGTACTTTGCTTTTCCGCTCCTTTACGCGTCGGCGTTCAGCGGGTTTTATCTTGCTCTCATGGTGGTGTTGTGGCTGCTCATCATGCGCGGCTTAGGGATTGAGCTTCGCATGCATCTTGACATCGGCGTGTGGCGCGCATTCTTTGATGGATTGTTTTTTCTCTCAAGTCTGCTCTTGGCAGTTTTCTACGGGGCAGCATTGGCCAATGTGATCCGGGGCGTTCCACTAAGCACCGACGGTTACTTCTTTCTCCCGCTTTGGACGGACTGGCGCGTTGGACCCCATCCCGGAATCCTCGACTGGTACACCGTCATCGGCGGTGTGCTTGCTCTCGTCGCGCTTGCTCTGCATGGAGCTTTGTATCTTGCGACCAAGACGGAGAACGAACTCCAGCAACGAGCGAGGGCGGCTGCACGATTTCTGTCGATTTCTGTACTTGCGCTCACAATTGTGAGCCTGCCAGCGTCCCTGACTGCGCGCCCTGATGCGCTTGGAAACTACCGGACATATCCTGTTCTGTTCATTGTTCCCGTCATCTTACTTGTTGCGCTCGTCGGGATTGTCTATTTTTCTCGCAAGCAAGATGACCGTAAGTCCTTCGCATGTTCCTGCTTCTATCTCGCGTTCATGCTCGTGGGTGCGGCCGTTGCGCTCTATCCGCGCCTGTTGCCGTCGAGTGACGACCCGGCTCGAGATATTACGATTGAAAAAGCGTTGTCCGGTCCGCACACGCTGCACGTCGGCTTAATTTGGTGGGCATTGGGGATGTGCCTAGCGCTTATCTACTTCGTCGTGGTGTATCGCATGTTCCGTGGAAAAGTGACACTCGAAGGGAGTGGATACGGACATTAATACATATGTGACTCTTGGCTCGAACGCTACACTGACTGGGGAAGGATGATGGAGAAGAAGAACCGGCGCGAGATTCGCTGCTACGATTACGTGAACCATCCGTATGAGCGCGTTCGCGATGCGTTGCTGCATGACACTGTCACGATCTTCCAATCGGCTACAAAATCTGCCGTTTCCCGGGCGCAATCGGTTGCCACGGAACTACGGGTCGACTTTGGAGGCATCGGGATCAAGGCCGACGTCAAAGTTAGCGTCAAGAATATCGAAGAGAAGATTGATTTCATTCCATCACCAGCCAGTCGTTTGTTGCTCGAATGGGAAGCGACGGCAATGCCAGGTTTGTTCCCATTGATGAAAGCAGAGCTCTGTATCTACCCGCTCACCCCTACGGAAACGCAGTTGGATTTCTTCGGCCATTACGAACCACCCTTTGGGATGGTGGGCAAGGCCATGAACGCGATTGCCGGCTACCGTATCGCAGAAGTGTCGGTACATCGCTTTCTCAGCGATGTGGCAGGATATCTCCGACAAACGCTTACCTCATAAACCAAAGCCAAGACTCAAGAACAGACCGATCCGAGGGACTCGATGCCCATTATGGATACGGAAGCCCAAGTTCGAGACGTCCGAGTTTGTTGACGTTCTTGAAGTGCAAAGCAAACCGGCAATGGTGGTGCAGGAGCGTACGACACCTCCAGTAAGCGGCGGAGGCATCCAGGGCGCAACAAAGGACGCAAAAAAGGACGCAGAAAAAGTTCACTTGGCTATGTCCATACCGCCATGCGCGTCACGCTTCCCCCCAACTGGCTTACACTTTTCTACCTAAGCTGCTGCTAGCCCTTCTTTTTGATGATATGAACCGTTAGTCCATCGGCTTTCACACACGCCCAACTGACGAAGCCGGATTTTCACTTTTTCCAAATAGTGGATTTCGCACTGGTCCACCGGATCAGTGAAGCCCGTTCGATGCAGAATCCTGATCGCCAAGGTTACGTCAGGACGGTTTCCGCGTGCAGCAGAATAGCTAAGGCTTTGCTCGTGGTGGCTGAATTCGAGTCTCAGGTGTTCATCGTTCTCTTCAAGAATCCAGCTTGCAATCTCCTCCGAGGCCGACCGAATCTGGAAAGATTCTGGACAGGTTGGGTTGAACTCGTTGCTCTTGTCACTCCCCATGAGTTCAATTTCGAAGCCCACCTGTCTCATTGCCTGGCCGACGGCCGCTATTTGCGGGGGTTGAAAACAGTACACGACCATTCCATTTAGAGACCTCAGCCTGGAAAGTGTCCGGTGAAAGTGGGACGCTGGCGATTCGGGAGATACGGTCCTCCGCGACCAACGTGGAACCGTGCTCTGAACCAGATAGTTTTTGGAGCCCGTTTTGGGGCCCGTTTATCGCCGAAAGCACTCCAAAATCGCCAGGGTGCTCCAGTTAAATCATTGAAATTACGTGTGCTCCAACAGGCGCGATCCGGCTGTTAACCGGAGGGTTGTAGGTTCGAGTCCTACCTGAGGAGCCAATCTTTTCTTGGACTTCGGGGAAATCCGCAAAAAGAATCTGGGTCAAATAAGGGCCGCCCGCGCTCTGACTGCAGGCGAATGTCGGGCGAGAAAAACGGATTGGCGACCATCGCCCACATTTCGAGTGCCATTGCCGCAGCGAAGAGGATAAGGCCGCTACCGCGCATAGCAACTGGAACGGGACGCAGCGAATGGAAACGACCAACCTCCAAGGCTGCAACCGCCAGCGTCGCAAGGAACGACACGCCAGCGGCAAATCTACCTGGCGTTCCGATTCTCTCTGATCTGCGAGACCGTTCTCTGGCGAGTCCCGGATCAATCCCCAACATTATTGCTAATAGGAACGCCGAGAAGGCCACGAGATAATTTCGTAGCGATGGAAGCTGCATGGTACCGGCTACCAGGAACAGCGCAAGTGAAATAGACAAGGTGAGGGTTGCCCACCGGACGAATAGTTTCAGCAAGTAACCAGAACTCTTCACCGATGGCATCCTTTCCTAACGATCTGGTTCGGTTTCGGGCGATCTGCTTTCAGTCTCCCGAGCAATGGCGCACCTGGGTATGACAAGAGCATCAAGCGCGAATGATTATCAGAGGTCAGTTGAGTTTCCAGTGATTCCATATTTTACGTGCAGGAATTTACGTAAGGTGGATGGGAGCGAAGGCACCAGTTCCTGCCAGGTGAGCACCTTGCATCGGGTACGAAGAGTTGTGGATCGTATGCATCGAATGACCTGATACCAGTGTTCGAGTAAATCCGGGCGGCGGGAATCGAGTAACAGGCAGAAATGGAGGTTGAGCGCATAGGCTGCGAGCACGTTCCGTAAAAGCTGATAGGAAAAGAACTGCTTGCCGTGCCGTGGTAATCTGCGGCACTCAAATACTTCTTTTAGATCGCGGTACCGCTCGACCAGTCCGGAGTCCTGGGTCTGGAAGTTGCCCTCTGTGAGTTTCGCCTCGAATAGGACCTCCCCCAGCTTCATGTCGACTTCGGTTCTCTCCACCGCGCCCGTGAGCAAGGGTACGCGCGGCATAAACCCGAGCTGCGGAATATCCCCGACCTCTGTTCCCAAGAGTAGGCACACCTCCTGGCGTCTGGTCACCCCTGGGTAACAAGAAGATGTTCATCAGCAAAGCATCGGAGCTCATGGAAGAATCGAGTTCGCGCCAAAGGCAGTCGGGTTTCGGCAGGGAGTGATTCGCCTGACTGTGGACTTTTGGAGTCGGCGGCGCCACTGCGGCCGTTTCAGAATGGCGCGGTAGCTCGGGGAAATGAAATTTCCGTGGTATCGTCCACAGTCCGACGGCCGATAAACCACCACCGGAGTCTGTCCGTAGCTGGTGGTATGAGGTAAACGTTCGAGTGAAGCGTAAGCGGCGTTGCGGGCGGTAAGCTCGCAACGCAGAAGTCCAGCATTTCGGACTAAGCCGTCAGGCATAGCACATCCTTTATTAATATGGAGGCTGTCAGAATTAAAGGGAGGCCGTTAGAAGGGTATCCTTGGTTTGTTGACATCACAATGTCTCGTAGGCGAACAAAAGACGAATATACCCTTGTTGGTCTGCGACTCAAAGAACGTTCGTCGCATCAGGCAAGATACACTGAGGTTCTTATGTGTAGGGCCTGCGGCCCGCGAAAGCTCATGAAAATTACTCCGAGTCGAATGCAGAATAGGAGAGGCTCGGAGCGGCGAGATTGAAGTCTCAGTGGAGAAGTTGAGGCCGTCTATGTGTCTGATCCGGAGCGTGCGTGGTTGAGCGAATAATTGGGCGTTGTCTCTCCCCTCCTGTGAGAGCGGCGATAGCCTGTGACCCTGCTTAAGGAACTCGCAGCACGCTCTCCGCTCCCGTCAGGAGGAGACGTTATGTCGTACAGGATAGCGGGAATCGACGTACATAAAAAGATGCTGGCTGTGGTCGTGGCCGACGTTGAAGTTCATGGGGAGTACCAGTTTGAACGGATCCGATACGGTAGCAATCCTGAGCAGCTGCGATTGCTGGCCGCATGGTTGATCGAGCACGAGGTCGAGGAAGTCGTGATGGAATCGACTGCACAATATTGGAAACCCGTCTGGGGAGCACTGGAACGGTTCTGGAAACCGAGCTGCCAAAAGCGAGAAGGTGCAGGCCCAATGTCGGGAACGCTCCATCTGGCGCAAGCACGATCGAATCGTGGACGGCGCGGACGCAAGAAGGATTTTCCCGACGCCGAACGTTTGGTAAAGCGGCTG
>WNGF01004799.1_pt1 | contig 36498 bp, 25 predicted proteins | sample 5400641 | NCBI WGS metagenome assembly WNGF01 (sample SAMN13153371, study PRJNA577476) | soil metagenome | isolation source: 80 cm soil or saprolite under grassland replicate 2 | place: USA:California | collected 2016-06-15 | reverse complement strand
AGGTGCGCGGCTGGCGGCTGCACCGGCGCACCAACGACACGCTGGAAGACCTCGCGGCAGCGATCAACCCGATCGTGCGGGGTTGGATGAACTACTGGGGCCACTTCTACCGGACCCAGATGATCCCCCTCCTGAAGCGCATCAATACCTACCTGATGCGTTGGGCCCGCAAGAAGTACAAGCGGCTGTGGGCGTTCAAACGAGTCAAGGCGTGGTGGAAAGGGGTCGTGCAACGAACCCCTGACCTCTTTGCCCACTGGCGATGGACGACCGACTTCCTTCCGACGGGATGGTAGGAGCCGTGTGACAGGCGACTGTCACGCACGGATCTGTGGGAGCCCGGGGGTGAGACTCCCCCGGGCCACCCGGCGACCTCCATGGCAGGCGTGAACACCTTGCCTATGGTCTGGTCCCCGTCAACGTCCGGGCGCACGGAGCATCACGGACACCCTCATTATCATCTGGCTCGCCGCCGCGATCGCCTTGTGCCTGGTTTTGCCTATATAAGGCAGATCAGTGCTACTACAGAGGTTTGGGGCCGAGGCCGACCTTGCGGCGCTGCGCAACCTCAACCAGCGGCTCATGGTGGAGAACAGCCGCCTCCTCGAGGGCTCCCATGCCGAAGCGCACTGGTGGTGGCGTGGCTGACCGCACCGTCACGGCCAGGTCCCCGCGCGTGCTGGCGAAGCGCCAGTCGTGCACGTGCTGGTCGTGCAGACCAAGCGCGACACCACGGTGACGATGCACTGGACCGACGAGGACGCCCGCGCGGAGCTGGCGCGCTTCGTCCAGCAGGCATGGCAGCCGCGGCTGGCCGAGGAGCCGATGCCCGCCGACCCAACACGGCGATCGAGCGCTCCTTCGCATGCGCCCCAGACGACTGCTACTTCCTCGACAGCGTGACCATCTCACCGGCGAGGGAGCCGCAATGACCCACCCAGCAGGCAGCCACGACGGCGCCGCGGTCAAGGTGGGGTTCTGACCAGGGCATCTGAGTGGCTGCCTGCCTGCGTCGTCCCAGCGTAGTGCCACCCCGGCGCCTGCAAGGCCGGTTCGTTCCTCCCTCGCTGCGCTCGGTCCGGTACTCCCGTCCCGTCCGGGACGGCCTGCGGCCGGCCTTTCCGGCGCCGGGGACCCCGGCACCGCTCCGAGGCGGACCGGCAGGCCAACCGCGAGGCCTGCCCGAGCCAAGAAGGAGCAGCGCCCATGCTTGCGCAGCTTTCCACCGCGACCCTCATCGGGGTTGCCGGCTATCCCGTCCGCGTGGAGGTCGACCTCGCCAAAGGGCTTCCCGCCATGACCGTGGCCGGCCTTGACGACGCGGCAGCGCTCCAGGCCCGTGACCGGATCCGCGCGGCCTTCGGCAACGCCGGGTGCGACTGGCCGGACCGGCGCATCACCATCGCGCTGTCCCCAGCCGACCTGCCCAAGCACGGCGCCGGCTTCGACGTGCCGATCGCCATCGGGCTGCTGGCCGCCGCCGGGCTGGTGTCCACCCGGGCGCTTGCGGGGCTGTGGGCGGTGGGGGAGCTGGGGCTGGGCGGGACCTGCGCCCGGTCCGAGGCGTGCTCCCAGCGGCGCTGGCGGCCAGGCAGGGCGGGGCGGGGCTGCTGCTGGTGCCACGCGGCAACCTCGCCGAGGCGGCGCTGGTCCCCGGCGTGCCGGTCGCCGGTGCCGGCAGCCTGGCGCAGGTGGCGGGGTGGCTGGGCGGCAAGGGCACGCTGGACGCACCCGGCGGCTCCCGGCCCGCGGCGGCGCCCGCCGTGGTCGAGGACCTCGCCGACGTGCGCGGCCAGCCGCTGGCGCGGCGCGCGTTGGAGATCGCGGCGGCCGGGGGGCACCATCTGCTGCTGACCGGCCCACTGGGCGCGGGCAAGACCATGCTGGCGCGGCGGCTTGGGGGGCTGCTGCCGGAGCTTTGCGCGGGACGAGGCGCTGGAGGTCACCCAGGTGCTGTCGGCAGCCGGCCTGCTCGGTGGCGACGCGGGGCTGGTCACGACGCGGCCGTTCCGGGCGCCGCACCATTCGATCTCGGTGGCTGGACTGGTGGGTGGCGGCTCGCGGGTGCCACGGCCGGGGGAGGTCAGCCTGGCGCACCTTGGGGTGCTGTTCCTGGACGACCTGCCCGAATTCGCACGCGCCGCGGTGGAGGCGCTGCGCCGGCCGGCCGGCCGCTGGAGGCCGGCGAGGTCACGGTGGTCCGGTCAGGCGTCAGCCTGCGGTTTCCCGCGCGGTTCCAGCTCGCCGCGGCGTCCAACCCGTGCCCGTGCGGGTACCTGGGCGACGGCGAGCGGCCGTGTCGCTGTGGCCCGGAGGAGCTGCGCCGCTACGCGCGGCGGCTGTCGGGGCCGCTGCTCGACCGCGTCGACCTGTCCGTGCGGGTGGACCGGGTTGGTGCCACCGAGCTGCAGGCTGCTGCCAGCGGGGAGCCGTCGGCGGTGGTGCGCGAGCGGGTGCGGGCGGCCCGCGAGCGGCAGCAGGCACGCGCCGGGGTGGAGAGCGCGCGGGCGCCCGTGACCGAGCTGGAGGGGCTGTGCCAGCCGACCGCGGCGGCGCGCCGGGTGCTGGCGGCGGCGGTGGACCGGCTGGGGCTGTCGGCGCGCGGCTTCCACCGCTGCCTGCGGGTGACGCGGACGATCGCGGACCTCGCCGGCGTCGAGCGGGTCGACGAGCAGCACGTCCGCGAGGCGCTGGGCCTGCGGCCCTGCTCGACATCGACGGCCACATGACGCAGGTCACCCGCTGAGCACCAGCTCCATCAACGACGCGCACACGTCAGCGCACTGCGTCGCGGTCGACACAGATCGTGGTCGACACAAATGAGGTGAGCGGAGCAATGGCAATCGACGACGTCAAGGCAAAGGTTGCGCGCAGGCGCTCCAACCTCTTGGAGGACATCCAGCGCAGCGAGGACGCAGCGAGGGAGCAGTACCGAGAGGAGGGAGGGATCGCCGAAAGTCTGCGGCTGGGCGTGCGGGACCTGCGGCATCGGGTCAGGGAGATCGACGCGATCCTTGCGATCCTGCGCGAGGGCAACGATATCGAGGCCACGATCGGCAAGCTGGAAGCGCGGCGGAACGAGCATCGCAGCGCGCATGACCGGCTCCCGTTCACGCGGTCGTATGGACCCGCCCGGCACCGACTCGATCTTGCTGCCAGGGACTGCGAGGAGGTCATGCGACTGCTCCGTCTCGAGCTCCTGTTCGACGGGCAGGAAGCGGAGGAAAGCTAGCAACTGCGCGGGGTGCCGGAACGGTGCCCCGCGCACTGTGCTGTGACCTGCCTGCCGGTCGCTTCAGCGTAGTGCCACCCCGGCGTCTGCAAGGCCGGTCCGTTCCTCCCTCGCGTTCGCTCGGTCCGGTACTCCCGTCCCGTCCGGGACGCCCTGCGGGCGGCCTTTCCGACGCCGGGGACCCCGGCACTTCCCCGGACAGGACCGGCAGCCCACGCCTTGGCGCTGCCCTGCCCACGGGAGGTCGCGATGACCGCACCGGCTGCGTTTGCTCGGGCGTCACCGTGGCGGCGTCTGCACTGACCGCCGCCACATCGGTGGATCGACAGCCGCCTGGCCGCCCCGCGAAGGCGCATGGACAGCCACCCCGGTGGGTCTCGGTCCACAACGCACCTGCACCTCCAGCAACGATGGAAGGAGCCCGCATGCCCACCAAGCCCAACGTGCAGTACCTGCCCGTCGACGAGATCGAGCCGTCCCCCGACAACCCCCGCATCGCCGCCGGCGGCAACCTGGGCGACCTCACGGAGCTGACCGAGCTGATCAAGGCCCAGGGGATCTTGCAGCACCTGGTCGTGTGCCCCAAGCGCGACGGCCGCTACCCGCTGGTGTTCGGCGCCCGCCGCCTGGCCGCCGCCAAGCTGGCCGGCCTGACCGAGGTGCCCGCCGAGATCCGCGACTACGACGACGCCCAGCGGTTCTTAGCGATGTACGGCGAGAACTTCGGCCGTGAGGGCCTCACCCCCCTCCAGGAGGCCTACGCCTACCAGCGGGCGCTGGAGCGCAAGGGCCCCGACGGCAAGAAGCTGTTCACCCAGCGCAGCCTCGCCCCGCGGCTCGGGGTCGGCCAGGCCAAGATCTCCAAGTACACCGGCATCTTCAAGCTCCCCGAGCACGTCATCGCCAGGCTCAAGGGCGGCGAGCTGACCATCACCGAAGCGGTCCTGCTGGTGCCGCTGGCCAAGGACCCCGCCAGGGTGGCGGCCGCGCTGCACGACGTCGGCGAGCACCGCGACGTGGACATGGAGACCGCGGTGCGCAAGCAGCAGGCCGACCTGGAGCGCGAGGCCAAGGTCGCCCAGGCCCGCAAGGAGCTGCAGGCGGCCGGCGGCCGTATCGCCCCCGACGACTGGCGCGAGCAGGGCGCCAAGAAATTGGGCGACGGCGTCTACGACCTGCACATGACCGTCGAGGAGCACGCCGCCGAGCCCTGCCACGCCGCGATCGTGACCTACCACGGTGAGGTCGCCCACGTGTGCACCGAGCCCGAGCGGCACCAGCCCGCCAAGGAGAAGGCCCCGGCAGTGGAGCCGACCCCGGCACCCGACCCGGCGCACGCAGAGGCTCCCGCCGCCGAGCCGGCGACCGCCGCGCCGGCCGGCCCCAGCGACCGCCACGCGCCAGCTGCCCCCGTGGCCCCGGCGGCGGCTGCCGACGACGGCCCACAGGCGCTCGCGGTCGAGCCGCCACCGCCGGAGCCCACCCCCGAGGAGCTGGCCGCCAAGGCTCGCATGCAGCAGGCCCGGGCCGCCGCCGAGGCCGAGCGGCAGGAGCGGGAGCGCCGCGAGCGCGAGCGGACCGAGCAGCTGGAGGCCGCCTACCAGGCGCGCGCCGCCGCGTTGCGGGTGCTGCTGGGCGGCCGGCTGTCCCGGCCCGAGGCGAGTCGCCTGCTCGCCCGGTTCCTGGTCGACCTCGCCTTCCAGGACTACTACTACGACGACGGCTACCTGCGCCACGCGCTCAGCCTCGACGAGGCTGCCGGTCAGGGCGAGGGGTCGCCCGTGTTGGCCTTCGCCGCCAAGAACGACGACGCCCTGCTGCGGGCGGCCGTCGCGGTGGTGGCCGAGAACGCCGAGGACGCGCTGGTCGCTGGCGACGAGCCCGACTTCGCGAACCCCATCGTCCGCCTGTACTACCAGTTCCTGACCACGGCGGCGGCCTACCAGCTCTCCGACTTTGAGCGCGCCGAGCTCGGCCTGGACGGCAACAAGGTCGAGCCGGCGGAGGCGCCCGCCCCCGGTGCCGAGGGCGCGCCGGATGCGGAACCGGCGACGACCTAGTCCGCCCGTGGGGGTCGCCCGGCTGCCGGGCGGCCCCCACCACGCAGCAGCACCGCAGCGACGGAGGAGAACAGCAGCTATGAGCGGCCAACGCACGCAGCGGACCCGGTTCGGCTACCTGGTCGGCGACAAGGTCACCGTCACCCTCACCGGCGGCGGACAGCGCCACGGGACGATCGAGGTCCAGGTCAAAGACCCCGACAAGAAGCCGTACCTCGTCAGGTACGACCCGACGCTGGCCGACCCGGAGCCTTGCCCTGCCAACGGCTTCTTCGACGAGCACCAGCTCAGCCGCGACCTGTCGCCACCGTTTGTGGCGCACCAGGATGGGGCCTGTGAGCGGGGCTGTTGGCCGCGGTGGGAGTCTGTTAGTGAGGCGGCCGTGCTATGGGACTGTGCTTGGCTTGCTGGGCGCCGTGGTCCCGTGCCGCTGACCTGCGGCCCTTACATGAGCCGTGCGGTTGCACCGTCCTGTCAGAGGTGGCGCAGCGGTGTGGCTGCTGCTGACATCGCCCGGGGACGACGGAATGGCGATTCCGCTGGAATGAGCGTTTCGGGGCAGTCACCGCCTCGAAGGCCGGGGCCGCCTGCTGCCTGACCGGCGGGGCATGCGCCCATGGTTTCTGGGGTTTGTGCCTGCCTGCGTCGTTCCAGCGTAGTGCCACCCCGGCGCCTGCAAGGCCGGTTCGTTCCTCCCTCGCGTTCGCTCGGTCCGGTACTCCCGTCCCGTCCGGGACGCCCTGCGGGCGGCCTTTCCGGCGCCGGGGACCCCGGCACTCCTCCGCAGGGGACCGGCAGGCAACCCGAGGCCTGCCCGACCACGGGAGGTCTCGCCCATGCCGTCCTCTGGCCGCCGTCGCAGGCCGGTTGACCCGCAACTGCCGCTGTGGGCAGGGACCGACGCGGACAACCAGGCGCCCGACGAGCCCGCCGCCGCGGTGCCCGACCAAGACGCCCGGCTGCTGGTCTCGTGGCCTGTCCACGGCGACAGCCAGTTCGGCACCTCTGCCGATATGGACACACGGCACCGCCTGGAAGGCCTGCTCGGCGACGCCCTCCGGGAGCGCGGTCTGGGACAGGTCGACGGGGGCGCTTTCGGGGCGGGCTCCCTTGAGGTGTTCGTCGACGTCGACGCCGACACCTGGCCAGCGGCGTGGGCGACGGTGCGGCCCGTGCTTGCCGACGAAGGCGTTCTCGTCGACGGCGCGCACGTGACGCTCCACCTTGACGGTGCGCACCCGCGCCGGCTGTGGCCACCCGACGAGACTGCCGCCGACAGCGCTGTTGCGCTGGCGGCAGCCGACGCGTCCGGGCCAGCACCTCCGTCACCGCCAGCCCCTGCGGCTGCCGCGCCACAGGCGCACGCGCCCGCCGCCCAGACCGCCCAGCAGCCTGACCCTGCACCAGACCCTGCGGCAGCGTCCCGACCGGCGCCCTCGCCGCGGCCTTCGGGGCCACCGCGGCGGAGCGGCGCCCGGCGCGCGCTGCGCCTGGGGTTCGGCCCCGGCACGCATCCCGCGCCCGGGGGAGACAGACCGCCGCGCCGCGCCGCACCGTCTGGCGGTCGGGGTCCGCTGACCCTGGCACGCGGCAACCTCCACGTCCTGGAGGTCCTCGCGCGGGTTGAGGCTGGGCAGCCGCTCAACGCCGGCCAGCGGGCGGCGCTGGAGCAGTGGGCCGGGTGGGGGCCGATGGCCAAGGCCTTCGACCCCTATGAGCGGACGCGGGCCTGGCAGCAGCTCGGCGCGCGGCTGCGCGAGCTGCTCACCCCCGAGGAGGGCGCCGCCGCGCAGCAGGCCACCGCGACCAGCTTCTACACCAGCCCCACGGTCACCACCGCCATCTGGCGGGCGCTGGTCGGGTTGGGCTTTTCGGGCGGGCCGGTGCTGGAGCCCGGCTGCGGCAGCGGCCTGTTCATCGCCGCGGCGCCCGCGGGCGTGCCGGTCGCCTGGACCGGCGTGGAGCGTGACCCGGTGTCGGCGCGGATCGCCGGGCTGCTGCACCCACACGCGCGCATCATCACCGCACCGCTGGAGCGCGTGTCGCTGCCACCGGCCAGCTTCGCCGCGGCCGTAGGCAACGTGCCGTTCGCCAACGTCACCCCTTACGACCCCTGCGCGCCGAAGAAGCTGAGCCTGCACAACTACTTCGTCTGGCGCGCCGTGCAGGCCATGCACCCGGGTGGGCTGGTCGCCGTGGTGACCTCCCGGTTCACCCTGGACGTCGAGGAGCCGCGCGCCCGCGCGCTGCTGGCCGAGGACGCCGACCTGGTCGGGGCCGTCCGCCTGCCGTCGGGCGCGTTCCGCCAGTACGGCACCGACGTGGTGACCGACATCCTGGTCCTGCGCCGGCGCGCCAGCACCGCAGCCGACACGACGGCGCCGTGGTGGCTGGCCGCTGACTGGCAGCCGGCGCTGCGGACCACCGTCAACCGCTACTTCCTCGCCCACCCTGAGCAGGTCCTTGGCCGCTTGGCGCCGGCCGGCGGCGCCGCCCACGGCCAGATCCTCGAGGCGATCTTCGACGGCGACCGCGACACCGACCTGGACGCCGCCCTGACCGCGGCGGTGGAGCAGGTCGTGGCCACCGGCGTCCACCAGCGCCAGACGTACACGCCACGGCGCGACCCGACCGTCCTTTGCGACGACGAGGTGATCCTGACTGACCGGGCCGGACGCAAGGACGGCTCCTTCCACCTGGTCAACGGGATCGCCCATCAGGTCAGCAAGGGCCGGCTGGTGCGGGTGCCCCGCGCCGGCGCCGAGCTGCACGCGCTCATCCGGCTCCGCGACGCGGCCGTGGCCCTGCTGGACGCCGAGGCCGACCCGGACACCCCCGACCGGGTGCTGGCGCCGCTGCGCGCGACCCTCAACCGCCGCTACGACGCCTACGCCGCCACCCACGGGCCGCTGAACCGCTGCACGCTCGTCCAGGGCCCGCCCGACGAGGACACCGGCCTGCCGACCTGGAGCCGGCGGCGACCGCCGATGGGCGGGTTCCGCGACGACCCCGACTACGTCACCGTCCTGGCCCTGGAGCTGTACGACGACGACACCGCCACCGCGTCCAAGGCGCCGATCTTCCACCAGCGGGTCAACCGCCGGCCCCAGCGGCCCGAGCGTGCCCGCGACGCCGCCGACGCCGTCGCGTTGTGCCTGGACGAGCACGGCCGCCTCGACATCGACACCCTCGCCCGCCTGCTCGACCTCAGCCCGCAGGAGGTCCCGGCCGCGCTTGGTGACCTCGCCTTCCACGACCCGGCCGAGCAGCGGTGGGTGCCCGCCGACGAGTACCTGTCCGGCGACGTACGGCACAAACTGGAGGTTGCCCGGGCCGCGGCCAACCAGGACCCCGGCCGGTACGGCCGCCAGGTGGCCGCCCTGGTCGCGGTGCAGCCCGCCGACCTCGGCCCCGAGGACATCAAGGCCAAGCTCGGCGCCCCCTGGGTCGAGGCCGGTGACATCCAGGCGTTCCTGACCGAGACCGTCGGCGGGCAGGTCGGCGTGCGCCACGAGCCGCTGACCGCGACCTGGGTCGTTACGGTCGACCGGTGGGAGGCCAGCAGCGGCGCCGCCACCGCCGAGTGGGGCACCGCCCGCTACAACGCCTACGCGCTGGTGCAGCTTGCCTGCAACGGCGGCGCGCCGGTCGTCTACGACGAGGTCGAGCGTGCCGACGGGACGACCACCCGGGTCCGCAACGTCGCTGAGACGATGCTCGCCGAAGCCAAGCTCGAGCGGCTGAACGAGCGGTTCGCCACCTGGCTGTGGGAAGACCCCGAGCGCACCGACCGGCTGGTCGCCGTCTACAACCGCCGCTACAACGCCACCGTCCTGCGCCGCTTCGACGGGTCGCATCTGACCTTCCCCGGCATGGCCGGCTGGTTCACCCCCTACGACGCGCAGCGCGACATCGCCTACCGCGTCGCGGCCACGCCTGCCGCGCTGTGCGGCTTCGCCGTCGGCGGCGGCAAGACCGCCGCGATGTTCATGAGCGCGGTAACCCTGCGCCGCCTCGGCCTGGCCGCCAAGCCGCTCATCGTCTGCCCCAACCACCTGCTCGAGCAGACCGCCCAGGAAGGCAAGCGGCTGTTCCCGGGCGCCACCATCCTCATGGTCAGCAGCGAGGACGTCGGCAAGGAGCGCCGCAAGCGGTTCGCGGCCCGCTGCGCGGTCGGTGACTGGGACGCGGTGGTCATCACCCAGTCGGCGTTCACCGCCCTGGCCGTGCACCCGGAGACCGAGGCCGCCTGGCTCGCCACCCAGATCGAGCTGTACCGGCGCGCCGCCATGGCCCTGGCCGAGGGGCAGGAGCGGCCCAGCCGCACCGTCAAGCAGGTCGCCAAGCAGGCCGACCGGCTGGAGGCCCGCCAGCGGGAGCTGCTGGACCGCCGCACCGACGACGGCGTGACGTTCGAGCAGCTCGGCGTGGACTACCTGCTGGTGGATGAGGCGCACTATTTCAAGCGGCTCGGCTTCCCGACCCGCATGGAGGGCTTCAACGTCGAGGCGTCGAAGCGGGCGACCGACCTGGCGTTGAAGCTGTGGTGGCTGCGGGGGCGCAACCCGGGTGGGCGCTGCGGGGCGCTGTTTTCCGGCACCCCGGTCTCCAACTCGCTGGCCGAGCTGTACGTGCTGCTGACCTACCTCATGCCCGGCCGGCTCGCGGAGCTGGGCATCGACAGCTTCGACGGCTTCGCCGGCATGTTCATCGAGTTTCGCACCGAGATCGAAGTCGCCCCCGACGGCGGCTCGTTCCGGCTGCACCGCCGGCCGGCCCGGTTCACCAACCTCCCCGAGCTGCGGATGCTGCTCGGCGAGGTCGCCGACATCCGCACCCGCCAGACCCTCGGCCTGGCCACCCCGGACGCCGACGTCGACACCGTGGTCGTGCGCGCCGCGCCGGAGCTGCGCGCCTTTGTCGCCACGCTGGTCGACCGGGCCGACGAGATCCGCGCCGGTGGGGTGGACCGCCGGACCGACAACATGCTGGCGGTCTGCAACGACGGCCGCAAAGCCGCCCTCGACCTGGCATTGGTCGGCATCCACACTGGCGACCCCGGCAAGGTCGGCGCCGTCGTCGAGCGGGTCGCCGCCATCTGGCGGCAGACCGCCGATGACCGCTACCCCGGCAAGGACGGCGACCCTTCGCCGGTGCCCGGCGCGCTGCAGGTCGTCTTCTGCGACCTGGGCACCCCCAGCCGCAAGCGGGGCACGCAGGTGTACGGCAAGATCCGCCGCGGGCTGCTCGCCGCCGGGATCCCCGCTTACCGGATCCGCTGGGTCCACCAGGCCAAGACCGACGCGGCCAAGGCCGCCCTGTTCGCCGACTGCCGCGCCGGGCGGGTCGCGGTCCTGCTGGGCAGCACCGACAAGCTCGGCGTGGGCACCAACATCCAGGACCGCTGCGTCGCCCTCCACCACGTCGACGCCCCCTGGCGGCCAGCCGACGTGGAGCAGCGCGAGGGGCGCGGCCTGCGCCCCGGCAACCACAACCGCCGCGTCGGGGTCATCCGGTACGTCACGGAAGGCTCCTTCGACTCCTACATGTGGCAGGCGCTGGAGCGCAAGGCCCGGTTCATCGCCCAGATCCTCACCGGCAGGCTCACCGCCCGCGTGGTCGAGGACATCGAGGGGGCCGCGCTGTCCTACGCGGAGGTCAAGGCGCTGGCGACTGGTCAGCCGCTGCTGCTGGAGGCGGCCAGCGTCGCCGCCGAGATCGCCCGGCTGCGCAACCTCGCCGCCGGCCACACCCGCGCGCAGCGTCGCCTCCAGGACGAGCGCAACAGGCTGCTCCGCGAGGCCGACGCCGCCGAGGAGCAGGCCCTGGCGGTCGACGCGGTCGCCGGGCACGCCGCCAACCAGGAGCCGGTGTTCAGCTCCTGGGGCGGCCAGTCGTTCGCCGACCGGGCAGCGATCGCCAGGACCCTGGCCGGCGCCGCAGCCGACGCGCTCAAGCGGGGCAGCCCGCAGCATCCCGGCCAGTGGGCTGGGCTGCGCCTGCGCGTCGAACCGACGCAGGTGTGGCGGGACGCGGCCTTGGAGGTGACGGCCACCGCTGGCCACCGCCACAGCGCCTCGTTCGCCATGCCCAAGAGCTGGCTGCAGCAGGGGCAGCAGTGGCGGATCGTCGCCGCGCTCGAGCAGCTCGTGCATGCCGCGCCGGCCCGGGCCGAGGAGCTCCGCGCGGTTGCGGCCGCCAAGCGGGCTCGGGCAGCCGACAGCGAGCCGCTGCTCGGCCGGCCGTTCGAGCACACCGACATGCTCACTGCGGCACTCAACCGGCAGCAGCAGATCGACGCGGCCCTGCGCGCCAAGGCCGAGCAGCCCGCCAACCCGCAGCGGCAGTCGGCGCCCGCGGTGGATGCGGTGGATGCGGTGGCCGTACCCGCCGCCAGGTAGTGGGGCTGCGCTGATACCCGCTCAGCCCAGGGCCGACCCCGCTATTGTCACCGCCATCGACGGCGCAGTTCAGCGACCTGATCGACGGCCATAGCGAGTTCAGCTAGACGATTGCGCTGAGGTCCGCCTCGGTCATCGTGCGGATCGCGAGCCTGTCATGACCCCGCCGCTGCTCGGCGCCGCGCGACGTGCAGCTCGGTCAGGTAGCGCTTGCTGATCTGTCCGCCAAAGCGCGTCTCGATCAGCTCAGCGATGCAGCCCAGCAGCCCCCGCTGGGCCGCGGGCGCCATCGCCCGGTGCCCCGAATAGGTGCGCAGGACCTCCAGATACGCCGCCGTCGAATACGACCGCTCCCATTCCCACCGGCGAACCACCACCGGCCCGAACCGGCCCGAGCGCTCCAGCTCCTGGCTGTCCTGCGGGACCTCGGCGGCGGTCGGCAGCCGCACCCCGCCAGGTGGCGTCTCCGGGTCCCAGCGCTCGTAGCAGGCCTGCACCTCCACGAAGAACGCCTGCGTGCCCCCGGCCACGTGATGGGTCGAGACCGTGGCCAGCGCGCCGCCCGGCCGCAGCGCCTCGGCCACCTTGCCAACCCGCACCGCCGGATCGAGCCAGTGCCAGGCGGTCGCGGCCACCACCACGTCGAACGGCCCTGGCGGCAGCGGCCAGTCCTCGAACGCCGCCACGACCACCTCGACGTGCGGGAAGCGCTCAAGGTTGCGGCGGGCGACGGCCGCCAGCTCCGCGCCAAGCTCGACCGCGACGATGTGGCAGCCGCGCTCGGCCAGCGGGACCGTGGCCTGGCCGGTCCCGCAGCCGATCTCCAGCACCCGGCAGCCTGGCCCAAGGCCCGCCACGGCCGCAAGCTCGTCGAACAGCGCCGGCGGATAGCCTGGCCGCGCACGGTAGTACAGCTCGGCGGCCTGATTGAACGTCTCACGCAGCCGAACTCGGTCAGTGCCGGTCATGCTCGAAGGCTACCTGCCCATGGTCTACCGCGCTGTCCGCCACCTCATGTCGATACCTGGCCGTGACAGGCTGATCCCAGATCCCACCGCAGGTTGACATCGCCAGCCGGAGTGCGGCGATCGTCAATCGGAAGTGGTGGCCATGCGGTGATGCCTGCGGAATCGGGCCAGTACTGGGGGTCAGGTGTGGGAGCGCCGCGTTGACCTCAAGTGCAGATGCAGGCGACCTGGCGCGCCAGCAAGTGAACCCTGCGGCGTGCATCGCGGTGAGTACTGCGGTGATCACCTCGTGCGAGGCCGTCTGGCGTAGCATCGCCGACCGCGATCCGGTCCAGCCGCCGCTGCTGCTCGCCCGTTCGTGACAGGCGGGCACCTTCCCACTGCCACCCTTGGGCGACGGGCCACGATCTCATTGTTTCTGCCTGCCCGGGTCCTCCCAGCGTAGTGCCACCCCGGCGCCTGCAAGGCCGGTTCGTTCCTCCCTCGCTGGCGCTCGGTCCGGTACTCCCGTCCTGCGGACGCCCTGCGGGCGGCCTTTCCGGCGCCGGGGACCCGGCACTGCCCGCCAGGGGACCGGCAGGCCACCCAGCGGCCTGCCCACGACCCGGAGGGACCGTCATGCCCAGGTCCGCATCGCCACGCGCCAGCTCGCTTCCCCGGCCACCAGCGGTCGGCTCGGTCGGCAGCGCCAAGGTGCCTTCCTGCCGCCGAGCGCTGTCTGCCAGCTCGTCTCGGCGCTCCTGCCGTCGATGACTGGCGGTACCGGCCGCGAGCTGACCACCGGCGTGACGCCGCGTGAGCGCTTCCTCGGCGGCGCCCGCATCGCCACGTGACCGAGCGTTTCCAACCGCCAGGAGATCGGCATGAGCAACCCGAGTGGACACTTACTGAACCGTCTCGACATCTTCGTCAACCTAGTCGCCGACCGGCATGCGCTCGCGCTTGACCGCGACGGCCGCCTCGAAGGCGCCGAGACGCAGCTCCTCGCCGACGCGCTGGACCTCAGCGATGCGTTCGCGCCGGCGTCGCGCGGTCTGGCCGCGGTCGAATTGCTGCGCGGCCTGGCCGAGGCGATCGGGCTGGTGCGTGACCGTGGGGAGCGCCTGGAGGCGACGACCCTGCGCCATCCCTGGGCGCAGCTCGACCCGGACCTTCGCGCGGGGCTGGTCTTCGCTGCCTGGTGCCACCGCATGCCCTGGGACAAGCTGCTGGGCGACGACCCCGACGGGGCCGCGCGGGTGCTCTGGGCGGGCCGCACGACCGTGCTGCACCTGCTGCTGGACCTGCCGACCGGGACCGACGTCCCCGTGGCCGACATGGCCGCCACGGTCGCGCGGCGCATCGGCCTCCCCAGTGACGACTGGCTGGCCCGCGCCCTTGCGGCCGTGTTCCTCGATCCGCTGGTCGCGCTCGGCGTCGCCGACGTCGCCCCGCCGCCTCCGGACGTCCCCCACACCGCGCGGCTGCGTCCCCAAGCCCGGGACGTCATCGGCGCTGCGCTGATCGCCGCCGGAGAGGACGTGCCGAACCCGGCACCACCGACCGAGCCGTAGGCCTCGCCAGTGCCACCCGGCGCCTGCAAGGCCGGTCCGTTCCTCCCTCGCTCGCGCTCGGTCCGGTCCACCCGTCCGTTCGGGACGCGCTGCGGGGCCGGTCTTTCCGTGGACCGGGGCCTGCTCTCCACAAGGAGCCCGCCATGAGACGCTTCCTGCGCGTGGTCGCCATCAAGCTGCGATGGCGCAAACGCTCCACTCTCGGCCCTGCCAGGGGTGGTCGCCGCCGGGACGCCGCCGAACACACCGTCCGGCCCGGCCGCTTCCACGTGAGCATCCTGCACAACACCGGCTTCGGCAGCTTCTTTGGCTATGAGGACGGCGACCCACTTGTTCGGGTCTTCGACCTGCACGTCGAGGCCGACCAGCCCGCGGCGGCCGCCGAGGTCGTGTTCGCGGTCGCCAACAGCTACCCGGACGAGCTGGTCTGCGATCCGCGCTACGCCGAGGAGGTTGCCGCCTACCGCGCGGCCGGGCTGCGGTCCCTGTCGGTGGGCGACGTCCTGCTCATCCGCGGCGACGCCGATGACGAGACTTCGTGGGCGTGCCTGCCGGCCGGCTGGATCCGGCTCCCCGCGACGCCCGCCTTCACCAACGGGCTGTGAGCCGCGATGGCACGGCCAGCCGCCCAAGCCAGCTCGCCGCGCTTTGCTCTCTCCCGCCCTGAAGGACCGAACAAAGTCGGCGCGGCGGGCGGGTGCCGGCCTGCAGCCGACAATTCCTGTTTCGTGCCGCCGGGTCCCTCCAGCGTCGTGCCACCCGGCGCCTGCAAGGCCGGTCCGTTCCTCCCTCGCTTGCGCTCGGTCCGGTACTCCCGTCCCTTCGGAACGCCCTGCGGGCGGCCTTTCCGGCCCCGGGGACCCGGCACTGACCGGCAGGGGACCGGCAGCCACTGGGCCGCCCACTGCCAGCAGGGCATCGATGCACGCCACCACCCACCGAGCCGGCGAGCCAGCAACCCAGGGTCGTGCATTGCAAGCGCGCCCCTCGGGGAAGCTTCGTCTACGTCGGCCGCCCGAGCACGTTCGGCAACCCGTTTCCGCTGACGGATCCGACCGACGACCGCGAACGTGACCGGGTCATCGCCCAGTACGCCGCGTACTTCGACGCGCGGATCGCGAGCGACCCCGAGTTCCGTCGCGCGGTCGAGACGCTGCGCGGCCGTGACCTTGGCTGCTGGTGCGCCCCGCGACCCTGTCACGGCGACGTCATCCTCGCCTGGCTTGCGGCCCACCCGCGCCAGGAGGCAGCGTGAGCCGCGTGCGACTTGGCGACGGCGAGGACGGTGGGGAAGCATCGACGCCGGCTTTGGCGGCGCTGGAGCTGCGCGCCCACCCTTCCTGCGGGTGGCGCCGCCCGCGGCTTTGGCAGGCGACGGCGAACCGATCCGAAGGAGCGCAACGGTGAGCTTCGAGGAACGCGACGGTGACTTGTTCGCCAGCGACCTGCCCGCGCTGGCCCATGGCTGCAACTGCGCCGGCGCGATGGGCCGCGGCATCGCGGTCGAGTTCCGGCGGCGCTGGCCGGCGATGTTCGTGGAGTACCGGCGTCGCTGCGCGGCCGGGTCGTTTCGGTTGGGCGACGTGTTCATGTGGCCAGCCGACGACCGGGTCATCTTCAACCTCGCCACGCAGCAGCACTGGCGAGCCCGTGCCGACCTGCTCGCGATCGAGCTGGCGACCACGCGCATGCTGGCGCTCGCCGAGCAGCACGGTCTCGCTGCCATCGGCCTGCCCCGCATCGGCGCCGGCCTGGGCGGTCTGGCGTGGCCGCGGGTGCGGGCGGTGCTGGTGCCGCTGGGGGAGCAGGCAGCGGTCCGAATGGTCGTCTTCGCCTACCAGCCCCGTCGAGGCCGGGAAGCCGGCAGGCACGCCGAGGACGGTGCCGGCACCGAACGCAGGGGAGGTCCTCACGCTGCCGGGTGAGACAACCATCGGCAACGGACGGAGCGTCGACCACGACGGCCCTTGGGGCCGTTGACGTTGTCGTGGCCGGCGAGCTGGCCGAGGTGTGCGCGGACAACCTGCAGCGGGGCGACACGGTCACCTGCAGGGGTGTCGTGCACGACGCCACGGTGCTGGCCACCGACGTCAGCTCCGACCGCCAGCGCCGGCCTTGCGGTGTTGGTCACCGCCGGATCGTGACCCACCCCCGTCGGCGCTGACCCCTCCCGCCTGGCCTCGCCGGCTGCGGGCGAGGCGTCGGGCCACGACAGGCCGGCCGCCAGGAGAGGAGAGCAGCGCCATGGCGCGACAGACCGGTAGGAGCAACCACCGACCAGACCGCGACCTGCGCGAGGCCCTCAGGGTGCTTCGTCGCGGCTTCGGCGAGGACCAGGTCGTCGTGCTCGCCACCATCCGCCACGGCGACCGGAGCGCGCAGGCCAGGCCCGCGCCGCGCCGCACGCCCGCGCCTCCGCCACGGTCGGCGGTGCAGCTCCCGGTGGCCGTCGGCCGACGGCGCACGCCGAGTGGGGGACAGCGCCAGTTGCGCTTCCAGCCCGTGGCGGTGGAGGGCACCCGCCGGTCGAGGCGCTCTCCCCAGCTGGATGCAGTGGCAGATCACCCGGGCCGCGTGACGGGAGCCTGCGCTGGGGGAGCGGCGCCGCCAGACGGCACCCGCCCGCCGGCTGCTGCGACCACGAAAGGAGACAAGCTCACATGGGTCGAGGCCTGCTGCTGACCTACCTGCAACTCCCCGACGAGGGCGACCCGGACTACGCCGCCGGCCACACGGCGGTCGGCCAGCTCACCATCGACGCGATCGAGCTCGACTGGAACCTCGGCCAAGCGGTCAGCACCGAGCTGGAGGACGCCGGGCCGCCCGCCGGCGCGGCCGGCGACTGGCCAAGCGAGCAGGATTTCCTGGTCGCGGCCAAGCGGCGGCTGCACCGGCGCATCGATGAGCTGCGGGTCGCCTACGGTGACGAGGAGGCCAGCGGCGAGTGGATGGTGTTCGAGCTGTTTGGCCACCGGCTGTTGGTGACCGGCGGGTGGGGCTCGGGTGACTCGCCCTGCGAGCTGTACGACATCATCGACGAGCTGAGCGACTGCCCGGCCGTGCTGCGCGCCATGGGCTGCGACCTCGATGTCGGCGCCTGACCCTGCGGCGACCCGCGTGCGCATCGTGCGCACTGACGACGCTGTCCACCATATCGTGGCGGCTCGGGCCGCAACTGGGGCGAGCGATAGGATTGGACGATGACCAGCGGCGACTACCGGCCTGCCAGCTCGATCGAACCGGGCTGGCAAGTCCTGGTGGATGGTCAGTGGCTGACCGTCGACATGACCATGGAGACCGAGCGCGACGATGGCGTGCGCGTCATCTGGTTCTACTTCGCTGGTCATCGGCCCGCCGCCGCGGTCAAAACCGACGCTGTTCGATCGAAACCTCCAGAGGAGGTCGACTAGCACCAGCACAGGCGGCGCCGGGCATGGCACCCTCGCGCGACTCCACGCAAGCTCCAAGGACCAACACCCCGCCTCTGAGCAGTAGCAACGTGGTCAGTCACAGTTTGCGCTCGTCGGGGAATCGTCAGGAGCCAGCGGGATCAGGAATCCGGGGCGAGTGGGCTGAGGCGTTGGGCGATGGCGCCTGCCTGGACGCGGTTGGCGACATCCAGCTTCCGCAGGATGTTGGAGACGTGGACGCTGGCGGTCTTGGGGCTGATAAAGAGCTCCTCGGCGATCTGCCGGTTGCTCAGGCCGGCGCCGAGCATCCTGAGCACCTCGAGCTCCCGTTGGGTCAGCCCGAGCCGCGCCGCCTCGCTGGGCGCCGTGGGCGCAGGCTCGGCGACGGCCGGGGCGAGTTGGATCCGGGCGCGGGTGGCCAGCGCCTCGATCTCGCGCTGCAGCAGCGCGGCACCCAGCCGGCGTGCGCTCTCCCACGCCGTGGTGAGCAGCTCGCCGGCGTCGCGCCGGGCAGCCCCGCCGGTCAGCAGCGCCTCGGCCTGGCGCCAGCGGGCGTAGGTGGCCGGCCACGGGTAGGCGAGGGCGTCCCAGGCCGCTGCGGCATCGGCCCAGCGAGCCGGGTCGCCGTCGCCAGCGACCCGCGACCACTCCGCCTCGGCGGCCAGCAGGCCCGCCCGAGCAGGTGGGAGCAGCGCTGTCCCCATCGCCTTGCCCAGCTCTCGCGCGCGCTCCACAAGCGCGACGGCCACGCGACGCGACTCGTCCACCTCGCCGGCCTCGCCGCTGCCGGACGAGATATGCGCGTGCTCCACCCGCGCCGCCTCTGCCGCAAGGCCGACCACGCAGAGGCTCATCGTGATCTCCGGGTCGTCGGTCCCTGTGAGCATCGCCAGACCGTTGGCGACCGCGTCGCGCGCATCGTCGAGATGGCCCTCCCAGATGGCCGCTTCCGCCATGAGCTCGCACAAAGGCTTGACCGCCTGCGGGTCCGGAAGCCCCGCATTGCTGATGTCCTCCATGAGCTGGGTGAGCTCGGCGCGGACAGCAGCGGCGTCCCCACGCCGAAGGCGGCAGTGGGCGCGGTTGACCTGCAGCACGGCCACGATGGGCCCAGGGAGGTCCAGATCGACGGCCTGGTCCAGGAGCCGGTCCGCCTCGTCCCAGCGGCCGAGCAGCGTCAGCGCCTCAGCGGCGTTGCCGAGGGCGATCATGCCGACCGCCCGCGCGAGCCCGAGGCGGCGCAGGGCCGCAAGGCCCTCCCGCGCCACCTGGGCCGCCTCCTCGCAGCGGCCGGCGCTGAGCAGGACCTGCGAGTGGTTGATCCAGGACATCAGCAGCAGCCGGCCGTGGCCGGCGAGCACCATCGCCAGCTCCCGTGTCGGGGGCTCAACCGGGACCACCGCTAGCGCCTGCTCCATGGCGTCGATCGCCTCGCGCAGGTCGGGTGAGGCGTACCAGTGGCAGCGGGAGAGCAGCTCAAGGACGACGGCGGCCCGCAGCGGCTCGGCTGCCTGGTCGATGGTCCCGAGCGCCAGCCGGCCCAGCCTGATGGCGGCGTCGACCTCGCCGGCCTGATACGCCGCGTGGGCGGCGGACTCGAGCAGGCCGGCGCGGTCCAGCGGGCTCTCCACGGTGGCCGCGGGCGCCTGCTCCAACAGCTCTAGAGCGCGCTCATAGTGGCGGAAGGCCTCGGCGTGCGCGTAGGTGGCCTCGGCGGCCACGGCGGCGCGGACCGCGGCCGGCAGGGCGGCGCGCAGGTCGTTGGCGGCATACCAGTGGTGCGCGAGCTGCCCGAGCTCCACGGCCGTCGCGTGGCCGCCGCGCTCCTGGACACGCTCGGCGAGAGCGCGCGCATACGCCGCATGCAGCGGGCCGCGTTCGACATGCAGCAGGTCGTCGTAGATCGCCTCCTGAACCAGGGCGTGGCGGAAGGCGTAGCCGTCGCCTGGCGCCTCGGCCAGCACGTGCCGGACGACCGCCTCCCGGAGCAGCTCGACCAGCCCCCCCTCCGGTTCGGCCGCCACCGTTGCGAGCAGGTGGTGGTCGACCCTGCGACCGGCGACCGCGGCCACCTGCAACACTCGCTGCGCGGCGTTGGGCAGCGCTTCCACCCTGGCCAGTAGCAGATCCCGGAGCGCCTCCGGGAGCTGGGTGCCCTCGGCGTGGGCGGTGGCCAGCTCCTCGGCGAAGAAGGGGTTACCATCCGATCGATCCCAGACGTCGGCGACCAGCCCAGGGGCGGGTGCGTGGCCGAGGATCTCGGTGAGCAGCTCGGTCAGCTCGTGGCGGGTGAGCCGGCGCAGGTCGATGCGTTCCGCGCGGCCGCCGCGCTCGAGCTCGGCGAGGAACGGACGCAGCGGATGGCGGCGGTGCAGCTCGTCCGATCGGACGGTGAGCAGCAACGTGACACCCCGCCGCAGGTTGCGGACCAGGAACGCGAGCAGGTCACGGGTGGACCGGTCGGCCCAGTGCAGGTCCTCGACCACCAGCACGACCGCCCTGGCGTCCGCCAGGCGGTGCAGGACCCCCAGCAGCAGCTCGAGGAACCGCGCAGGCGGAGTCTCGGCCGCACCGGCGGCTGGCTCACCCAGCTCTGGCACCAGCCTGGCGAGCTCGCCGCGGGCGCCGTCGAGCACGCCGGCCAACTCGTCCGCACCGAGCATCATGGGGAGCGACCGCAGCGCCTCGGCCAACGGCGCGTACGGCAGCGTGTCGCCGCCGACGTCCAGGCAGCCGCCGACCAGGACGGCTGCGCCGGCCACCTCGGCCTCCCGCGCCAACTCCAGCACCAGCCGCGTCTTGCCCACGCCAGCTTCGCCCGCGACCACCACAGTGGCGGGCGACCCAGCGACCGCACGCCGGAGGGCCGCGCGGAGCCGGGAGAGCTCGTCATCACGGCCGACAAGCACCGCGCTCGACACCCGCCTGACCATGATCTGATGATCGCAGACGGCGACGACATGGGGAACGCCAACCACCAACAGCGCATGACTCCACGCCGACAACCAGCCCAGGCAAGATCGCCAACAACCCCCTGTTGGTGCAGGTCAGAGGGTCGTTGATGATCCGTTGGTGGTCTTGGGGTGGCATCATGCGAACACCCCGCTGCTGGTGGACGGCCCGCCGATCGCGCTGGCCGCGCGCAACGCCGTGCTCCGCCGAGGCGATGGTGACCGATAAGGATTGCTCGGGTCAGGTTTCCATCGGAACGCCTTGTGAGGCCGTTCGGGGCTCCCGCGCGGCGTCGGACCCACGACTGGACGCAGCCAAGCCACCGCTCGGCCCTGGCCGTCTGGCGGCCAATGAATTCGGCCGCGAGCAATTGCCTTTGGGCGCCGGTGCCGAAGCGTGTCCTCACGACTAGCAAGCCGCTGGTCACGAAGGACCGTCCAACCGCGATGCCGCCGTCGGCCCCCCAAGCCGGCTGTCCGGGTTGGGACCGCGTTCGCGCTCGGCGCCGACGAGCGAGTGTGGCTCCACAGCGCTGTCGGCGGCTGCGGCGCTGCGCGCCGGTCGGTGCCGGCCTGCGGCCGGCAACTGCTCTTTCGTCCCGCCGGGTCCCCCAGCATAGTACCACCCCGGCCCCTGCAAGGCCGGTCCGTTCCTCCCTCGCTTTGCTCGGTCCGGTACTCCCGTCCCTTCGGGACGCCTGCGGCTGCCTTTCCGGGGCCAGGGACCCCGGCACTCCACCGGGGTCATCCCAGCGGGTCACCAGGCCCGCGCGCACCCGAGGAGGGCGCCATGGACCTCAACGTCGTCACCATCACCGGCCGACTCGCCGCCGACCCCGAGCCCTACGCCACCGGCAACGGCAGCGACGTCACCAGGCTGCGCGTCGCGGTCGGCCGCCCGAAGCGGCCAGGGCAGCAGCGTTCGGAGGCTGACTTCATCGACGTGGTCGTCTGGGAGGAGCTCGCCAGGCTCGCCGTGCGGTACCTGGCCAAGGGCTTGCGGGTCGGCGTCACGGGCCGCCTGCAGCAGCGGACCTGGACCAGCCCGGAGGGCACCCGCTCCCGGCTGCAGGTGGTCGCGGGCCAGCTCCAGTTCATCGACTACAAGGGGAACGGCGAGCAGGGTCCCGCCCAGCCCACCGATGGGCCCCGTCCCGTCACGGCCGAGCCGGCCGAGCCCGCCGCCGAGGTCGCCGAGCCGCACGCCGACGCGTCCCGGGCGGTCGCCGAGGTCGTCGTCCAGGCTGACGGCGGCGCCCGCAGCAACCCTGGCCCGGCCGGCTACGGGGTCGTGGTGACGACCGCGGCTGGCGAGGTCCTGGCGGAGCTGGCCGAGCCGATCGGCTGGGCGACCAACAACGCCGCTGAGTACCGGGCGGTGATCGCCGGGCTGGAGCGGGCCCTCGCGCTCGGCGCTCGCCGCGTCCAGGTCCAGGCCGATTCGCAGCTGGTGGTCCGGCAGCTCACGGGCGCCTGGCAGGTCAAGACCGCCGCGTTGCAGTCGCTGTGGACGCAGGCCCGCCGCCTCGCCGAGCAGTTCGAGCAGGTCAGCTTCGAGCAGGTCCCCCGCGAGGAGAACCGCCGCGCCGACGCCCTGGCCAACCAGGCCATGAACGCCCAGGGCGCGGTCGCCAGCCCGGACCAGGTGACGGCCGAGCAGGCCCCGGCGCACGACGCGCCGCCCGCTGCGGCGTCGGCGACCGCTGCGCCCGAGGGCGCTAGCGAGGAGCCCAGCTAGCTCCGGCCAGCTCCGCGCAGGCCCCGGCGTCGAAGTCGGGGCCTGCACCGTTCAGCATCACCAGCCTGACCCACTTGATGGCCGGCGCACTGTTGGTTTCCGCCACGGCCGCCGTGTCCCACCGGGACCGACCGTGCCACCCCGAGCACCAAGGAGCCTTGCATGGCCACCACCAACGAGCCGGCGTTCCTGCGCACCGCGGAGGTCGCCGGCATCCTGCACGTTTCGCCCAAGACGGTGTCCCGCTGGGCCAAGGAGGGCAAGCTCCCGTTCCTCCGGACCCTCGGCGGCCACCGCCGCTACCCGGAGCAGGAGGTCCGCGAATTGGCGGACCGGCTCCACGAGTGGCCGATGGCGTAGCACCGGTCGTCGGGCCACTGGCTGCCGTCGAGGAGGCAAGGCGCAGCGTGGTGTTCGCGTCAGCGTCTTGCCTCCTCCCCGTCCCGCCGGGTCTCCTCAGCATAGTGCCACCCCGGCCCCTGCAAGGCCGGTCCGTTCCTCCCTCGCTTTGCTCGGTCCGGTACTCCCGTCCCTTCGGGACGCCTGCGGCGGCTTTTCCGGGGCCGGGGACCCGGCACTCCAACGGGGTGACACCCGGCAGGTCACCAAGGCCCGCCCGCACCCGAGGAGGCCGTGATGGTCCACATCACCCCCACCATCAACGAGGGCGTCTCCAACCTGCACTGTGACGTGGACTGGTGGGGCGACCAGGCGCCCAGCGACCGGGCCCTCGACATCGCTGTCGCCCACGAGCTGAGCCCCGAGCACCGCGCGGCCGAAGTCGACGACGCGCTGTTCGAGCTGCTCGCCGAGGCGATGCGGGACGAGCGCGGCTACTAGCCACCGCCGGGCCACCCCCCTTCCGAGAGGGTGACCTTCGGCCTGCTGCTGGCGCTCCGCGCCGTTCCCAGCCACCCCAGCCTCAAGGAGACGACCCGTGCAACCTCAGCCTCGGCTGCGGCCCGCCTTGCGCTTGCTGCACGGCTGGTGGGTGGTGAGCTGCCCCGACTGCGGCTACGAACTCGCCCGCAGCGACCGTCGGCGACGACACCGACGTTCATCCGTGCCCTCGCTCCGGCTCCGGCTGCTGGTTAGCGAGCCGCACGGTTGCATAGCCCACGCCGGCGCGCAAGGGGCACCCAGGACGACGTCGTGCAGGCCGGCTTCGCCGGACCTTGATCCAGGCGACGTCGCCCTGGGCTCCTCCAAAGTTCTGGCCGGCGCGGAGCCGGCTTCGCCGGCACGTTTCCCATTCCGGCCACAACTTTGCCCCGACCCCTTGCGCGCCGGCGTGCTCGCCCATGCGATCCGGGGCTCGCAACCGCACCCGAGCCCCAAGGAGGACACGATGGACACCTTCGTCACCGTCGTCGGCAACCTCACCGACGACCCCGAGCTGCGCTTCACCCCGGGCGGTGTGGCGGTCGCCAACTTCCGCCTGGCGGTCACCCCCCGCATCCGCGAGGGCGAGGGCTGGAAGGACGGCGACACCTCGTTCTTCCGCATCACCGCCTGGCGGCAGCTTGCCGAGAACGTCACCGAGTCGCTGGGCAAGGGCCACCGCGCCGTGGTGATCGGCCGGCTGAAGACTCGCACCTGGGAGACCCCCGAGGGCGACAAGCGCTCCGCGGTGGAGATCGACGCCGACGAGGTCGCCCCGAGCCTGAAGTGGGCCACGGCCAAGCCGCAGCGGACCGGCAAGGCTGCCGCCAGCGGCGGGCAGTTCAACAACGAGCCGCCGTTCTAGCCACACCCCTCCCGGGCCCCGGCCGAGCGCCGGGGCCCCGGCGGTTGCTGCCACCTTCTCCGATCACCAGCAACGGCCTCGCCGGCGGCGTCGCCGCCGGCGCCGCGGCCGGGACCCTGCACCCGGCCGCGGACCGGCCGTTCCTCGCGGCCACCCGGCCAGATCCCGCGCCGCTGCCGGGCCGCGTCAAGGGCGCTTCGCGTCCCTGCGGGACCGCCTGCGGCGGCCCTTGACCCGGCCCGGCGGCGCGGGCCGGCGTCCGCGCCGCCCTCCGGGGCGCAGCAGAGGCCGGCTGACCGCGAGGCTCACAGCATCAGCCGTTGCGACCGTCGGCTGCTGTGAGGTTCCCGTTCAGGAGGTCGGTGAGCTCGGCGGCGGAGGCTTGCCGGTGAGCGCACCGCCGACGCCTGCGGTGGTGCCTGCCCGGCCGAGTGGCTCGGTTCCCAGCCACGACCACAAGGAGCGCTGACGGTGAGCGCGACCCTGGCAGCACTGGAGGCGGCCTACCTCAGCGGCGGCTGGGCTGTCCTGGACGACTGGATGCCATCCGAGGACGAGCTCGCCGACCGGAAGGAACGCGCCTGGGAGGCAGCCGACGAGGTCCACGCCCGATGGTTGGGGGTGCTGCGCGTGGTGATGGCTGACCACCTGGCACCGCGGCGGGTGAGAGCATTGTGGCTGCGGCTGCTCACCGTCGTCAGCTGGCTGCCAGCCCCCGACCGCGACGCGCTGCGTTGCTACCTCACCACCGATCTGCCGCTGGACGTGCTGGCGGCGCTACTGCGCATGCCAGAGCACGTCTTCTGCGAGCTCCTGCTGGCCGCCACCCAGACGCTGCTCGGGCCGGCAAGCGACCACGACGACGACCCGGCGTCACTCACCGCGATCCTCACACGCGCGGCGCGTCGGCTCGGTCGCCGCCTGCCAACGGCCCCGCCGCGCGGGCAGGTGGCGCCGCGCCTGCCCGCAGCCCGACGGACGCTGATTCCCGCGGAATCGGCGGCCATCGGCGGGACAGGTGGCCGTGCCCGCCGAGCTGCGCCTGGCTGCTCGCCACAGGATGCGCCACCCCGGACCGCCGCAAGGGCGCTGCGCGTCCCTGCGGGACCGCCGGCGGCGGCCCTTGCCCCGGCCCGGGGTCCCCGGCCGCAGCAGGAAGGCGACCAGCAACCTCGCTCCAGGAGGCGCGCCCATGCATGAGGAAGGCACCTGCCGCAACGAGGGCTGCGGGCGGCCAGGGCCGCTGCTGGCGGATGGCTGCTGCTCCCAGGCCTGCCGTGAGGCGGTCGCGGTCGGCGAGCACATCGAGCAGACCCACGCCCGGCAGGCGCGGATCCGCCAGCAGCTCGCCGGACTCGACCCGGTCGCCGCGGCGCGGCGGCTCCGGGAGCTTCTCCAGGCCGAGGAGGCCGCGGAGCTGGCCGCCGGCTGCCGCCATCTGACCGTCATCCACGGCGACCTCGAGCGCGCCGAGGACTGGGAGCTCCTTGAGCGGCTCATCGAGGTGATCGAGGCCGCGTGCGCCGGGCGCCGCTGGCGCCGGACCGGCCGCAACGACCGCCTGACCCTGACCGTCGGCCCACCCGACGCCGACCGGGTCGTGGCTGGCCTGGCGGAGCTGGCCCACGAGCTCGCCGAGGAGGCGGCCGCCGCCGGCGGCTGGCGCTGGCGGGTCGCTCTCCTCAAGCACCCGCGGGAGCGGTGGTGAGTTGGCGCGCCCGCCCGCTCCGCGAGGGGCCGGACCTGCCGGTGCTCACCAGGGTGGGCCTGCCTGGTCGTCCCATGGTGGGCCACCCCGAACCGCGTCAAGCGCACGCCCAAACAAGTCGGCTCCTGAGCCGCCTTCGGCGGCGGTTGACCGACGGCCGACTTCTTTGTGCCAACCCGCGCTTGACCCGGCCCGGGTCCCCGGCCTGGGGGTGGGACGACGACCAGGCGGGCCACACCCCAGGAGGAAGGCCATGGATGGCGGCATCGGCCACTGCAAGAACCCGGCGTGCATGCAGCTCGAGGCGCTCACCGAGGACGGCTTCTGCGGCGAGGAGTGCCGCGTGCAGGTGACCGGCTGCTCGGTGCCTGGCTGCGGCTGCGGCGGCGCCGACGAGGGGGTCAGCCGCTGCACCGACTGTGAGCGCTACTCCGCCGGCGTGGTCGGCGGTCGCTGCCCGGACTGCCGCGTGCTCGGGGCCCGGTCATGACCGCCGCGCGGCCCCGCCAGCGGGTTGACTGCCCGTGCGGCTGGGTCGGGTATCGGGTCGACCCGAACGCCCGCGACTGCCCGGCGCGCGGCTGCCCCCGCGAGAAGGTCCAGGCACTGTGGACCGCCGGGCAGGGGCCCGGTCGGTCGATCGTGTACCTGCTGCACTTCCACTGGCCGCTGCGGCTCGTCGACGGCGAGCTCCGGGAGGTCCCCCCAGCGGGCTTCCACGCCCGCCACTACTGCGGGTGGACCTGTGACCTGCCAGCCCGCCTCCGCGACCACCTCACCGGCGTCTACGTCCGAGGCGGGAAGCAGCGCGGCCGTGGCGCCAGGCTGGTCGCTGCCGCGATCGCCGCCGGCGCCACCGTCGAGCTCGCCCGCATCTGGCATGCGCCCAGGGCGTTCGAGCAGTTCCTCAAGCAGCGCCGCAAGGACGGCTCGACCCGCTGCGGCGCCAAGCGGGCCCTCACAACGCTCTGCCCGATCTGCGACGGCCACGCGCTGCGACGCTACCCGCAGCAGCGCGTCTACCGGCTGCTCGGCCTCAAGGAGCCCGCCCAACTCCGCCAGGAGCGCCGCGACCGCGCCGCCGCCCGCGCCCGCCACCGCGCCGAAGTGGCCGCCGGCGTGTGGGACGCCGACCGCGAGTGGGCGCTGGCGTTCCCGGACCAGGCGTACGGCACGCCAGACGTCGCGCAGGCCTGAGCCCGGCGGGGGAGGGCCCGGTCTGCCCCTACGCCGCCGCATCAGCGCGCCCCGCCCGGCAGTGCCGCGGTGGGGACCAGTTCGCCGGCGGTGTCCCGGCAGTCCCACGGTGCCGCCGTGCCAGGCGCCGACCTCGTGGCAACCGACCCCTTAAGGCTGTCGCCTTCAGCGCCGACCCCAACGGCACGACCCGACGAGGTGCCACGCTGCACCTCGTCGCCCTCCCAGTCGGCGACGCCTTCGCCGCGGCGAGCCCTCGGCCGCGCCGCGCTCCCATCCCTTGGCTGTGCCCGTGGCTCGACGCCGCCGACGACTTCCACAGACTTGCACTTGCAGTGCGAGCGACGGTGAGCCTGCCGGTGAGCTCCAGGGTTCACGCTGCCACTCCGACCTGCTCACCCGGCCCGGTTCACGCCGGGTGTGGGCGCTGGACCCAGGGAGGAGCGGTGCTCAACATCGGCAAGCTGCTGCGCGGCAAGGAGCGTTACTACCTCGATCAGGTCGCCCGCAGCCAGGAGGAGTATTACACCGGCGCTGGCGAGGCGCCGGGGCAGTGGGCAGGCGCGGCCGCCGCCGAGCTCGGCGTCGCCGGCGAGGTCAGCGAGGACGGGCTGCTGCGGATGCTCGCCGGCGCGCACCCCGACACCGCCGTGCGGCTTGGCGGGCCACCACGCGGCGAGCGGGTCCTGGCGTTCGACCTGACGTTCCGGGCGCCGAAGAGCGTCAGCCTGCTGTATGCGCTGGGTGGGCCGCGAGTGAGCGCGACCGCCCAGGAAGGCCACCGCCGCGCCTTGGCCGCCGCGCTTGGCTACCTGGAGCGGCACGCCGCCGTCGCCCGCCGCGGCCAAGGCGGCCAGCAGCTGGTGCGCGGCAACGGGTTCGTCGCGGCGGTGTTCCAGCACCGCACCAGCCGGGCCGGCGACCCCCTGCTGCACAGCCACGTGCTGGTCGCCAACCTGACGCGCGGGCCGGACGGCCGCTGGACGGCGCTGGACGGGCGCGCCCTGTACGCCCACGCCAGGACCGCCGGCTACCTGTACCAGGCGGTGCTGCGCCACGAGCTCACCCGCCAGCTCGGCGTCGCCTGGGACAGGGTCCACAACGGGGTCGCGGACCTCGCCGGGATCCCCCGGTCGGTGCTGGTGGCGTTCTCCCGGCGCCGCCAGCAGATCACCCGGCGGCTGGCGGAGCGGGGCGAGCACTCCGCCAAGAGCGCCCAGACCGCCGCCCTGGACACCCGCGGCGCCAAAGAGCGCGGCGTCAGCCAGCAGACCCTGCACGGCTGCTGGCGGCAGCAGGCCGAAGCGGTCGGCTTTGCGGCGCGGGACCTGGAGGCCGTGGTGGACCAGGCCGCCCACCGGCCCGCCGCGGGGATCGACCAGGACCGGCTCATCGCCCACCTGGCCGGGCCCAAGGGGCTCACCAGGGAGGCGAGCACGTTCTGCCGCCGCGACGTGCTGCGGGCCATCTGCGAGCAGCTCCCGGCCGGCGCGGACCTGACCGACATCGAACATCTCGCCGACCGGTTCCTGCGCGCCGAGGGGCACGTCATCCCCGTCACCTACACCGACGGGGACCTGGCCTCTGCCCCGGCCGGGGATAGCATCCGGCGGGCCGACGGGCGGGCCGTCGCCGCCCGGGCCGACACCCAGCGGTACTCCACCTGTGAGCTGGTCGCGCTGGAGACCAACGTGGTCGCAGCGGCAGAGCGCCGCCAAGACGAGGGCGCCGGCGTGGTCGGCGGGCAGCTCCTGGACGCGGTCCTCGCCAGCCACGCCGGCCGCACCACCGCGCGGGCCAGCGCCGGCACGCCGCCGCCGCGGCTTGCCGCCGACCAGCAGGCCATGGTCCGCGCCCTGACCGCCTCTGGGCATGGCGTGCAGGTGGTCAACGCCCACGCCGGCACCGGCAAGACCTTCGCGCTGGACGCCGCCCGGGCCGCCTGGCAGCAAGCCGGCTACCGGGTGCTTGGCGCCGCCCTTGCCGCGCAGGCGGCCAAGGAGCTCGCCGACGGCGCCGGCATCGACAGCAGCACGATCGCCCGGCTGCTGGGGGACCTGGAGGACCCGCGCGCGCCGGGGCTGGGGCCCGGCACCGTCCTGGTCGTCGACGAGGCCACCATGGTCGGCACCCGGCAGCTCGGCCGGCTGCTTGAGCATGCCGAGCAGGCCAGCGCCAAGGTCGCGCTGGTCGGCGACACCGCGCAGCTTCCCGAGATCGACTGCGGCGGCCTGTTCCGCGGCCTGACCGTCCGGCTCGGCGCCATCCAGCTCGCCGAGAACCGCCGCCAGACCCTCCAGTGGGAGCGGGAGGCGCTGGAGCTCCTGCGTGCCGGCGACCCCGGCGCCGCGATCGGCCGCTACTGGCAGCACGACCGGGTGGTCGTGCGCGGCAGCGCGCCCGCCCTGCGCCGCCAGCTCGTCGCGGACTGGTGGGCGGCGATGGGGCGCACCGACGAGCAACCCCCGATCATGATCGCCGCCCGCCGCGCCGACGTCGCCGACCTCAACGGCCGGGCGCGGGCGCTGATGGCCGCCGACGGGCGCCTCGGCACCCAGGCGCTGACGGTGGGGGAGCAGCAGTTCGCCGTCGGCGACCGCATCGTCACGCTGCATAACCAGCACCGCCGGCTCGGCTGCCTCAACGGCACCCGCGGCACGGTCACCGGCGTCGACCTGGACGCTGGCGCCTTGGAGGTCCGCGCCGACGACGGCCGCACCCTGCGGCTGCCCCGCTGGTACCTGACCGGCTCACCGCGGCGGCCCCGCCGCCGGGTCGACTACGGCTACGCGATCACCGGCCACAAGGTGGAGGGGATGACCACCGACCGGGCGTTCGTGCTCGGCTCCGAGGATCTTTATAAGGAGTGGGGCTACACGGCGATGAGCCGTGGCCGCACGGAGAACAAGCTGTACCTGGTCGTCGGCGACAACCCCCTCGCCGAGGAGCTGGATGTGCTCGGCCAGCCCAAGCGGGACCCGGTGGCCGGGATCGTGCGGGCGCTTGGCCGCAGCCGCGCCAAGCGGCTCGCCCTCGACCACCTGGCCGCCGCCGGAGACCACGCGACCGCGCTGCCTGAGCTGCCCGACGCGGCGTTGCGCGCCCGCGTCGACCACGCCGCCGCGCTGCTCGAGCAGCGTCCCCGCCTGAGCGCCCAGACCACCACCGCCGAGCTCCGCCAGCAGCAGGCCCGGCTGCGCGGCTACCGGCGCGACGAGCTGCGCTGGCTCGCCGACACCCGCGAGCGGCTGGCAGGGGGCGGGCATGGCCGTGGCCAGCGGCGCCGGCTGCAGGCCGCGCTCGGCGACCGCGAGGCAGCCGTCGCGCAGCTCGACCGGCGCCTGGCAGACCTCGAGCGGCGCCTGGCGGACCTGGACCGCGAGCGGGCCGCCCAGGCGGCCTGGGACCGCGACCACGCCACCCCGCTCGGCGAGGCGCTCGTGTACGGCCGGGAGCTGTCGCACCGCGAGCTGGCCGCCGTGGTCCAGCTCGAGCAGGACCCGCCCGGCTACCTGGTCGCCGCCCTCGGCGGGCGGCCCGCCACGCCCGCCGCCCGGGCCGCCTGGCGGGCGGGCGCCACCGCGATCCAGGCCTACCGCACCAGCCACGGCATCGACGACCCCGACAGCGCGCTCGGCCCCACCCCCATCGATCCGGATGCCGAACTGGAGATCGCCGCCACCGCCCGGCTCATCCACGTCGCCGTCCGCACCATCGAGCAGGCCGACGACCCCGAGCTTCCCCTGCCGACCCCCGACCACGTCCGCGACCTCGCCATGTAGGCCCCCCGTGGAGATACCCGTGCGAGACCCGTTCCGCAGCCAAGCGCCTCGGCCATCCCGCCCTCGCGCCTCGGCGCGGACTGCTACTGGACAGCCGTGGCCTCGTGGCCTTCGCACGGCTCCATGCCTTGGTGCCCGATACGATGACGCCTCCTACGCCGGCTGCGCGCTGCAGACTCGGCAAGATAGCCAACCGCGCGAGCAGGCGCTGGCCACTGTCGAAAGCCGGCTGGTCACCGCCGGCCGAGAACTTGCCCGGCTGGAGCACGCCGAAGCGTCGGCGGCTGCAGGAAACGTCTGCGTGTCATGCCCCGATGATGCGGAGCTTCGCACCTTGGGTGGCAACCCAGTCGTGACAGAGGACAAGAATCGTGTTGCAGTTCCGGCTCGACTGCACCCCGCTGATGCGCAGGCCCGGCTGGACGATGCCAATGGTGCACTCGACGGCAGGAGGGCTGTCGCACCAGTCCTCGAGCAGCTTGCTCAAGGTATCGGCGTCGCCGTGCATCACCTGGGTCGAGGCCCGATTGTCCAGGCGCCGCGACAGCTCAGGCCAGATGCGGCCGGCGGCTGTCCATTGAGCAGAGCGGACGGCTTGCCCGACAACCTCGTAGAGATCGGCGACACGGTGGCCGGGAGCGTCCTCCGAGGAGTACTTGCAGTGGACCAGCGACAGCCGCGCGGTCTCGGTGTCGACCGGGTCGACCACGATCAGGTCGGCGATCTCGCCGGCGCCGTCGTCGCGGATCACGATGGCCTGAGGTGAGGTCTGGGCGAGCCAGTCGACCGCTCGCTGCTGGATGGTCTGCTGGGTCGCGTCGCGGACACGAGCTTCTGCACGGATGTCGACGCCGGTCCAGTCGATACTGGCGACCGCGTCGGTAGGCACGGGTGGGAGGTTCGCGCGCGGGACAAAGAGCGTGGTCCCGGCGGCCGAGGACCCGTCGGCGAAGTAGGTGACAGGTGGGAAGGTGTCGAGCACCGCCGCCAAGCTATGCAGCTCGCCGGTTGATCGGTTCACGACGGGCAGGTCGTCTCCTAATTGGCTGGACCCCTCCGGCCGCCAGCATCTGGACCTGCCCGAGCTGGCTGCCCTCGTGGGAGAGCGTGAGCGTGCAGTCGTAGTCGCTGGTCCGCGTTGCCACCAGTTCCAGCAGGAGCAGCTCGACCGGGTCCGAGCCGTTCACGAGCACGGCATAGGTGCCGTCGAGCAACCGCTGGTGCAGGAGCACAGCGACGGGGTGATCGGGGAACGCGTGCAGGCGCCGGGGCATGGGCACCTCTAGCAAGGGGGCGCTGTGCCCAGCGGTGATCGATGCGTGGAGCAGCTCCGCCACCCACTTGCACCACGTCCGGTAGGCGAGCAGGGTCTGGGCGCCAGGACTCCAGACCTTGCCGCGGGCAACGGCCACGCCGATCCCCTCGATCGCGCCGGAGGCGTCTCGGTATCGGCCGATGAGGTGGCCGACGCCGAAGGCCAGCGCCTCGCTGGGCAGGACCGCTTGATGGACGCCCGAGCCGGCCACCGTCTTGTAGGACGGCTGCTTCAGCCCAGGGGCACGGGCGCTGCGGAGTCCGACCGAGGAGTACGACAGGACGTGGATGGAGTGCAGCAGCCGGTTGAGGTCCTCGGGTGGGATCGGGCGTGCGGTGGGCGCGCCGACGGCGGCCAGGAGTTGGCGTCGGGTTGCTGGGCTGGTGGTCGAGACGAACAGCAGGCGATGTGAGGGTTCGTGGACGACCAAGTGCAGGTCGTGGTCGATGGTGTCGAGGGTGTCGGCGCGCATCCAGGCAGGGCGGGAGCGGCGTTGCGTGACGATGGCCAGCAGATCGCCGCTTTCGTCGGTGCTCGACCACCACACCGCACCGTCACCAAGGGCCTCGATACTGGCGTGAAGGTCGGGTGGGCCATCGGCGGCGTCGAGTTCCAGGATCTCGGCTTGGCGCGCTGGGGCCACCGCGTGCAGCGAGAACGTGTCAGGCGGCGGGGGCGTGAACCCTTGGACGTACCTCCGGCGGTCCCGCTCCTCGGCCACGGCGGCGTCGGCGAGGGCCGGGAGGAGCTCGGCCCACGAAGCGTCTTCCTGGTAGAGCGCCCGGGTCTCGTCCTGCACGTCCTGCTTGACCGCGAGCAGCTCAGCCGGTGCCGGCCGATTCGGCTGGGCGCGGGCGACGCGACCGATGAACTGCAGCGTCGCGGGGAGCGACCGGTGGCGGTCGTGGTAGGCGGCCACCTTCAGCGAGGGTAGGTCGAAGCCCTCGCCGAGGATCCCGACGGTCGCCACCCCCCGCAGCTCCCCGCATCGCAGGCGGGCGAGCACGCTCCGGATATGCCGCAGGCTCTGTTGGCTGTCGACGACCTCGATTTCTAGGTCTACCTGTCGGTAGACCTCAACCAGGTGGCGGGCGGTTGCGATGCGCCCGGCGCGGACGAGCAGCTGGCTGCCTGCCTCGCGGTGGACGGGGTCATCGAGGCGGCGGCGGGCCTCCTCTGCGAGCCGGGCGTCGCTGTCGTCGCCGGTGCCGACGTCCACTGGCCGAAAGGTCACGGGCTCGTACACCCCGTCGGTAATTGCGTCATGGAGGGAGTAGGAGAAGCAGATGCTCCCGGGCAGGGCGCGCAGATCTCGTCGGTATGGTGTGGCGGTGAACAGCCCCGCCCGCGCGCCGGGAAACTGGCTGAGGATGCTTTCCCAGGTGCGCGCGGGGGTGTGGTGGGCCTCATCGAGCAGTATCAGATCGAACAGGTCGGGCGGCGGCACGGCCACACCCTCGAGCACGGAACTGAGGCACATGGGCGTGCCCAGCACGACATCGAAGTCCGCCAGCCTCGACCAGTCGCCCGGTGTGCCCAGCCGGTGCCGCACCACTTCCACGCGCGGCTTGGGCATCTGCGTCGGAGCAGTCTGTGTCGCTCGCAGGCGGGCGAGAGTCCGGAACTCCTCCGCGATCTGGTCGCGCACCAGCCTGCTTGGCGCTACCACCAGCGCTCGTCGGATGGGGGCCAGATAGGGGATGAGGGTCATGGCTGCGGTCTTTCCTGTGCCGGTCGGCATCACCACCTGCCCTGGGTCGGCGGCGACGGTGAAGTGACCAACCAGGGAGAACGCGGCCCCGACCTGGGCTCGCCGTAGCCGCTCACCCTCACCATCGGCGCGCCACACCGGCCGCACGTGGTGGGCGTTGCACTCGAAGTAGCTGGTCATCAGCTCCAAGTGCTCCCGGGCAGGCTTGACTGCATCTGGATCTGGTGGAGCTTCGACAGCGTGGACAGGTGCATGAGGGCGTCACGTCTCCCAGCACGAGGACTTCGGCGCTTCCGGCGGCGAAGGGGAGGGGCGCTGGGGTAGGCGCTACACAGCCGGCTGCGAGGAACAACACCGCTGTAATTCTTGCACGAGGGCGCAAACCAAGCATCACACTCGATCAACCCGTCCAAGCTGAGCCGCGAGCGTGCCTGCCGTTCGAACGTTACGTTGGCTGTGGCGCTCGACCTGCGCCGGGATCAGAAGCGGATCCGCGAACTCTTGGACAATCTGCGCCGCGGGATTACCCGACAGCGTCACCGCGAACTGGATGGCCTGTCGGTGCCCGGGCTGGACGACAGCCTGGGCGGCTCATTGTCCGCGACTGGGGAGGAGTACCCCAGGCGCGGCACGCTTCGTGACGGAGCGACCAATGTCGAAATGTCGCCAAGGCACAGCTGTGAGCGTGCCGGCGGAGGAGCGGTCGGTGCTCCGGTCAGAACTCGTCGGGCTCCTCGAGCCACTGAGCCTCGGCGGCTGCTGCCTTCTCGTGGAGGGAGTCCAGGCTGCCGTCGGCGGCGGTGAGGTGAAGGGTCAGCTCGGCGAGCTGTACGTCGGTGCTTGAGGTGGGGTCCAGGTCGTCGGTGGCCTGCGCGAGGAGGTTGAAGACTTTCCTGCGGCTCTCGGGCTGGGTCAGGCTCCGGCTCGGGAGCTTGACCGTGTAACGGGTGTACGAGGTCGCCGCCGAGCCGCCTGGGCCATCCCCAGCTCGGCCGGTGCCGGTCCCACTGGTCGTGGTGCCCTCGCCGGGGCGACGCTGATCCTCGCCTTCACGGTCACCCGCCGAGGTGGTCCCACCCGCTGACGTGTCGGTTGGCTGGGTTGGCTCGGCCTTGGTGACGACCTGCTCGGAAGAGTTGATGGCGAGCGCATCGGGTGAGGGGATTGTGAGGGCCTGGCCATTGCTACCGAGGATCTGCCATGCGTGCCGCAGGGTCACGGCGTCGAAGATTGCCTGGCGGATGTCGGCCTCGCTGGAGACCAGGGGGAAGGCCGGGTCTTGCCAGAACCTGCGCACGACCTCTCGCAGCGTGAAGCGACGCTCGCTGACGTCGAGCAGGGCGGTCAGGTAGGTGCCGTTGAGCGTTCCGGGCTCCGCAGCCCGTCCGGCTTTGACCAGCGTGTCCCAGACGACGTTGCCGGACAGGACGGTCTTCGTCTCAGAGTCGAAGCGGTGCCACTCCACCACGGTCCCGGTGCTTGCCCGGGTGAGGTAGGCCAGGTGCTGGAAGGCGCGACGTAGGTCGCCATCGACCTGGCTCTGCGCATCCCGGCGCTTGTTGTGGGCCTCCTGTTGCAGTTCGTCGTCGTCGTCCAGAATTCTGGTCACCCGCTGGTAGGCGAGCGCCTCGAGCGCACGGCGACGCACGAGTTCCCGGCGCTGGGCGTCGATGCAGGCGACCACGGCTGAGGCGGCGTTGTCGACCCGTAGCGCACCATTGCCGATGCCCAGCATCGCCGTGATGTCGTCGCGGGTGCGCGTGTCCCTGCCGTTGCCCAGGCTCCAGCGTGACGGATCGAGGATGACCAGACGGTTGGTCTTGGCCTGGTCGACCTCGCGGAACACCTCCTCCAACGGCATCTCGGGCGGCCTCGCCTCGACGAAGACGGCCTCCTCGAACCTTCCTTTGGCGGCGACCGCCTGTACCCGTTCCCACACGTAGACGTCCCGTTCTGCGGTGGCACCGGCCACCATGCTGCGGGCCTGGCGGTAGTACATCTGCAGTGTCTGGCTGATCGTGAGCTGGTAGCGCGGGGGAGTGTTGCCACCCGCGCCCGGGATGACCTGAAGGGAGCCGAGCCCCTCCTCCACGTCGATGAGCAGATTGAAGGCCTCGTCGGCGCTGGCGAAGTCCAGACCGCCAGGGTGGAACAGCGCCGCCAGGAGTTCGGGCTTGGTGGCGCCCTTGCGGGCCTGGGCGCGTGGCACCAGGGAGTACAGCAGTAGTGCCGTGGCCAGCACCACCAAGGGTCGGCTGCCCGGCTCCACGTCCGGGTGGTGGTCGGCGAACTGGACGTCCAGCTCGACCGCGCGGCCCTTGGCGCCGTCCTTGGCGATCACGTCCCCACCTGCCACCGCTCGGAATCCCTGGACCGCGTTGTCATTGCCATGCAACAGTCCGGACGACAGCACCGACTCGATGAGGCGGTGCAACGGCAGGTGACCCACGCCGATCAGCGCCGGTGCATAGCGTCCGGCCTGGTGCTCGCCCACCCAGTGGAAGGCGGTTGCGGCGAAGATGTCGACGGTCGAGCGGACCCGCTGGAAGCCGGCGTGGCGTGACCAATCGTCACGGACCAGCGCCATCAGACCTAGATCCGCGGATAAGGGGACCAGGCGGTTGGGCATGAACCGGCGTCCACGATCAAGGGGAGCGCCGGGCGCATGCGAGCAGCTCGATCGGGCAGCGGCACTGCCGGGTGCGGCCGGATTGAGAAGCTTGCT
>WNGF01001886.1_pt1 | contig 36515 bp, 42 predicted proteins | sample 5400641 | NCBI WGS metagenome assembly WNGF01 (sample SAMN13153371, study PRJNA577476) | soil metagenome | isolation source: 80 cm soil or saprolite under grassland replicate 2 | place: USA:California | collected 2016-06-15 | reverse complement strand
GGAAAAATAGCGTTGCTTGTGTACATGTCATATGGAGATTGCTCCTTCCCGTCGAGTTTTGTGTACGGCGTAAAGACTGAACAATCAATAAGATGCAAGGATCGGGGGTTTTGTACACCGTCACTATCCTGTCCCACGAAATGTGTACAACTGAGGGTCATGTACACATGTTATTTATGGCTCTTCGAACCTGTCTTCCGAATGTTTGGCTTTGGTAAGCCCAAGTGAGTTTTGGTAAGTTATTGAATTACGTCTGCGATAATCAATTTGAATTCGGCGGGAGAAATCAAAATAATGAGGCCAGGTCCTGGCTTGATTATGCCTGAATCTGAGCGATGCTGCCTTGGCCTAAGCGCCTCAGCGCCTCTTGGGTTCGAGCCGATCTGCCTCGGACATCAATCTCCAAAAAGATCCAATTTCTTTATGTGGAATCGGGTGGTCACAGTGTATGTTGGGTGGGCACAATAGGCGACCTGGGAGCTAACATTCAGTTCGGAAAGTGGTCAGAGGTAGCAGCTGAGGTGGGCAACTTGCATGGTTAATATCACTGTGGATTGACCACTTATCTGTTCACGTGTGGGTGGGCACACTGGAACATTCGGGAATTCTGGCTGGGTGGTAGGCGCCGATGAGTACCTGATTGTGCGGATCAACTATGATTAGGCGTGGTTCGGATATTTTGTGGGGAAAAATCTTGCGGGTGGCTGGCCTTGTATACATTTTCACCTCCTCGCCACAGTTTCAATAGAATTCTCAGGCTCTCCAGCGCGTTGAACTTTCTGGCGTCCGAAACGGACAGAGGAAAGCGAGCGATTGAACGCAACCCAACTGAAAACCATTTCCTGGGCTTTATCATGTGTACAATGTACACGCCTTAATAATCAATGAGATATAGGAAATTGCGCATCATTGTGTGTACAAGAAAACTCCCTCTTGTACACATTGTAAGCATATTGATAGGTCAGGAGATATGGGGAAAAATAGCGTTGCTTGTGTACATGTCATATGGAGATTGCTCCTTCCCGTCGAGTTTTGTGTACGGCGTAAAGACTGAACAATCAATAAGATGCAAGGATCGGGGGTTTTGTACACCGTTACTATCCTGTCCCACGAAATGTACACGGTTTAGACCATCTGCATGAGTATGATTGGGTTCTCTCAAACATGGGATCTGATGGTGATTGGGGGTGGCAGGAGTGGATGGTGGCTGACGGTGTTTGAGAGTTTGATAGGAGAGATGAGGAAAGTTGGATTAAGGCGCATATGAGTTGGGCGAAGGCTACAGAAATTAGCTCAGGCACTTTCTGCAGCCTTTGCAGTGAGCCTTATGGATAACCTGGAGTTTGTCTCGAAACGGCCGGCCTTTGATATCCACCTTTGCTTTCTCAGCGGATTCCTGGGCTGCCAGACAGCACTCGGATAGGCTGAGTTCCCCCTTGCATTCCGGGCATTCAATGCCAAACTCGTTCAAATAATCGCTCATTGGGTAGGAAGCCACGACCCTATCACCCTCCAAAATATAAACGCGCTTGTAACGAAGCTCGTACTCAGGCCAGTGGCAGATCGCCTCAAGCTCGCGTGCGCTGGTTTGCTGTGTCGGCGTTAACAAGGTGAAGGGTTTGTGGCGGTTAAACATGTCGTTCTCCCTTATGCTTGTGAAGAGCGCGCCCCGAATGGATCCGCGAGAGAGCAGCCGGAGTGGAGACGGGCAAGCGCAAAATTATTTATTCCGCCGGCTTTGTTGCACGAATCTGAGTAAAGAGTTGCGGATGAAGTGATGTGGTAAGCTTTTTCTGCCATGAAAAAGAAGTCCACGTTCCGCATCCGCAACTGGAGCGAGTATAACGCCTCGCTCAAACAACGGGGAAGCCTCACAATCTGGGTCAATTCCGACGCGACCGCCAATTGGACCACCGATGAATTGACCGGAGAACCGGGAGCCTCTCCGACTTATACCGATCTGGCGATCGAGACTATGGCCACTGTTCAGGCCATTTTCAGATTGGCCGGACGGCAAACTCAGGGCTTCCTCCAATCGCTCTTTGAATTGATGAAACTCAATCTGCCCGTGCCCGATCATTCGACGCTCTCGCGGCGTCGGCGGAGTTTGGAGATCAGCTTGCCGGTCAAGAATATGTCGAAATCAGTCCATCTGGTGATCGATTCGACCGGCGTCAAAGTTTACGGCGAAGGCGAGTGGAAAGTCCGCCAGCACGGCGTCGGGAAACGCCGGACCTGGCGAAAACTCCATATCTGCTCCGATGAGGCGACGCTGGAAATCGTCAGCGTAGTAACCAGCACAAACGATGTCAGCGACGCTGAAGCGCTGCCGGATTTGCTTCAGGATGTGCCCGTAGAGATCGAACAAGTCAGCGCTGACGGCGCATACGACCAGCGGAAATGCTACGAAACGCTCAACAAGCATGGAGCGAAGGCCGCCATCCCACCGCGCAAAGGCGCAAGGATCTGGCAGCACGCAAACTCAAAGGCCGACCGTCTTGCGCGTGATGAGAATTTACGGCGCATCCGAAAAGTCGGGCGTAAAGAGTGGAAACGGGAGAGCAATTATCATCGCCGGAGTCTGGCGGAAACTCAGGTTTTCCGCTTCAAGACGATCTTCGGCGATCGGTTGCAAACCCGCCAGATTGATAATCAATTCAAAGAGCTGATGCTCAAGAGCGCGATCTTGAATCGAATGACACACCTCGGAATGCCCGATAGTGTCAAGGTTATTAAATAACAGACCCTTCAAATCGAGGGTTCAATATTCGTGCAACAAAGCCTATTCCGCCGGCCCCGCCGCTCCATTCACTGAATCGCGGAGCGCACTATTCTTGCGTCTCATCCAGTGCCCTCAATACGCGGTAGCTCAGTGGATGCTTAGTGTTGGGCGTAATCAGGAAGCGCCCTTCTTCTGTAGAGTGGACGGTCAACTTCTTACGCGTCCATTCATCGTCGGGTTGAGAGTTTGTAACAGCCTGCGCTGCTTCTAGGGAGGGAAATACGATGACCGGATTGCTATATCCGCCGGCGTAGATGTCGATTGCGCCGAGTTCGTCGCACAGATCTTTCGTTGCTTTATTCATTATTGACTCCTTTTTCCTTTAAAGCGATTTGTAGTCAAGAGATTCGCCGTCTGCTTCTCTCGGAATAACCGGAAGGGGCGGCGGCATAGCAGAACCTAAACGAAGCCCCGTAGCGGCGAAAGTGAGTGCTCTTCCTGGCGGGGGAGTTCCTTCGTAGGTGATCACTGATCTACTGGCAGCTGAAACCTGCGCTGAGGATGTCAATAGCAGGACCACCCCCTCAGCTAGAACATGATTTCGTCTTGCCTGTCTTCAGAGCACTCGTCTTCACCCCCTGGGACCTCCCAAGATACTGGCACGGGCGTCCAGCCTGAGGCAATCCTGGTGGCTTCGGGTCCATCCAAGCCCTGATATGGATGGAGTATTCCTTCGCAGATTTTGATAAAAAAAGGGAGTGGTCCCATCGAAGACCTGCTCCCTTTGCATTGTCAGAGGCCACTATCTGAACTGGCGCCATATAGGAAGGGGGCAGCCCAGTGTGAATGACCATTCCCTCAATATCAGTAATTCACAGTCGGCGCTGGTTGAGACATCGGCCGTTGAGTCCAACTATTCAAATTGTGCCGCCGAATCTCATGCACAGACGCGATTTAGCGCCGTTAGTTTTTTAAACGCATTCCTACTTCTTGCCCTGATTTCTTTCTCATCCAGATCTTTCGAGCGCCGCATGGTTGGGTCAGGGCAAAACTCATCAAGTTCCAGGAATAAAGTATTCAAGGCTTCGTATTCATTTTCGCCCCAGAGTTTGGTGCTTTTCTTGAAGCAGTCCATATACTCTCGCTTAAAATCTGTCGCAGTAATTTCAGAGTTCAAGAAAGATCTGACAAGTTCAACGTATGTCCCTAAATCATTGACTTTCATGGCGTCCCCCTATGAATATCGAGCATCGCTCATTTTCGGGTTCCATAAAATACACACATACAAACGATATGCACAGTGTAGTTTAGATGATCATGCCGAAAGTGAGCAATGCCCGATATCATTATAGGCGTTATCAAGCGCCTATAATGAACCCCTATGCCAAACATTCCAAAACTGCGTGTCGTTCAGTTTCCACCCAGAGATATAATTCCCAGCCGCGTCTTTGAATACATTAAGCTTTGTAGTCGGATTCACGTAATGCGTGACGGGAATTGTCTGCTGAAAAGTCCCTACAATTTTTTTGGTTGCTGGGTCAGCAATGTGTCTCTCCATCGCTGCCTGAAATTCTTGGATTTTAAGTTTATTAGGATTGCCAAACACCCCAAAGTCTTTGGCGTGGGATTGATATTTGCTCTGTAGCTGACTCCACTCGAAGTTGATGTCCGGCTGTTGTGGCCCTATCGAGCCGATCGGTCCTGTCGGCACGATCGGCTCAATCTTAATCGTAACTCCGTCAGTTTCGACAGTACGTTCTCCGCGCAGAGCCGCTTCGTAGAACTCAATCACTTGCTTGTTGCTTAGTTCGTTCAACTTCTCTGGGTTGGCTCCATGCTCAGTGAGCCATTTGACAGCCTTGGCGGCTTTCACCCGCTCAGCCCGATCCTCTTCCGACACCTGCGCCCGACGAGCGGCATCCGCCGGCTCGTCCCGCTTCGCCGTACATGAGACTGTGGTAGTGCTGAGCGTAAGGGCTGCGAAAAAGGTGATCACGATACTCTTGATCGACGGCTTAATAGTCATATTTTTTATCGTCATATTTTTCCTTTTCTGAAATCGCTGCGTTTGCACGTGACGCGAAGCGCGCGCTCCGCCTCTTCTCACTGACTTATCCACAGCTTTAACCTTTCTTGTTATCTGGAAGGCCGACTCAAGGAAACAGTGGGCGCTATGGGAATACCGTATGAGTTGGCCGAGGGTAGCCACCAAGAACTTCTTCTCCCGTTGAGCATAAAAATAGGGGAGGACTTTAGCACTAAGCTGTCCTTCATTTATGGCTCACGAGTAAAGTGTCGTGTGAGTGGCCTGGAGAGGGACGAGGGGTCCTCGAGAAATGGGGCGGCTGACCAAAAGGCCTGCAGGGGCTACCAGATCCCTCTCCGCCCATAACCTGACGTTTGGGTGGAGAGGGATTCCAGCTTACATCTCATCTCCGGTCATTCCGGCCGTTCCGACCATTCCTGCCATTCTTCCTGCTCTTCAGCAACTTGGAGATGAGACGTAATATCTCCCTGATAATAAATCCCACCGCGATCGCGATCACGAGGTATTCCACAAATCCCCGTGACATAATCCAGTCCCATATTTGGTTTACTAGATCCATATTTTTCTCCTTGTCAATGAATATTTAAGACAACCGATCGCAGCTTTACCAACAGCCGAAACCTGTAATGGGGTGGTAAGCGAGATGAAACGACTCTGTGGGATTTGGCATAGGACAGCTCCTCAAAAAAGTCAGCGACCTTCGCGAAAAAACGCTACATCTATCGCTGCCAGTTTCATTGGGCTGGCGGCTGTTAATTCATCCATGATAGAGTTTGGGCTCAATAGATGAGAGACATGTCGACCCTGATCTGTTTTCTGTCGAATGGAGTTTGTAAATGCGTATTAGCTTAAATTCCGCGGATCCCCGTCTAAGACTTCTTTTGTGCCGTTTCCCTCGAATCATGGCGAGTGTCTACAGCCTTCCAGCGTGGGCCTATTTTGTAATAAAGCTACGCTCCGCTTGGTTATTCTTTGGGTGGCTGCTATTGCTCGCTGCCAATATCGCCATGTTTCACTACGGGGAGGCCATTGACTCTGGCGTGGTCCGGCCCCGCATCCTGCTTATTTACGGGTTTCTATTTACCAGTTTATTTATTGTGGGTCTCATTGGGATTCTTCGACTTTTTTGAATTTCTCGGTGTCGCTTCGATGCTCACCGGGCCAGAATCACTTTCCGGTATGTGAGGGAAACTCTGCGCCCGCGCGGGATACCATGATCATTTCTGCGCGCCTCGATTCTATGCATCCACTGGTAACGCGCCTCGTCTCGTAGAACTAGAACGCTTCCCGGCTCAAGCAGCGCTGAGCGTGTCTCCTTCGATCTCAGGTGGATGAAGTCCATTTCGCATGGTGATCCCAGGCTGATCGTCGTAATGGTGTTCCCGAAGCATGGAACACAGTCGACGTGGGCGCTGATTCCCTGGCCGGGCAGGTACTCATTCACAATGGCCTGGTCTGGGAATCTGGTAATTATGCCACGGGACATCAACTGTTGGGCGATCTCATTTGCGAACGGCGGCAGGGGGCCCACGAGCATCGAATGATTGATGGCGCGAAATCTGTAGTCATATTTATAGCCGTAATGCTGGACCCGCCGCCTTAGGTCATTCAGCCATGGCCGACTGTCTATCTCCCTCAGTACCCTGGCCTGTTCCTCGGGTGGGAGGAATCGTGGCTGGTATAGAAGCCCCTTGATGCCAAGGTAATTCTTCGTAAATTCTTCAATTTCGTTCGCAACCATAGAATCTCCTCTGTTGGGTAGGAATCATAGGGCAGTAGGCGATGCCATTACTGCGTATACAGCTGTAAATCCTACCCTCAGCTTTAACCTGGAAGCTTTTGGAGAGTTGAATGAAGGTAACTGAGATCATAGAGGGTCGGCATGATTACTTCATAGTTGTTTTCACATCGACTGAGAGGCTTTCGCCTCACCAGGGGCACACAGGGGTTTCGGTCGCTTCGATTATAGGTTCCGCGCCCCACACGAGCGCGTGGGAATTCCAGAACTCTCGGCTATTCGCCGTCGCGTTCCTGTCCCACGGCTCCGGTTCCGCCTTCTGGCCGATGAAGGCCGTGACCAGAACATAGGCCCCCGGCTGCCCGTCCGCCGTCTTGAGAATCACGACGACGGACTTGCAGGGTTCGGGCTTCCGATTCTTGACGAAGCGCGTGAGCCCGAACCTCTTGGGCCGCTGCGCGTAAACGATTTGGTCCCTCAGTTCCGTGGTGACGCAAACCGACTCCCCGACAATCCGGTCGAAATCGACTTGGGCGAGGATGAACCCACGCCTCGCTGATTCAAGGTGAGAAAGAGCCTCGGGGAGCAGCGGAAGCACGGATTCGTGGAGGTGACTGTTGCAACGGTCTACCACCACTTCCCCCGAAGCAAGCCGACCGATAATCGGATCAGAAAGTACAGGGATTGAAGGTTGCATAATATCCTCCTGACGTTGAATGTGAGTGGGTGTTTAGTGGAGGTTACTCCACTGCGGTCATTGGCTTACCGATAGATTGAACCTGTGCTTGTGCTTGGGGCGTGTTGGCCAAGGGTGTAGGCAGTCATTTCAGACTGTAGAAATCTGAACAGGCGCCGGGAACCTGAAAGATCTTTTATTTCATCATCATCGCCGAAGGCGTCTTTATCATCCCCTGTGATACCTGGTAACGTACGAGAACACGATGGCAATATCTCATCTAAAAACTCTTCGTCAGCGTTTTTGTCGCGCAGCTGGATGCCGTGTACTCTTTTTTGTCTGTCCTGGCTGCGACCGTGGTCAGGTTTATTGCAGCGAGGATTGCCGACGAGTCTGTCGCGCCGAGCAACAGCGAGCTGCCAGTCATCGTTATCAGAAAAACCCTGCCGGTCGGCTGGCCCATCGCATTCGCCAACAGGCATATCGACGGCGTCAAGCTGGTGCTTCGCCAGAGGCTGAATCAACAAACGTGACTCATCAGGGTCACGAAGACGCGACAAAAACGAAGTCCATGGCCATTCCTTTGACTAAAGAGCCTTTGAAACACTGGCGAGAAAGTCTTGGCCAGTTTGGACAGCTTATTTGCCATTTCTGTTCCTTCAAGACCGCTTGGGTAAACCCATTTTATGGGGGAACCTGAGAATCCAAGGTTGTCATCTGCTCATTTTCTAGACCGTCCGATTTTTTTCGGAGTATATTTTCTGAACGCCGGCGGGTGTTCAGAAAAATACGTTTTTACATGTTTGGCTACAGCCAAGGGCGCCGGCTCATCAAAAAAGGGAGCGACCTGGGGCTGCTGAGAGATCGCGGTAGTAACTTGGCCACCATAACAGTAGTCCAAAGTATTAGCAGCGCCCCAGCCATTACCGCGCCGATAATTATGCGGACGCCATGCCCGCACATATTCGATGAAAGGCTTATGGATCTGCTTCCGGAGGCCATCTTGGAGGGTTAGGTCCAGGCTGCTTGGCTGGCAGGGGCAATTTCGCTTAATGGAATTGAACGCGAGGGGCGTACACTCCTGATTTGAGGTCCGCCTCCTCGCTGCGTCGAAGCTCTGTGATTTGGCTGATTGTTCACCACACAGGGCGATCAATCTGCCGGTGGTGGCGATGCGGCCGCCTGTGTTTGATTGGGCGCACAGACGCGGCGCCATTGGGCTGCCGCGACCATTTTACCGGTTGTACAGGTGTGACAGATCCGGAGGAAGCGCTTTTGTCGCTGAATCGCGCCAACCCAAAGGTATTAGCGAGAAATTGCGTGATAACCCTAAACGAGTTGTGCTTCATCAAAGAAATGTTGTGCTTCATCGTTATTTCCTCTCATCTTTGGTGGGGGAGCCGTTCCATCGAAGAACTGCTCCCCTTGTGTTGTTTGGATTCCTGCCTTGACCAATTACCTTACGTCGTGATCCCTAAAGCCTCTTTCGCGGCGGCCCTGGGTTTTTCTCTCTCCTTAGCAGCCTTGAACTCCACTACCATAGCGATCACGTTAGCTTTTACTTTCTTCAAATCGATATCAGGGTTTGGGGAAGGCCGAGTTTTTGCGGATCCGTCAGTGGCCGGGGAAGTTGCTTCGGTACCTTTGTCATCCTTCTTTCTCAATACAGCTCTCTGCATAATGTTTTGTCTCCTAAGCGGTCTATTTCTATTGGGCACAGTATTTAGTCATACAGATACTTGCAGCCTTAACCTAGAATTGGTTGGAGGACTAACTTAGGGCGTTAATGCCTACAGCCGTGTTGGAGAATGGCTAGCCAGGGAAGACCAGGTATGGCTTTAGCTGGTTGAAGAGAGGGTTGGCCGATTTTGTGAAGAGTTGTTCGATGGCTGCCCGGAATTGTGTGGTATTCATAGCGGCTGTGACTGCACACCTTAGATGGGTGTTGTCGGTTTCTGTCACCTGCTCTCGATTTGAGGTGCTCACAGCAGATGGGGCTGCACACTTGGGACAAGGAGCTCGTATGAGCTTCACGCAGGGGCTTGCTGATTCGCAACGAATCAAAATAGATTTCTGCACTGAGCGACCAAACGCTCAGGCCACGTGATGCCCGACAAAATGTGCAAAAGCGCCAGCAACCCGAAATCCGAATAGCCGTTATTACTTTTCGTTTTGAGATGGTTCCCCATCTAATTTCGGTTTTATGCCGACTTTTTCTAGCGCGGCAAACGCAGGCGAATTGCATACTGCTGGAAAAACGATGCGGTAACGCCACTTACCCTCATCAATTTCCTTATACTCGCAAATTGGTACGCCGGCCATGACAATCGCTTCGAGCGCCAATAACGCGGTTTGATGTGTTTCAATCCGAAGTGTTGAATAACTCGCCGGTTTTGAATTTGACATTGGCGCCTCCTTTGGTTTTATTTCAGTTTCGCGCGGCCTGATTGCCTCACAAGCATCAAGACGAATGTGAAGATTCTTGTGGTCAGCAACACCATAATCCGATTTTGGAAACTCATATACAAATTGTCTTTAAAAATAGGGATGGGGACCGCTGTGAATTTCCCCATTCTCGGCGTCAGGCTGCGAGGAAGGCAGGGTGCAATTAGGCCAGATAGAATAGGCCCTCATGAACCTGGTAGCCTTTAGGTACGGGCATGTACTCTCCGTTGAGGCTATACCACCTAAACCAAGTCCGGCCTATGCGACAATAGTTGCCGCACCACTTGAATGCCAAAGCTGGAGCCATATTCGATCCTTTCTTTGTTACAAGAAGTTATTCTGGGTGTGTCGAAGCGACCACCCTTTTAGTGAGGTAGGTCGCAATACATATACGCTCGACCGAGAGGGATTTCGAGATTGGCCCTCTCGGTTGAGAGTGAGACCGCGTTAGGACTCGGATGGTCAAAACGGGATGTCGTTGTCCGCCGGCGGTTCGTCCTCGTCTCCCGACCCTCCGGACGAACCTTGCCCCTGCGGAGGTTGAGTTGAATATGCGCCGCCGGCGTCGTCACCCTTGACCCCCAGGAAATGTAGATCCGTGGCGTCCACCGCCAGGGACGTCCTCTTTACGCCGTCGCGGTCGGTGTACTCTTCCTGTCTCAGCCGGCCTTCGACGTAGACCTGTTTCCCCTTGGCCAGGTATTGATTCGCGATTTCCGCCAGCCTTCTCCAGAGGGTGACTCTGAACCAGGTGGTGAGCTCCTGGGGCTCGCCCGTGCGCGGGTCCTTGCGCCTCTCGGTGGTTGCGACATTGATATTGCAGACGGCGATGCCTTGAGGCGTGTAGCGCAATTCAGGGTCTTTGCCGAGGAAGCCGACGATTACGATCTTGTTGAAAGACGCCATTTAAGTTTCTCCTTGTTCGTTTGATGTTATTGTTGAGCAGGAGGCGCAGAGCCTAACCCGCATATACTCGTAACTTTACCCTCAGCCTTAACCTTTGCATTGCGCGCAGGGTCGGCTGAGGGAATTCAAAACAGTGGTTGATGAGGGCCTTGGCATGTGCAGCGATGGGTCATCGAAGAGCCTTTTTCAATGACCGCGAAGAGATTGACCGGGCTAGTCTTCAACTCGAATAGCGGCCGAGTATCGGTACGCGATTTCGTACACGGATCCAGGGTCTCTGGCCACGAAAAAATCGGTGTCCGGCAGCCAGAACCACCCATAGCGCTCAACTCGGGCTAACTGGGCCTCATTCAATCGAAAGCCCATGCCACTCGGCAGTACTGTGAGCACGGGTTGAGACGGAGAGCTCCGTGGGAATTGTAACTCGCAGTATAGCCTCACCGGTTGTATAGACCGACCCATTTTCCTCCTTGCCATAACGCTGAGTGTCCGTCAGGAGAGACCTCGTGTCGTGGCCTCTCCTCATCATTGCCGGGGCGCCTACGAGAGAATGGAGACTTACTAGACGGCCGAGGCGCGCTGCCTCCGCGGACTGGCTTTCTTTGCGCGCTTGCGTGTCTTCTTTGGACCCACCTCGTCAGTTTCTGTTGGCAGCGGCTCGGGGTTTGAGGGATTCGACTCATCGTCGCAGGCGGCGGAGGATACGGGCGAAAGGTCGTCGTCACTGTTGGGAAGTACAACTTCAACAACCTCGGCGTCGGTAACTGTTGATTCGGACATGACGGGCGTGTTGATGCCGGCGGGTGTATTCCCTTCTTCTGGCGCAACGACTTTGAGATCCTCTGAGGTGACGCAGCCGGGGGTCTTATACTCCTCCTCGGCCACCCTGTCTGAAGTTTTGAGCTCGCTATCTGCAATAATTGGCGCTGATGTGGGTGTTTCGACGCCGGCGTTGCCCTGCGTGATCTGGACTTCCTCAGTAGAGCTCCTGAGTGGAGTTGTGGAGCCGTTAAGTGTGCCGGCGTCATCCCCCTTGGTCCCGACGAAATGGAGATCCGTGGCGTCCACCGCCAGGGACGTTCTCTTGACGCCGTCGCGGTCGGTGTACTCTTCCTGTCTCAGCCGGCCTTCGACGTAGACCTGTTTGCCTTTGGACAGATATTGATTCGCGATTTCCGCCAGCCTTCTCCAGAGGGTGACTCTGAACCAGGTGGTGATGTCCTGGGGCTCGCCCGTGCGCGAGTCCTTGCGCCTCTCGGTGGTTGCGACGTTGATGTTGCAGACAGCGATGCCTTGAGGTGTGTATCGCAAATCAGGGTCTTTGCCGAGGTAGCCGACGATTGTGATTTTGTTGAATGACATAGGTCTCCTTCTGGGTTTGATGTTATTGTTGAGCGGGAGGCGCAGGGCCTGACCCGCAGGTAATCGCCTATGTACCCTCAGCTTTAACCTTTTGTATTGCGCACAAGTCCGGCAGAGGGCATCTTAAATCGCTGATTTGCGGGAGCCTGGGATTGAAAGGTAATGCCTCTTCGAATGGCCCAGTGGCATGTTTTCAGGTGGTCGGTGGCGGCGGTCATTGTCGCATGCTCATACTCCCAACCGAGAGGGGTTTCTATGCTGGCCCTCTCGGTTGAGAGTGAGTCCCCGTACGGCCTCGGATGATCAGAACGGGATGTCGTTGTCCTGCGGCGGTTCGAGATCGTCTTCCGGCCCTCCGGACGAACCTTGTCCCTGCGGCGGTTGAGTTGAATATGCGCCGCCGGCGTCGTCACCCTTGTTCCCCAGGAAATGGAGATCCGAGGCGTCCACCGCCAGTGACGTCCTCTTGACGCCCTCCCGATCGGTGAACTCTTCCTGTCTCAACCGGCCTTCGACGTAGACCTGTTTGCCTTTGGACAGATATTGATTCGCGATTTCCGCCAGCCTTCTCCAGAGGGTGACTCTGAACCAGGTGGTGATGTCCTGGGGCTCGCCCGTGCGCGGGTCTTTGCGCTTCTCGGTGGTTGCGACGTTGACGTTGCAGACGGCGATGCCTTGAGGCGTATATCGCAATTCGGGGTCTTTGCCGAGGTAGCCGACGATTGTGATTTTGTTGAATGACATAGGTCTCCTTCTGAGTTTGAGGTGATTGTTGAGCGGGAGGCGCAAGGCCTGACCCGCATGTACGCGCAATTCTACCCTCAGCCTTAACCTTCGCATTGCGCACAGGGTCGGCTGAGCGGGACTTAAAACAGTGACTGGTGAGGGCCTTGGCATGTGCGGCGATGGGTCTTCGAAAAGCCTTAAGGCCGTTTCTACAATCCTCCTAGATCGAGAGTGTCTGTTTAAGTTACGGACACGCCTTCGGCTATTTTCCGCGGTTCCAGGCAAGCGGATGGTGGACGCCACGTACTCGAGTTGCCTTATAAATAGACTGTCGGCGCCCCGTCGGCTGCGGCGGCGCTTTTTGTCAGCTTATGCTGACATGTTTGTGACGGCCGCGTTGCCTCTGGGGTCGGCAGCCGCCTATGTGGCTTCTGGCGTATAACCGCTCTGACCGCGTCGCGGACGTGCGGTTTTCCGAGGAGTTCTTTGGGGAATTTCTCTTTGAGCAGCTCGCCGGCGGGCACTCCCTCGCAGGCTTTCATCACATCCCAAAGGAGGGAAACTTCTTGCTGTTGGAGTTTGTGTATGGGGTGCGACGGGTTGTTATCACCGTACATTGCCCAGCGGAGATATTTTCGCTTCCTGTCGGATGCGGTAATTATCTCTCTGATCAACTCGTATCCCACTGGTGAAGGGCGGACTGAGGAAAGTCGTTCACGTTGCAGCTTCGACGCCGTTGTGAGGCCGGTGAACTCCTTCATCGAGAGGAATCCTTCCTCTTTCGCTTTGAACGCCTCTTTCATTGTATCGCTGATCACCTGATGGTCAGCTGCCCGGCGAATGATGTTGTAAAATCTTGCGTAAGACTTCTGCTTCCCTCGGGACTTCAGTCTGCTTACTCGCATCGCAGTCTTGTGGTGATCCTGTGTGAGCTGATCAAGAACGCATTCGAGCACCTCGGTGACAATACGTTGGATCTCGCGGTTGGCGTGTGAGAAGCGCCTTGGAGCCTGAAGAACCAGAAGCCGGTCTGTATGAAGTCTGGTCATTACCCCGCGCATGAGGTCTTGCCGGCACTGAGTGACTTTTGTCAGGTAATCGAATTGCTGGGTAGACAGGGCCCCCTTCTCTTTGGCCGCGGCGGCCTCCCTCATTATGCTGTTGAGGGTTCCGGGGGGCGGGTTCATCTCGTCGCCTGTATTAATCGCACGCCGAATGGCCCTGTAGAGATCAGCGTAAGTTTCATTGCCTTGGAGAGAACTCAGATGAACAATCCGATCACGTTCGACCGCTCTGTCCAGCGCCCAGTACAAATAATCCTTTTGGAACTGAGCGGCTTTTGTCAGGTAATCGAATTGCTGGGTAGACAGGGCCCCCTTCTCTTTGGCCGCGGCGGCCTCCCTCATTATGCTGTTGAGGGTTCCGGGGAGCGGGTTCTTCTCATCGCCTGTATTAATCGCAAGCCGAATGGCCCTGTAGAGATCAGCGTAAGTTTCATTGCTTTGGAGACAGGCCAGATGGAAATTCCGGTCGCGTTCTCTGTAGAATGGAATTCGGTCAGCGCGCCCGGTAGTCAGGTTTGGCATGGACCAAGCCGGTTGATCGAGGGCGACGACGGCGCCGACCGGGAAGAGCATGTTGAGATATTCTTCGATTGTCGCCCATGCCCCTTCTAAAGATTCCCCGTTGACATACGTCAGGTGTAACATGTTGGGGATGTTTATATGTCCGGCATGTCGCAGTCTGATCTTTTTGGCTATCTCTTCATCACTCAAATCTGTCTCACATTTTTCGCTCTCGGGAGACCTGACCTCTTTTAACCTGATCTCCTCTTGTATCCTGATCTCATTTGTAATGTCTTCCTCGATCAAATCTGTTGTACAACGCAGGCACTCTGGCAGATCATCAGCCGAAAGTTCTGGATCCATGCGGCCGCACGCAAGGACGAGTTCATGGGATGACATGGCGTAGATTGCGCCACCCTCATGATACTGCTGCATACGCTCCATATTCTCGAAGGCTTGGTCAAGCTCTTCAACAGACGCCCCGCCCTTCTCGAGGTCGTTTAACCAATCCGTGATTTCGTCATAAATGAAGCTGGTCCCCTTTCGGCGGCCGGCAGTGCATTGCCTGGCCCAAGCCCGCTCCAGATTGTAGACTAATTCTGGCTGCCATCGCTCTGATTGGCTGTACGCTTCCATCAGTTCAAAGAAAGATGGCTCGCGTTCCTCGGCGAATGGTTTGGAATTTCTCCCCAGCTCGTCCACACTGGCGAATGGATCTTCATCCAGCTCCTCTAGCGTGTAGTAGGATACCTGCTTCTCCTTCAGTTGCATCCCCAGGATCCCCATTTCCTTGAGTACTGCTGGCAGGCCTCGCTTGGTGATCTCACTGTAGAAGTGTGAGGCGGCGTTCCGCCTGTACTTCTCATCCGCTCCCTCACAAATATCATTGAGGGCGAGAATGAAAGCTTTCGCATCCTCCGGGTGTGGCAGTTTCTTGGCTGCAAACTGTATAGTCCCGATTCGCGCGTTCTCTTCTTCCTGGCTCGTGGGACTCGAGTCCCCTACGACCCTGTAAATGATCTCGCCAGCTCTCCCGAATTCCTCATAGTCAAGGCGGTGGAGTCGGCAGAGGCTGGAGATGTGGGTTAAAACGCCATCGTTGGGCGAACCGTAATCATGATGTGCGAAAATGCTCTGGTTAGTGCCAGGGCTCCCCGTTGCGAACATGAACATACGATGTGCTCCCTGTGTTTTATGGTTGGAGTAGATGGTCGAGCGGCATGACACTTCGCCCCCGCTCGATTTCTTTACCCGCAGCAAAAACCTTTTCCTGAGTAGCGGACGTAGTGAGGGAACCCTGGGGCGGTTTGGCCTGAGAAATGGGTTCCAGGTTTGCGGGTGCTTCTAACTCAGTTGTGGGCCGGCGGGCGTCGGCCGGATCAGTGGCCGGCGGGCAATGAGCTGAGGAACTCTTCGATCGCCTCTTTATTCGGGAGGGCGACAGCTTTCCCATCAACGATTAGTTTTTTATTCCCCATCGCCTTCTGGTGTTTGGCAAATTTTTCCGGGTGCGCGATGCAACCAAGTGGCCGGCGTTGTTGGAGACAGAACCGCACCGTATGCATTGTGCCGCCTTTGAGGCCCGTCTCGGCGACTATTACTGCATTGCTTAAACCGCTTTGAAGGCGGTCGCGCGCGATGAAGAAGTCGCGGCAATAGTGGACCCCGGGGGGGTATTCACTCAGCAAGCAGCCTCCGGATTCAAGGATTGCGCCAGCGAGGGCAGCATTCCCGGGCGGGTATATTTGATCGAGCCCATGTGCCAATACTGCGACGGTATGTCCGCCGGCGTCTATGCATCCTCTGTGCGCCGCGGTGTCAATCCCAAGCGCCAGGCCACTGACGATGATGAAGCCGTTTGATGCGAGTGTGCCGGCGATCTTATATGCGGATTTCACGCCAAAAGGTGAGGGTTGACGTGTGCCGATGATGGCAACGGCAGGCGCGGTAAAGGTGTGGTGGATATCCCCCGTGGCGTAGAGGACTACAGGTGGATCAGGGATGGCGCGCAGGCGGGCGGGGAAGCTCGGTGTGTTAGGGGTGAGAACCGTCATTCCCATCCGTTGGGCTCTCTCCAGCAATCGCTCGGCGTGCGCGCATGCCTTCTCCATTTCACTATCTGTTGGGACATATATTTGTGAACTCCGCGTCTTACATTGGAGCAACAGTTTACGCAAATCGCGTGGTCCCGATGGCGTGAAGGCAATGTTGGCGGTGAGGAGTTTTTGAACGACGCTACGCCCGATCCCAGGGGCGGAGAGCAGGGTGACAATATGGATGGTACTCAGACCTCTGACAGTTGTGACCTGATTTAGTGACATTTTGTGCCTTTCTTTGTATTGAAGAGCTTGAACCTGGATATAAGCGCGTATATCGCACTCACTCGTATGTGTACCGACAGCCTTAACCTTGGGCTTGGCCGAATTGCTGGCTGGACTAAATTTAGAGACGTGGGATCAACCGAGTTCGGTGCTGTGGGGTGATCTTGGCCGGAGAGGAATAAAGAGGCTTGATTGAGAGGGATCTGTTTGAGGGCGCGGGGGCGATCGCATGCACAGCTGCGAGTGATCGCCCCGCGAGTTTTCCTAGTTAGGCTATTGTCTGCTGATGGTATTGTTCATTTTGTTCTTCAAGTTCTAGCGCGAGATTTGATTCCCTGGCTGACTCCTGATCCTCTACTACGTAGTAGACTTCGTTATAGGCAGTCGCTTTATAGAAAATTTCGTCTTTGTCGCGTAGTTCGTTATTTTCTTCGCTGAACATGGGTTAGTTACCCTCCTTTCGCGATCATATTACCAAAAGGATATGGCTGAACGCTAGGGGGTGTGCTCCCGCTGTTGCAGCGTAACGATCGAAAGGTGATTCCTTATTTGTCGGCAGGGCGAGTCGCCCGGCGGCCGCCACATGATCGGGGGATGGCGCGTGGCGACCGTGCTCCAGGCCGGCCTTGCCCTAGACGGCAGAGTCCAATCAGTTGCTGGCGATATTTGTGTCATCCCCCAGGATCCCTAGGATCAAGAAGCATATTATAAGGAACAGGATGACGGTCAGCGTCAGGAGAAGAGGTGGATCGGCTTTCTGTGTCCACTGATGAATAATGACTGTCCCGTACGCAATCGTGTCCGCAATGAAAAACCGTTTCCCCCAATTCCGTTCGGCTAAAAACCAGTACGCTAAGACCCCAATGGGAAGGATCAGGCATCCGATGGCCAACGGGTGGGCTCCTTGTGTTAGAAGGTAAAGGACGAAACTTCCATAGACGATCGTTCCCAGAACCATGACAGCTTTCATGTAATTCTCCTTGAGATGCGTATTGAACGTGATTTGAAGGTTGTACTTCAGCTTTGCCACAGGCCTACCGACAGCTTTGACCTTTGGATTTCGCAGGTTGTCGGATAAAGGGATTCACACGGCATGGCTGGATTCGCAGCTTTGGCGATACAGGGGGTTCGGAGGGATGTATGTCTATCGCGTATCAGATTCTGTGACTTCTGGCGCTCGCACAACCGATTGCGATCGATCGATTGTTTCGATTTATTAGGCGCTATAGCTCCTGTTGCTGCGCTTGGCTAGTAAACTGGTTAGCTCGAGGTAAATTCTGCCGCCACTTACGCTGCTGGGTTATCCACTTGCTTGTTGGTCGAAGGGCGGTCAGCTGAAGAGAAGGCGCTCTCAGACCGGAGTAGGTGGCTTAATAGATGTATCTGAATGTGAGATTGATCCTGGCCTCGACCACCTCCTGAGTTTTTGGGATTCTGTGTTCCCAGAATCTTTGAGTTCCCCTCCCCATGACAATTAGGCTTCCGTCAGTCAGCTGCAGATCGATTTGTTGAGTCGATCTGCCCAGGCGCCGCATTTGGAAAACCCGGGCTGCGCCAAAGCTCAAACTCGCGATAATCGGATCATCGCCGAGCTCCGGTTCGTCGTCTCGGTGCCAGGATACACTGTCACGGCCCGACCGATACAAGTTTAACAGCACGCTGTTGTATTCAGCGCCGCTGACTGCTTCGACTCGAGTCTTGATAGTCCGCAACAATTCTGTCCAGAGGCGCGGACGATTGTGGATGTGAGAGTAGTTGTAGGCCTTTTCAGGGTCTCCGTACCATGCGGTTAAGCGGGGCAAGGGTACTTGTCTCCCGTAATAATTGAGATAGTCCTGCCGCCATGGAATTTCCGAACGAAGGCGATACAAAAAGTCCGCGCTTTCTTTCGGGCTGAAACACTCTGGATATAAGTTGACATCCGCATCAGGGACATGGATATGTTTGCCTTGATGGGAGAGAGATTGACTTTGAGCTGCTGAAGAAGTGTGGGATTTCAGCCTGCGCTCGATCTCGGCCCAGTTCATTATTGCCTTCCGAATTATGTCTCCATGGCAAGCGACCTCTTCGCAGTTAGGAGTATCCTCCTCCTTGCACCAGCACAATAGAACCAGATCAAGATTAGCCCCTTCCGTTAACGCGACCAGGCGCCGTAATTCTTCATAGACGGTCCCTTTCTTAATTATTTCCCTCCAGAGCCATTTACGGTATTTTTCGATCGCTCTTGTCTTGCTGCCCTCTTTCCAGCGCGTAAACTGATTTCGCAGTACGCTGTCGGGCTGCCCGTATTTGCTTTTGCGGCCGATATATACATAGCTGGCCAGATCTTTAGCCAGCGACTCCCTGTTTTGTTGTTTATGCATGTCCTTTATCAAAATCATGATCGTCTCCTTTCGCTTTCATATTAACAGCGATAACCTGGCTGCGGTTCTGTTCTCTACGTGACACCTCCTGGATACTTTGTTCCGTTCTTTCCCCGCACTCACGGCACGGGATGATCGTTATTCAAGAGGGCAGCGGCTGCCCGGTCTCGGCGATCACGCCGAAATCGGCGCAAGCACAGGCCGATTCGTTGTCCTCCCAGTTCCCACAAGCGGACTGGAGCGGGTAGATGATGCAAGCACAATCCATAAAATTACCTCGTAGGAATACCGCTCTGATGGCGCTGTGCAGGGGCGGCTTTCCAGTGACTTGGGTCCCTTACTCCTTCGGTTGCTACTTTGGATTGCAAACTGGGCATCCGTCGGGATTGTGTTCTGCCCCTTCGGGACAGACGGGCCCGCCCTCTCTCCACGCCAAGCTTCCGTCGACCACGTCATAGTGATCGAGCACCTTTTCGACCTCGCTGAGGCCCATGCTGCTCTCCACGCGAGACTCATTATTGAATCGGCTTATCCCTTCATTCTGCTGACTCATATACTCCTCCACACAAGGCGGCCGTTGCGGATATCCAAAATGCCAGGCCCTCCAGGCATAAGCAGCTCTTGACTTCTACCAACAGCAAAAACCTGGTTTCGTTGCTGAGGAGGGGGAGGGCATGAATTGGGTGTTTTCTGAAAGAAAATGAGGCAGGGAGCTTTATGCCGTTGTTAAAACAAGCTCTGATCCTCGGCCGATTCTTCATCCGAATCCGGCAGGCTTGATTGGAGAGACTCTGGAGCTAACGTCCTCCACACCTTGATAAAACGCTTTTTCGGGAACTCATAATAAGGGCATGCATGTTGATCTAGTAGAGAAGTGGTTAGCGTTCGTGACAACTGGAGCGCTCATTGCAGGACTTCTGGGTGAACCCCGGGCCTATGATTGAGCTGGCGGGGGAGTTTGTTTTCTGAGATTCTCGCGCTGCGAACAAACGTTCTAGGCGTTTTTGTAACCCGAGCTGCTTTTCGAAGCGCGCCAGATCCTCTTTGCCGCACCTGTTCAGCAGCGCCGACAGGTCGTTGGCGTCGGCTATGTTATAGAAGGATTTCTCGGGTTCAAAGAAAACCAGTGATTTTTTGTTTTCACCCAACAAATTGAGAATATTATTCAGCGTCCCTTTGCTTTTCGCGTCCCACAGCATGAAGCCGAAATGGGCCGCTTTTGCCATCGCCTCGTCTTTTAACTTATAAAGATCGAAGCCCCTCTCTCCCATCTTTTCCCGAGCGACTGTCGTCTGCCACCATCGGCCGATGTTATTTCTGCATGCTCCTGCGCAGAATATCAGCACGTCAGGATAAGCCTTGTCAGCCAGGTATCGTTGGACCAGGGCATCGGCTCCACTTGTTGCGTCACCAACATAGACCGGGAAGTTGCTGTTGACGATGTTATCAACCCTTGCCATGACGGATGGAGATAACTCCCTTATGCTTCTTGAGCCTCCTATGAAGATCTTGCGCACCTCTGGGCGGTGATCGTCTTGAATTCCCATTAATATCTTGCCGAGGTGATTCTGGCCATGTATGTATACAGTTCCATCCCGAAGGCGTTCTAGGTGTGTTCCAAAGTACTCGTCCCTCCAATTGTTGATCTCCGCAATTATGCCTCTGGTTGCCATCAACTTTCTGTGCCAACTCGTGCCGGGGGCGAATTTGTACTTAAGTATTTCCTCCATGACGTTGAGTTTGATGTCCTCCCAATCTTCTCGCGGGTGACGGCCACGCCAGTATCTTTTGGCTTCGTAGGGACTCTTCATATTAGCGATTGTTCTCCTGACATCGGGGTCCTTGCTTTTCAATGCCTGGTAAGCTTGCTCCCCAGTGGGAAAAGAAATCCCATCAATGATCAAATCCTTGTCCATGCGCTTCATATTGGAGAACCAATTATCGATATAGTTTCCGTTATATTTGATGAATGCGGGCATTGGTCCTCTGTATTCAAAGTATTCCATTTTTTCCTGATCCTCAGCTGTGTTTGGTGTTGTCCGTCTGGGCGTAGAACCGACGGCGTGTATCGCATCGAGCGGATTTATAGTGATTCTGATCCTCCTTTTTCATTAGCCGGTGGCGCCACCCGCAATGATTTCTGAGAAGCGCTCTATTGCGATCTGTCGGAAGTTGGGGCTAAGGCTGTTGAGCCAGGTTGATACGCTGATGGTTGTGATAGGCAGCTTCTGGAGCGCCGCGTCGTCAATTCCTTTGGCCCGCCGGTCCCATGAAGCAATGTGCGTCGTCGCGAGCGTCCGCTCTCGCCGCAGTCGCTTGGCGATCAGTCCAGCCAGCTGGAAGAATACGGTTTCATTCGTGTAGCTGTCTCCGTCGAAGGCTATGACGGCCCTTCTACCATGGGTGAGCTCGATGATGGCGTTGTGATTGGTTGTCACGGATGGGGTACCCACGACATAGTGGTCCGGACATAGGGCGAAAAAAACGTCTGCCTTCAGAATGCCTTCTATGATTAATACCGTGGCGTCGTGTTGGAGGCTTGCGCGGCGAAACTTAAAGTGGAGAGGTCCTCCCGATCCGCTCCCATGTGGTAGATCAAAGGAGGAGAGCCAGAGGTACCGTGTCCCTTTCTTTGTGATAAAGGGTAGCCGTATCTGGCAGGCTTGAATGCGTTCATGGTCATCGCGCGCCGGGACAAGCAGAGATGGGAATAGATAGTCTTTGGGTTTCCAGAGATGCGCTCCGTGGTTGTCCTCCCAGAAACCTGGGACGCCTCGTAGCGAGTCGATCTGCGGGAATCGATCCTTTATTTCTTTGAGCAGTCGGCGGGCGATGCGGTCTCGCTCTCTGGACGCCGCCGGCAGCCCTCCGTATTCGCTTAAGTGGCGCTTCCTCAGCCCCCGCGCAAGAAGGCCTTTCTCGCCGGTGATCAGAGCGGACGGATACATTGTAGCCGGGGAGAGTGCGATCAATTTGCTGTAAATGAAGTCGCGGATTTCGATCGAAGCGATCGGCGACTGAGGCGGATCGTCAGGAATATGGATCTCCATCCCCCTGTCATCGCGATGGTTTCCGTGGAGGAAGATTGCCCCTCCTTGGTCGTTGACCTTGACCGCTCCTTCGCGCACGTTCATGCACACTGAAAGACGCCCATCGCGGCTGAACACACACCACTTTGGTTTGCCACAGATCCGGCAGGGTCTGCGGCGGCTGACGCGGCAAAATATTGATGAGGATGCCGTCGGCATGTCTGCTGCCCCAGTTCTGATGCACAGCTCCCCATGAGCGCTTCCGAACTCTCGGACATCACGGTGGAGCGATGGCGTGCGCTCGCTGTTATTATCTCCTCATCGGAGTCTCCTCATCCTGTGAGAATATGACTGCGGGGTCATCCCGAGCCATCTTGCCGCCTTTGTGAGGCCTCCGCTTATACTTACCAGTTTTTTGAGGGCGGCCAGCTTATGTTGATTGAACTGACAGTCAAGTGGTTCTCCCCTTCTCAACTCGAAGGTGAACGTGATCACGTCCCTAACACCCGGGCTGATGTCTCTGCTTACTTGATCGGATGTGATTCTTTGACTGCCTGAAGCTTGGGCGCGGAGCGCCAGCCTTGATATGGTGTTCTTCAGCTCTCTGACATTCCCGGGCCAGTGGTAGCTGCAGAGCAGTGTGTAGGCTTCTTCCTCGATCTCGATTTCAGTGGTTCCGAGGAAGTGGCTGATGAGGAGAGGAATATCGGACGGGCGTTCCCTGAGCGCCGGCACCTGGATGGGGAACTCATTCAGGCGGTAGTAGAGGTCCTGCCGGAAGCGGCCTTCCCTAACCTCACTCGGGAGGTCCTTGTTGGTCGCGGTGATTACTCGCACATTTACTTTTCGCTCGGTGCGCGCGCCGACAGGCAGTATCGTTCGCTCCTGCAAGACGCGGAGGAGATGGGTTTGGAGCTGCATTGGCATGTCCCCGATCTCGTCCAGGAAGATTGTCCCTTCGTTGGCGGCTTCAAAGAGGCCGGCCTGGGCGCCGTTCGCCCCCGTGAATGCCCCTTTGACGTGCCCGAAGAGCCGGTCTTCGAGCAGTGACTCAGTCACAGAGCCGCAGTTGATGACCATGAACGGCCCCCCCGCGCGATTGCTGTTCCGGTGGATGGCTTGGGCCACCAGTTCCTTACCCGCGCCGGATTCACCGGTTATCAGAACGGTGGCGTCATTCCGGGCGATTAGTAGAATTTCTCGTCCGACCTCCATTATCGGCTGAGAATCGCCTACTAGGAGGTGGACAAGCTTCGCTGTGGTGTCTTGCGCTGTGTTGTGAAATCTCGATGAAGTCATTCCAAACTCCCCTATGAAATTTTCGCGACTTTGGTGCTCTGTATTCCTAAATACTGCCTCAGCATAATGCGACTGATTAGGCGCTGTCGTTTCGCTACTTAAGGTGTAAGTTAAGTGGCTTAACTTTCTTCTTCAGCCGATTGAAAAGCCGCCCGTAAATTCCTCTTTCAAGAGGGTGATAGCGGCCTCTACAGGCTGCGTGTTTTGATAATGTATTTTTTTTCCTGGTCCCTTGAGGGGGAGCAGTGACAGGATCTCAATCTGAGCCTCCTTCGGTTGATGATGGCGATCTGGCCGCGCGCGCGCGCGATCAACCCGTTCGATTCCAAGTCTTCGAGGGTCAGGCTGATCGCGGCGGGTGTGACCCCGTGCGCCTCGGCGAGGATTTCCTGCTTGATGTAGAGCTTATTTGAGTGCATGCGCTCAGTGGCCGTCAGGAGCCACCGTGGCAGTCTCACTTCAAGGTCATGATGGTAGTGGCACACCAGCGTACGGATGGCGTCGTTCAGCAATCTTTGTGAGTAATTTCGAAGCAACGCCTCCAGCGCCCCGCTGGTGGAACAAGCCAGAGTCAGTGATTGCGCGCTGATTTGTAAGGCGTCGACGGGCGTCAGGGCGCGGAATTGAAACTTGTAGTCACTGGCGCTTACTCCTGTGAGGCCGACAACTCCTTCACTCCCGATAATGGATATCCCCAGTGAGTCTCCCTCCCTCGTGACGACCATCGCCGAGACGAGGCCCTTCTCGATGAACAGCACTCGATCGATCTCTTCGTCGAAGATGCGCGCGCCCGGCGCCAGTCGTGTTTTGCTTAAGCTGATCTCGAGTATGTCGGGCTTGTCCGAGACCGGCAGGCTCGCGAGAAGTTTGTTGCTGCCCTTAATGAGGGGCATGGGAGGAAATATCATAGGAGCGCTCGTACACCTGGCCCGGTAATGGTCGCCGGGCCCGGGGCGTATTATTTTTGTTAGTAACATCCGGCACGTATTCAACGGTCTTCGTTTCGGGATTACGTGGTCAGTCCGGGTTTTGGATTGTAGATGATGTTAGTGGCGGTGCGGCGCAATACATTTATCAGGTAGACTGACCCTACTTTTGATTACTCAGTTATTCCTTGGCTTGTAGTGTCTTGTTGCTTGTGTAATGAGAAACGATCTGAGTGAGGGAATCGGAGTGGCGTGCGGTATGGAGCAGGAGAGAGAGCCCGAGCTGTAGCTCCCTCCCCTGCCCCGCCCTGTCGGTAGCCTAACGAACACATCTCCAGCCCGCTTGATGCCCCTGACAATTCTGGGCTGGACTTTCGGCGTCCCAACAAGACCCCCATGCTATTTATCTCTCGTATAGTTGTATTTAGGACTACGTAAGCCAGCCGGTCTTTGGATTCCAGGGTTTCCAGAATGTCGCGAACTCTCGTTGAGAAGCGGTTCGATGATATAGATGTCTGAATGCGGGTAAGAGTCTCGGCGGACGGGAAGCTCCTCGGCGCATAGTTATCACAATGTGGGAATGGTCGGCCGCCCCTACAAATTGGCGGTGTGAGTTCGGAGCCGTTTGCTGATGTTCAATGCGCTCTTTTGAAGAGAGGGATGGGGTGAGATGGAGAAGGCGCCGCTTTTCTTTGTCCCCTTACCAGGGTAAGCGGGTTGAGGACAACCCGACGCTCCCCCTATGTCGGGTTGTCACTCTTCCGCCTTTTGGGGCGCTTGTTCCGGAGAGCAGTTATGCGCCCTATTTACGACTAGATACGCGGAGAGTGTGGCTGCTGGATTTTGGTGTCAGCGACTATCTTAATTCTGCCGCTGGTGTGTTAGCTCGGGAGCGGTAATAGTGTCGCTTTGTTAGCATGAAGCAAAAAAAGATTGACGCTGTGGATCAGAACCGATACGATAGGATTGCAACGCATACAAACTCAGGGATTTTCATGTTGTCTCCTCTGTTTGTTGTTAGCAGGCGTGAAAAGCGCGGAGCAATCCGCGCTTTTCGCGTGTCTGGGCGATACTTTTCATTTTGCCGCAAAGAGTCGGTGGGCAAAGCCACCGAGCGCGCAGGCGACACGTAACAATTTGCGTGCGCAAAGCTCCGTCTGGTCCGTACAAAACCGGATCGCGGCTAAACGGAGCCGAAGAGAGGGAATCGCATCCATGAAATACTTTCCCGGTTTTAGCATTAGTTAGTGTAGAGAGAGTTTGATCATAGCCGAGGTTTCCGCCTCATGGCTACTATGGGCTTTTTAGATGTTGGTTATTTACCCCCTCATAGTTTCATGAGGCTTTTAAACCGACTCTGATGCTTAATTATTGTTCGCCTGCCACTTCCAATGATGAATGTGACTGATCAATGTTGGCAGGTAGCATCATCGCGGCAATGCAACTAGGAGCCATCGCCATGAGCGTTACACCCCTCAATGCAAAGACCGGACCTTTCAGAAGGCGGCGGCTTTTCGCCGCTCTGACCCTAATTATTTTGATTGTTGCGTACGGTGGCTGGCAATTCGCACACCGGTACCAGATCGAGTCCGAAGTATTGGACGGATACAAAACCGATAATCGCGAGCTGCAGGTCGTTCTGGAGAAAGAGCTCGAAAATGAACCGCAGCAATGGGGAAGGGCTGACCTGATCTCCAAGACATTGGCCGATCGCTTGCGGCAGCGAGGCTATTCCGTCCAGCTTGTCGAGTCCGAGACGGTCGAGGGGCGCTCGTTGCGCGAAAAAGTCGAAGCGGCAGCCGATTCGACACCGGGGGCCTATGAAGCCGGCGCCACGGCCCTCACCTCCCAGGCATTGGCCAGGGCCGCTCAAGTCCATGCAGGTGTACTGCGCGTTTATTTGAGCGAGGTGAGATTCAAGAGATTATCGAAAACCGTCATCAGCGAAACCTACGTCCTTGAACTGTCGAACCCGGATCGCAGTCCGGCTTGGAAGGCAACGCTGACATACCAGGACTCCCTTTTCGAGCCACTGTACTACTTGTTCCGGTACAGCTCCGGCGATCCCGCCGCCGGGCGTGAGGAGGCGCTGGCTGACAAGGCCATCGAGCGGATGCGGCAGCAAGGCGTGCTGAAATAGCACGCCCCCTCCTTCGCACTTGGGAAAAGGATGTGTGTTTGGGGTGCCCTTTAAGTAAGGGCATATGCATGCGCCGCGAGATCTGGCGACCATCAACCACTGAGTGTATGTGTACTATCGGTCGGCTGTCTTGACATGCTTATGATAAACATCCCGGCAGCCCGCTGAAAGCTCACGATTCAGCGGCAGGAGGCCGAACAGATTCTGCCGCTCGGGCCTGCGAGTGCGGGGATGAAGGCGTCCGATTTCGAGGCGAATCGCCCGACGGCAATGAATGAATAGTTGAGCCAGAACCGCATTACCGAGCGGCGTTCAAACTGCAATGCGAATGGCGATGAATTTGAACGACAGATAGGCGCTCTCGGCGATCACAATAAAACAAGAAAGGATCAAGATCATGAAACGAGGTATCCCCATAATTTTGACGGCGCTTGGTCTGCTGCTCAGCTTCGGGCTGCTCAGACTGTGGCTGCCGGCTTCGACCACAGGCGGTCCGCTGCCGGCCCTGCAAGGAGAGGCCGCGCTCAACCATCTCAAGGAGCAGGGACTGTATGGCTCGCTGCAAGAGGCTGTGACGGCGGCGCGCTTCAGCTTCTATCAGGAGCCGAAGCGGAGAGGCGCCTGGCTGGCCTACAATCCCGCGCAGCGACTGAGCGCCCGCTTGACGTCTGACGGCTTGCAGGTCGTAACCGGAGGCGATGAAGGAGGATCGCATCGCCTCGGGGTGAAGCTGCGCGGCGCTGGTTACGGCGAGCGGCTGATGGCGGCGAAGGCGGGGCGTCTGACTGCCATCGACGCCCGGGCCGAAATCCGCCATGAATTGCCGCAATCCGCAATCATTGAGTGGTATCAGAACACGGCGGCGGGGCTGGAGCAGGGCTTCACGATCGAGTCGGCGCCGGGCGAGCGTCGGGCTGGAGAGAGGCTGCGAGTGGCGCTCGCATTGGAAGGCGAGCTGACAGCGAATGTGGTGGAAGGCGGAAAGGCGCTGGAGTTCAGAGATGATGCGATGCGGCCGGAGCTGCGGTATGACCACCTGGTGGTGAGGGACGGCACCGGGCGCGAGCTTGAGGCGAGAATGGCGGCGCCTGAGAAGGAGGGCGAGGTCTGGCTGGAAGTTGACGACCGTAAGGCAGTCTGGCCGATAACGATCGACCCGACCTTCACCCAGCAGCAGAAGCTGGAGGCCCCGGACGCAAGGTCAGGTGACGCGTTCGGCTGGTCAGTGGCGATCAGCGGCGATACGGTGGTGGTCGGAGCGCCGTTTGATGCTGACAGAGCGGGCAGCCAGCAAGGGTCGGCCTATGTCTTTGTGCGCAACGGCGCCGTCTGGAGCCTGCAGCAGAAACTCCTCGCCTCGGATGCAAGGTCAGGGTTTTCGTTCGGCGACTCAGTAGCGATCAGCGACGATACGATCGTCGTCGGCGCTGTGTTAACAAATGGCCCAACCATCAATTTTCAAGGCTCGGCCTATGTTTTTGTGCGCAACGGTGGAGTCTGGAGCCAGCAGCAGGAGCTCTTCGCCTCGGACGCGGAGGTAAATGACCGGTTCGGCGACTCGGTGGCGATCAGCGGGGATACCTTGGTGGTCGGCGCGAGTAAAGATGATGGCGCAGCGGGCGGCGATCAAGGCTCGGCCTATGTCTTTGTGCGCAGCGGCGGTGTCTGGACCCAGCAGCAGAAGCTCATCTCCTCGGACGCGGCGGCAGGTGACAACTTCGGCTGGTCGATGTCGATCAGTGGGGAGACGGTAGTGGTCGGCGCGCCGTTTGCTTCTGGCGCGGCGGGCAGCAATCAAGGCTCGGCCTATGTCTTTGTGCGCAACGGTGGAGTCTGGAGCCAGCAGCAGGAGCTCATTGCCTCGGACGCGGCGGCAGGTGACCAGTTCGGCCACTCGGTGGCGATCAGCGGGGAGACGGTAGTGGTCGGCGCGCGGAATCATGCTGGCGCAGCGGGTCTGCAGCAAGGCTCAGCCTATGTCTTCGCGCGCAGCGAAGGAGTATGGAGCGAGCAGCAGGAGCTTCTCGCCTCGGACGGGGGGGCATTTGACTTATTCGGCGGGAATTCGGTGGCGATCAGCGGGGAGACGGTCGTGGTCGGCGCGGAGCTTGGTGGCGCGGCGGCCAACCGTCAAGGCTCGGCCTATGTCTTTGCGCGCAGCGGGACTGTCTGGACCCAGCAGCAGAAGCTTCTCGCCTCGGACGGGGAGCCATTTGACAATTTCGGCTGGTCAGTGGGGATCAGCGGAGGGACGGTCGTGGTCGGCGCGATGTTTGATGATGGCGCAGGGGGCGGCAATCAGGGCTCGGCTTATGTGTTTGTCTCTGCGCCCACCAACACTCCGCCGGCGATTACGGCCGCCAGTGTGTCCCGGACGCAAGACCTTCCGGCTTCCATCGGCGCCATCGCCCAGGTCAACGATGTCGAAGACGCTCTGAACACTCTGACCGTCACTGTCAACGGCGCGGCGAGCGCGACCGTCAATGGCGTTACTCTCTCTTCAATCAGCGTCGATGCCTCAGGCCAGGTCACGGCCAGCATCGGAGCGGACTGCGGCGCCTCGGACGCCAGCTTCACCCTGCGTGTCGCCGACAGCGGCGGTCTATTCGCCGAAGCGACACTCAATGTCGCAGTCACCCCGGAGAGGATTCCGCCCGTCATCGCTTGCCCAGCGAATGTTGTTGTGACCTTGCCGCCGAACACGACGGACACAGGGATGGTGGTCAACTACCCGGAGCCGACGGCCACCGACAACTGCACTGCGTCGCCGATCATCACCACCAGCCAGGCCTCAGGCACGGTCTTCCCCGTCGGCCTAACCACCGTCAACGTGACAGCCACAGACGCCGCGAACAATCAAGCGACGTGCAGCTTCACGGTGACGGTGCGCTACAATTTCAGCGGCTTCTTCCAGCCGGTCAACAACCCGCCGACGGTCAACGTGGTCAACGCCGGCCGCGCCATCCCGGTCAAATTCTCACTGAGCGGGGACAAGGGGCTGAACATCTTCGGGCCAGGCTATCCCGCCTCCCAACAGATCGCCTGCAGCGACGGCGCGCCCGTGAGCGAGATCGAGCAGACGGTCACGGCGGGCGGAAGCAGTCTGAGCTACGACGCGGAGAGCGACACCTACACTTACGTTTGGAAGACCGAGGAACCGTGGGCGGGGACGTGCCGCCAGTTGATCGTAAGGTTGAACGACGGCAGCGAGCGAGTGGCGTTCTTCAAGTTCAAGTAAGGGGCGTCCTTGCGGCGCCGCGGCGGCGCATCTGATTTCTTACATGAGCTTGCGGCGAGCCGGATACTGCTGGCGAATTCGGGGTTCCGGGAGAAATTTTGATTTTTGTTACGGTAGCGGCGTCAAAACACAGCCGCTCACCAAAATCAAAGAAGTTACGGCTACGGATGTCTCTCTCGTTGGCGCGCAAAGGCATCGATCAGACGCGTGCAAACCATTGTAAGAAATTGGCTTTCATCTTACCGTAACAAAAATCAAAATTTCTCCCGGAACCCCTGCATGCGCGATTTGTTTATAGCGAATATTATATCTATGGATGATTGCCCCATGTCAGTCTGACAGTTTCTTTAACGAACGTTACATAGGCGGAGCGAAGCGATGATGAGATGCCCGGCGTGGCTTCTACGATCATCGGTAACAACATCTCGACGCGAGCTCGAGGCGTGGTCAATGTCAGATAGGCGTCGGTGAGAAAGACCTTGGTTCCTGGGGCTGAGCCTCCACCTGGTTGCCATCGCTGAACCGGAGTGGCGCTGGTATCTTTCTCGATTTCCAGATCGGAGCTGGCCACTGTACTCATCGACCGGTAACGGTCCCAGACGCCTGCAACCATCGTCTGCTCGCGGAAGGTCGGCAATGCTGCGAACGGGCGATGTAGTTCGAACGCCTTTGAGAATAGGCCGAGCACGCTTTTATTGTAGTCGGAGCTAGCCCATGTGGACGGCGTCTTCCGAGCCTCGTTCATATCTCCGTATAGACCGTTTACATCCTGCTCGGCCCAGGTTAACCAGGTCTCCAGCCAGGCGATGCCATCCTGCGCCTTCTCCAGTTCGGTTGCGCTCAAACCGCCGAGCGGAGTATCACCCGGAGGAGTCAAGGCGCACCCGGTAAGCAAGCCGGTCAGGCACCGGATGAGCGTTACGTAGCTGTCGGTATTCTTCAATGCCAGGGCCGGGGTCCGTCCGATGAAATGAATCAGCCGCCCGGTGTCATAAGCGATATCTTCAGTACAGAGTGAGCCGTGCCCGGCTTCATGGATCAACACCAGCGCCCGTTGCTGGGCGGCAGTCAATCCCGGATATACGTTGATTCCCGGGTTGAAGAAGCTGCCGCAAGCGGTCATCAGCGAGCTGGAGCAATCATTGAAAGCAATCGCGTCTCCGCAATCCGAATTGCAATCGGCGCCGCGCTGGCCGTGGGTGCGAGTCTTTGAGTCAACATGATTACGCCAGGTCTGCAGCTTGCCCTTGACCGTGGCGCGTTTGCTTGTGCTGCCGAAGAAGCTCGTCAGCGCGGCATTTCCATCGGGATCGCCGGGGACCAGTTTGCCAATGACCGTGGTCATCAAGCTTACCCCGTCACTGACGGCGGCATCAAAATCAGGTTGCTCGGTAGCCGCGTCCAACGGCCGCTGGCCAGGTACTCCGATACAGGAACTGGTTGTCGAAGTCGCCCCGGCCGCAACCACTTCGACCTTGCGCCGCTCGCGATAGGTTGGAACACCGCCGCTGTCATCAGGCATCGGCGTAAAGGCGCGCAGCGGCGTCACAAGTGGAGACGGCGGAGTGCAAACGCCGGGATCGCTATGGTGCTCGGCGGCGAATTTCGCGTCTACTCTCGACAGCCGATCCGTGGCCAGTGATGCGCCGAAGTCTACCAATTCGTCCTCACTGATGAACCCCTTGAGTGTCAGGGGGCAGCCTTTGTGGGCCGCCGCCAGCGTTGCGATCTTGGCCTCGTCGTCAGCATCCAGTGTTGATGATCCCCGCTCAAAGAAGATGTCTTCGTTACGTCCGCCGCTTTCTTGTTCAAGAACCTGAAACTGGTCGTCAGTGATGGACGCCGCTCGCGGAACTGGAACTGTGGTCTTGGATCGAGTCTCGTCAAGGCACTTGATGGTAACCTGATCGACCACTCCAGGAGTGGCGGCAGGGATCGTTTCCGCGGTTTGGAAGTCCGCCACCGCCTGTTTGGTCAATGTCTCGAACCTCCTATCCACGCCGTCGCCGTTCGGTCCGCTTGTGCCGAGGTCGAAACCGAGATCCACCAGCGCCTGCTGTACGAGGCCGGTCGCTGCGAATCGGGTTGTTCCCTGATGAAGTGTTTCGGTTCCGTCGAATACTTGCATAATCGAATGCTGGCGAGGAAAGAAGACCGGCGCAGTGCGACTGCTGAGGAGCGTGGTATCGCACGCTCGCTGCGCCTGCGTAGCCCCCCCCGCCGCGCTTTGCTGGAGCGTGTGGGTCAATTCGTGAGCCAGCAGCCTCCTGCCATCAGGCGCATCAGGCGCATAATGCCCTTGGCCGAAGACTATATCCCGACCCATGGTATATGCCATCGCGTTAACCTCTCGGGCAGATTCGGCTGCGGCGCCATACGTATGGATCCGTACCTGGCTGAAATCATGCCCGAAGCGCGGCTCGAAAAAATTGCGCACGGATGCAGGCAGAGGCGCTCCACCGCCTTGCAGACCACTGATCCGCGCCTGCGCTGCTGGTGTAATCTGTGGAGTCTGTCCGGCAGCCTCTTTGGTCTGGAGAGTGGACTCTTCCTCTTCTTCCATTTTTTCATCCATCGGTTGCCGTTGAATCTGTTCTTCTTCACATTGCGCGCATTTCCGCTGTAGCCGTGAAACCTGCGGCGGCCCGTCAGACTGCACAACAGTAGGAGTCGCGGGATCGGGCATCCGCATGATCTGATCGGCGACGCGGTCCGCTTCCTGTTCATATTGGTCGCCGGGCTGGCTGATCGCGAGCTTGGCCGGAAGTATCCGGCCGAATGCCCGATTACCGATCCTTGACTGAAGCTGTATGGCGGGATGGGACAACCCCCGAGATGGCGCCGCCGTCTTGGCGGTAGTTCGCGCCGCTGTCTCGTTGGGCGATTGTTTGTTGATGGCAGATAATTGACTTTCCACGTGTCTCTTCTTTCTTTCCTAAATCAGCTCGGTGGCGCAATCGCAACGCACGGAAGTTTCGGTATCACTGGCCGACCACAGTCGCAGGCTCGTATTCACCGGAGCCAAACACGATATTGCTCCCGATTGTGTATGCCCGCGCCTGCGCCGCCCGCGCCGCGCTCACCGCTTCGCCATCAGCATGCACGCGCACCTGGCTGAAGTCGCGCCCGAAGCGCGGCTCGAAAAAAGCGCGCACGGGCCCTGGCAGAGGCTCTCCACCGCCCCGCTGCCCCTCGACCTGCGCTCGCCCGCCCGAGGCGATCTCAGGAGTTTGTCCAGGGGCCTCCTTAGCCTGGAGAGTTTCTTCCTTCTCTTCTTCCTCCATCGGTTACCGCTGGACTTCTTCCTCCTCGCGCTGAGCGCATTTCCGCTGAAGCCGGGAGATTGGCGGCGGGGCGTCGCCAGTAACCGGCTCGGCCGACGCCGCGTCAGGCATCCGCATCACCTGCTCCGCCACGCGGTCGGCCTCTCGTTCGTATTCGTCTCCAGGCTGGCTGATTTGCAGTTTAGCCTGAATAACACGGCCAAACGCCTGATTGCCGAGCGCGCCTCGGAGCTGATGCATAGGGCGCGCTGACGCCCGCGGCGGCGACGGTCTGGTCGAATTTATCATCGCCGCTTCCTTATTCGTCTGCTTGTTTGTGAAACTCTGCATTCTCACTTTCACTTTCAATGCCAATCAAAGAGTCGCCTTGTGAGGCAACTCTCTTATGCGGCAGCCTCTTTATTTTGATGGCTTCTTGGGGGCTGTCGCGGGCGCAGGCGTCACTGATGTCGGCGGCGAAGCGGAGTATGTTTTTCCGGATTGAGGATGGATCAGTAAATGATATACGCCGTGGTTTCCCTGAATGATCTCATTGTTACTAGAAGGGTATTTAAGTTGGAGAATTAAACCTGCCAAGGTTTTGGCAGTCACTTCGGTCATGACGCCATTTTGGGAGGAAAGAGCATAGTGGTGAATGCAACTGCTCGCATTCCTGATCTTGCTCGCTGATATTTGAATGCCGAGAGAGGTACTTCCTACATGAACAACAGTAGGGGCGAAAGTCCATTCGGGAATAGCCGTTCCTTCAGTGGCCAAGTTGGATGCCGATTCAATGGCTTCGGCGACTTCTTTGACATGATGCGGATGAAGGAGACGGTGTTTAGCGATTTTTTGAAAACGCCTTTTTGCGGAAACGGCGATCATGGTAACCACCATCATGGCGGTTGCGCCGATATGCCACATATGAAAAGGAAGACCGCCGGATAGTTCTGCCCCGACAATGACGAGCATGAGGATCAGCGAAATCCATTGGGGCTGGGAAAAACCCCAATAATAGGGCCGTTCGGGATCGCCACGAACGAATTCAAAGCAAAAACGTCCGACATTGTAAGTGACGCCATACCAGGCTAAAGCCTCGCCCGGCGCATGGCCGCTCAATATCGACGCGCTACCTACAATGACAATGCCTAGCGCCCACAGCGATTCCACGGCTTGAATGGGAAAGAGCCGCACACCAACATAATAAGACGTAAAACCGGCGGCGGCATGGTCTTCTCCATAGCAAACACCCCAATCATGAGGCCGTCCATGGCAGCATCCGACCATGAAGCAACCCACACGGCCACAGGTTAGGAACATGCCGATGCCCAGAATAGTCACGTCGAGGTAGGGCAGAATCGGCTGGCGCAAGAGCCACAACAGAATGGCAGCCACTACTATCACAGCAATCTCATGGTGATAGTAGATAATGCGTTCCTCGCCGGTGATGATCTTGGTGATCATGACCAGCGCGAAGAACGTCAGCACTGCAGCAAGCAAGATCCAGGTCAAGACCCAAAGCGACAGGCCAAGGCGTATGATCAGAATCGTGGCTAGAAGAATGGCTAGCGCCAAGCCAATGTATCCACAGACTTGAAAAGCGGGCCAGGGCCGGTGAAACACGTAAATTTCCGGGCGGACAAGTTTATCCAGATTTTCCAGAGAAGCGCGATATGCCCTATTTATGGAAATCTCCATACTCCATCCCTCTGATTTCAGGTCAATAATCAATTAGCCAGTGAAACCATCTATATGCGTTCTACGTGGAATTTGAAGTGTCATGAAATAAACCAAGACGCTTTATCAAAGACTCTCTTTCTGCATGTAAGGTTGGTCGTGATTGAGTGGCTTCATTTATCATATCTTTAAGACTATCTGCATTTTGAGGACTCGCCAATTCGATTGCAAGGTTCAATATAATCACCGCAAGATCATCATCAACAGCCTCGGACATTTTAACAAGTGAGGCGAGGGAGTTTTCATCACCGAGTCGATACAACGAAGACGAGAGGAAAGCCCTCGTAAATTGGCTTTGCTCAGAACCGAGCTTTTCCATCAAGACTGGCAATGCGTCGACAACTCCTAAGTGGCCAATGGAATCGGCAGCATATGCTCTCACTCCCTCATCCGGATCATCTAATGCTTTTACCAGCGGTGGCAAAGCTTTGATATTTTTGACCATTCCGAGAGCTTCTGCTGCGTGCAGCCTTACTAATGGATCATTATCGGAGTGAAGTACCTGGGCAAGCAGGTCAATGCCATCTACATACTTTAACAAGCCTAAAGATTCTGCTGCTTTAATACGTACAAGTGAGTCGGAGTCTTTTAACAAGGTAAGGAGTGGAGCCCCAGTCGATTCGTCACCTAACTCTCCCAAGGCGCAGGCAATATTTGCCCTCACACCGGCATCAGGATAATCCAACAACTCCAAAAGCACAGGTAGAGCTTCTTTGGCGTCCATTTCTTGAAGATCAGCGATCGCGGCGCATCTTTCCTGGATCGAACCATCCTTGCATTGAGAGATAAGCTCTTTGATTTTTCTTTCTCTTTCCATGATGCTATCTGCTTTTTCTATTTACTCGCCCTGGAGGCGCGACATCCCTTGCCTTTCTGTGTTGCAATGATCTTTTTCCATTTTTCCGTATCTGTTCGTCTGTACAGCTTCGCCAGCCTATCCAACATCTGACATAATATCTCATGGGTTACAGCCCCTGCTGTCGCAGCTAATCCAAGCGCTATCGCAAGTTCTATAGCTTCATCGACAACGGCCTGATCGACTACATTACCAGCCGCTGTCATCAAAATGTCTGTGTCGGTTTCTTCAGCCGATACGTCTGTTCGGGTGGGACTATCACTTTCCAATGTAGTCGCGGCGCCGACAATGCCCAGAGCAATTAATAGTTCTGTGATACCGCTAGCGGCGGCTCCACCCACAACTGGGACAGCTGGAGCAGCTGCAACCGCACAACGCTGGAGTCGTAACCCTGATCGCAAGCGTGGCATTGCTTCTTTACCAATATCTTTCAAAAAGTCCTTCATACTTCCCCACGCCGATACTATAGCGCCTACGGCTGATATATCTGCATCTTCTTCCAGCGCTGTGTATTCTGCTCCACCTTTGCTTTGCAATTTACTTGTATTTCCATTTCCCTGTTGCAAAACATGTGCCAACTCGTGCGCAATCAGCGCATCACCTATCAACGTGCCCGGCTGATACTCTCCTCCTCCGAACGCAATGTCGCCGCCCAGTGTAAACGCTCGCGCGCTAAGTCTCGAAGACAACCTCTGTGCCGTTGGATCCGTGTGAATGCGAACCCCTGAGAAGTTTACGCCAAAGACCGATTCCATTCGCGATTTCACATTGCTATCAAGCGTATGGCCGGAGCCCAGTTCCGCCTGGATCGCCCGCGGGTCACCACCCTCTACCGGTCCACCGGCAAGGCCCTTGAAAAAGATATTGCGATTCTCGGCGCTAGAATCTTCGGCGCCCGCAGTGGGGGTAGTTTCAGGCATAGCGGTCGGCACACCTTCCGGTACTCCCATCATCTCGCCCGTCCTTGCCCAAACTTCAACGCTGCGGCGAACACGCGCAACTATCAAAGAAATATATTCACTCGCCGTAGTGACGCTTGAGGCCTCAGGGGCATATTTGTGAATGGCGCGTTCGATATGCTGGCTGTCCTGTCCGCTGTAATAGCCAAACCAGTAGTCGAGATAGGGGCAACCCTCCGTCGAACGCCCGGTACCGG
>WNGF01001313.1_pt1 | contig 36519 bp, 30 predicted proteins | sample 5400641 | NCBI WGS metagenome assembly WNGF01 (sample SAMN13153371, study PRJNA577476) | soil metagenome | isolation source: 80 cm soil or saprolite under grassland replicate 2 | place: USA:California | collected 2016-06-15 | reverse complement strand
GAGGTGGGCAACTTCGCCGATGCCGGCCGTATCGCTGCGCCCGCCGCTCGGACTGTGGAGTTCGAGAACTTTCGGGGCGAGCGTGTACGAATGATCGAGATCATCAGTCCGATCAGTGGAGGAGCCGCCGTGCGCCGGGCCGTGGTCCTCGCGCAACCCAGCGATCGGGAGCTGTGGGAGGAGACGAATACCACGGTACGCCCCGCGTCTTACTTGCGGACGGACGTCGAAGTCGTCAGAAGCCGTGAGACTCGCACGACCGCGGGCGCCCAGGTGGGCACGCGGTCGACGTCGGCGCCGATCCGCTTCAGCCTTGAACGTTGAGTCTACAAGGAGGGACGTGATGACGAAGCGACTGATCGCGTGGATCGTTGGATTGTCGATGCTCAGCTTCACGGTCACGGCCTGCGGGACTGTGGGCGGCGCCGCAGTGGGTGCGGGGGCAGGCGCGGCGGTCGGGGCCGGCACGGGATATGGCGCCGGTAAGGGCGCGCTCATCGGTACGGGAGTGGGCGCCGTGGCCGGGGCCATCTATGACATCTACAAGAAATAAGAGGATCGCCATGCGCATAGGGGTACGGGTGGCGGCAGGACTGGCAATGGGACTCCTGTTGTGGACCGGAGCGGCGCTGGCGCAGGGCAAGCCCGGCTGTGATGCCCAGGGCAAGATGAAGACCCCTGAGAAGGTCGAGGGCCAGGTCGTCAAGGTGGATCAGGCCCAGGGCAAGGTGACCGTGCGGGAGCCCGGCGGTACGGTTCACGAGTTTCAGGCCTCCGCAGAGACGCTCAAGGACCTCAAGGTCGGCGACCGCATCGAGGCCAAGCTCAGGGAAGCCCCGAAGTGCCCGTAGAGATCGCTCAGCCGTAGCCCGCAGCGCCATCGTCAATCACAGCGCGTCCTGACCCGCCGTCAGGGCGCGCTGCTTTCTGTAGGTCATGGGATCGCCTCGAGGGCGAGCCACACGCACCGCCGCGGACAAGCTTCTCAGCCAGCGTGGCTTGGCCAGGTCCTGATGCCGGGAGGCTACCGTATCCGGGCTGGTGCGCTATACTCCCGCTCCGGGAGTCGAGTCCGCGTGAGCCTCTGCGACTGGAGGACTCGTCCATGAAGCCGCTCCGCATCCTGAGCGTGCTGGCCCTGGCCATCGCAGTCGGTCTGGCGCTGGGCCTGGAGGCCGCGGCCCAGAGCCAGGAGAAGTCCATCAAGATCGGCTTGATCTACGACTTCAGCGGGCCGTTCTCGGCCGCCGGGTCGCTCTACAATTACCGCGGCGCCAAGCTCGCCATCGACTGGGCCAATGACAGGGGCGGCATCCTCCTCGGCAAGCACAACTACCAGGTCGTCGAGGGCAAGTTCACCATCGTCTATCCGAAAGCCTTCGCCAACGCGACGCCGGTCCTGCCGCTGCCCGCGTCCTCGCCCTTCGGGGCCCGCTGAGGCCGGCGACGCGCTGGCGGGAGCGGCTCGAGCGCCGGCCCGGCCGGGCATTTGATGCCGTCCGGGCCGGCGCCGCTGCCGCCGCGCTCGCCGGCGCGTGCTTCGTCCTGCTTCTCGCGGAGCCCCTCCGCGCCCAGGACAGGCCGTCCGCGCCGCCGCCGACGGCCATCCCCGTGCCCGAGATCGCCCCGCGGGCCGAGGAGGTCGCGGCTTCCCTCAAGGCGCTCGACGAGCGACTGTGGACCAGCTCGGAGCTCGTCAATATCGAGGCCCGTCTGCCGGCGATGTCCGAGCGCATCCGGCGGCAGCTCGCCGAGACCGAGCGCCTGCTCGACGCCGATCCAACGCTCGGCGTGCTCACCAATCTCGCCGATACATGGCGGGAGATCGCTGGCGACCTCTCGACCTGGACCGACGTGCTGACGCGCGCGGCGACCGCCCTCGAAGCGGATCTCTCCCGTCTCAACACGCTCGCCGACCAGTGGGCGCGCACGCGCGAGGAGGCGCGGCGCTCGCAGGCGCCCGCGCCCGTCCTTCAGCGCATCGATGCCACGTTGACCGCGATCGGGCTCAGCCGCAGCACGGCCCGCGCTCGGCGCGCCTATGTGCTGAGCCTGCAGGCGCGCCTCGCCCAGCAGCTGGCCCTCGTTCAGGACGCGCAGACGCGCGTGGCGCAGGCGCGCGGCACCGACCTCTCGACGCTCTTCCGGAAGGACAGCCCATCGGTCTGGCGGGCGGGCGAGCGCGGCCCGGTACCCTGGCGCGAGGTGCCCGCCCGCCTCCGGGCGGGGCTCAGCGCCGAGGCTGGCCTGCTGGCGCAGTTCGTCAGCGACCGGCAGGGCCGCGCCGTCCTCCACGCCTTCGTCTTCGTCGCGTGCCTCGCGTTCCTGTGGATGGCCTACCGGCGTGCACAGGGCTGGGGCCGGGACGACCCGGCCCTCGCCGCGGCGGCACGGATCTTCCAGTTCCCGATCTCCGCGGCGCTCGTGCTGGGTCTGATGGCGACGTTCTGGATCTACCCGCGTCCGCCGCTGGTGCTGCGCAATGTGGTCGCCCTCGTGATGCTGTTGCCCGTGATCCGCATCCTCGGTCGCCTGACGGCTCCGACACCGCCGCTTATCTTCTTTGCGGTGGGCGCCTTCTTCGTGGCCAACCGGGTACGGGACCTGGTCCTCGATGTCCCCGGTCTCGAGCAGCGGATCTTCGTGGTCGAGATGCTGGCTGCGGTCGCCGCCGTCGTCGCGGAGCTGCGGATGGCCAGGCGGCGGGCGGTCGCCTTCCAGCCACCGGCAGCGAAGATGCTCGAGCCGCCGGTGGAGCTCATCTGGGGAGCGCTCGCGGCGCTCGCCTCGGCGTTCGTACTGGGCGCTCTGGGCTACATGCCGCTCGCGCGGCTCATCGGCGACGGCGTGCTCCGCAGCGCCTACGCCGCCATGTTGCTCTATGCCTCCGTCCGGGTCGCGGACGGCCTGCTGGCCTGGGCGCTCCGGTCCTGGCCCCTCCTCCGCCTGCAGATGGTCCGCCGCCACCGGGGGCTGCTCGAGCGCCGGATTCGCAGGCTCTTCCGGTGGGCGGCGGCTATCGGGTGGGCCGCGTCCACGGTCGGGTTCCTGAACCTGCTCGAGCCGCTCCGCGCCGTGGCGTCGGCGGTGCTGTCGGCCTCGGTCACCCGCGGGACCCTCAGCATCTCCCTGGGCGACGTGCTCGCCTTCGTCCTGACCGTCGTGCTGGCCTTCCTCGTCTCGCGATTCGTGCGGTTCGTGCTGCAGGAGGATGTCTATCCGCGGCTGCCCATGGGCCGCGGCCTGCCGTACGCGGTGTCGAGCCTTCTCCACTACGCGATTCTCTTCGCGGGCTTCCTCCTCGCCGCCTCGGCCCTGGGCGTGGACATGAACCGCGTCACCTTCCTCACGGGCGCCTTCGGCGTCGGCGTGGGCTTCGGGCTGCAGTCCGTCGTGAACAATTTCGTCTCGGGCATCATCCTGCTGCTCGAGCGCCCGATTCAGGTCGGGGACGTCGTCCAGCTGGGCGATCTCGAAGGACACGTGCGCCGCATCGGCATTCGCTCCACGACGATACGGACCTGGCAGGGCGCCGAGGTCATCATACCCAACGCGACTTTCATCTCCGACCGCGTGACCAACTGGACGCTGTCGGACCGCAAGCGGCGCATCGACCTCCCGGTGGCCGTGGCCTACGGCACCGATCCCGCGCGCGTGCTCGACCTCCTGCGCGCCACCGCCCTGACCGTGCCCGGCGTCATCCCGGAGCCGGCGCCCGTCGTGCTGTTCAAGGGCTTCGGCGACAGCGCGCTCGAGATCGAGCTCCGCGCCTGGACGGACCGCTTCGAGGACTTGGCTGGTGATCCGGAGCCAGCTCGGCGTGGCCGTCAACGCCGCGCTGAACGCCGCCCACATCGAGATGCCGTTCCCGCAGCGCGAGGTCCACGTCCGCTTTCCCTCCCGAGAGGGGACCTGATCCACGGCGCGGCCGTCCCCTACCGTCGGCATCGATCGCGCGCAGATCGTTTTCACCGGCGTCCTCGAATCCATTGCGTCCGGAGGCCGGATGGTGTCTATTTAGGGTCACACACTCACGCTTCGGGGGAGGACCGCCGATGGAATTCGAGTACTCGAAGAAAACGAAGATGTACATGGAGCAGCTCACCGACTTCATGGGCAAGCACGTCTACCCGGCGGAGCCCGTCTTCTCGCAGCAGCTCAATCAGGGCCCGACGCGCTGGCAGGTGCCGCCGATCATGGAGGAGCTCAAGGCCAAGGCGCGGGAGCGCGGCCTCTGGAACCTCTTCCTGCCGGAGAGCGAGCGGGGAGCGGGGCTGACCAACCTCGAGTACGCTCCGCTCTGCGAGATCATGGGCCGCTCGCCGATCGCGCCCGAGGCCTTCAACTGCTCGGCGCCGGACACCGGGAACATGGAGACGATCGAGCGCTACGGCACGCCGGAGCAGAAGAAGGAGTGGCTCGCACCCTTGCTCGAGGGCAAGATCCGATCCGCGTTCGCCATGACCGAGCCCAGGGTGGCCTCGTCGGATGCCACCAATATCGAGTCGTCCATCACGCGGGACGGCGACTCCTACGTCATCAACGGCCTCAAGTGGTGGACCTCGGGCATCGGCGACCCGCGCTGCAAGATCCTCATCTTCATGGGCAAGACGGACGCGAAGAACCCGGACAAGTACAAGCAGCAGTCCATGATCCTGGTGCCTCGTGACGCGCCCGGCATCACGATCGTGCGGATGCTGACCGTGTTCGGCTACGACGACGCCCCTCACGGCCACGGCGAAGTGCTCTTCGAGAACGTTCGCGTGCCCGCCTCGAACATGCTGCTCGGAGAGGGGCGCGGCTTCGAGATCGCCCAGGGCCGCCTCGGGCCCGGGCGCATCCATCACTGCATGCGCCAGATCGGGGTGGCGGAGCGCGCGCTCGAGCTCATGTGCAAGCGCGCGACCAAGCGCGTCGCCTTCGGCAAGCCGCTGGCGGACAACGACATCACGCTGGAGCGCATTGCCCAGTCTCGGATCGAGATCGACCAGGCGCGGCTCCTCGTCCTCAACGCCGCCTACATGATGGACACGGTGGGCAACAAGGCGGCGCGGCAGGCCATCGCCGAGATCAAGGTGGCGGTGCCGAACATCACGCTGGCGGTGGTCGAGCGCGCCATGCAGCTCCACGGCGGCGGCGGCGTCAGCCAGGAATTTCCCCTGGCCTCGATGTGGGCGCATTCGCGCACGCTGCGCTTCGCGGACGGCCCCGACGAGGTGCATCGCCGGCAGATCGGGCGTCTCGAGCTCCGCAAGCACGCCTGAGGGAGACGGCTCTCGAGCTGCAGCACCGCGACTCCGGCCTTCGCCAGCGCCGTGGCCGCGGTGGCCCGCGGCGCCAGCGAGAGGAACCAGAGCCTGCGGAATGCGCTAAGGTATTGAGCCGATGGCCGCCCTCCACGATCCGTCGACCGGTCCGGACCTGCTCGAGCGCATCCAGCGCCGCGTCCTCTGGCTCTCGGCGCTGATGGTGCACCACGCCAACACGCGGGCCAACGCCGACGGCACCAAGGTCGGCGGCCACCAGGCCTCGTCCGCCTCGGTGGTGAGCCTCATGACGGCGCTCTACTTCGCTCATCTGCGCTCCGGCGACGTGGTCGCGACCAAGGCCCATGCCTCGCCGGCCTTCTACGCCATCGAGTACCTGCGAGGGCGGCTCACGGCCGAGGATCTCAGGAGCCTTCGCGCCTTCGGGGGCCTCCAGGCATATCCGAGCCGGAGGAAGAACCCCGCCGTCGTGGATCTCTCGACCGGCTCCATGGGGCTCGGTGCCGCCAGCACGCTCTTCGGTGCGCTGGCGGCGCGCTATGTCGAGGACCACTGGCAGACGCGCTCGCCACAGCGCTTCATCGCCGTCGTGGGCGACGCGGAGCTCGACGAGGGCAATGTCTGGGAGGCGCTCCTCGAGGAGCCGATCCGCGGGCTCGGCGATGTGCTGTGGATCGTGGACATCAACCGGCAGAGCCTCGACCGGGTCACGCCCGACGGGCGTCGGCGCCAGCTCGCCCAGTGGTTCGGCGCCGCCGGCTGGCGCGTGATCGAGCTTCGCTGGGGGCGGCGCCTCGAGGCGCTGTTCCCGCGGCCGGGCGGGAAGCGCCTGCGGGCGCGGCTCGAGGAGATGCCCAACGCCGAGTATCAGGCGCTGCTGCGGAAGCCCGCGGGCGCGGTGCGCAAGGCCCTCGTGACGATGCCGGACGCAATGATCTCCGCGGAGATCGATCGGGCCGTCGCCGATCTCTCGGACGAGGCCCTGCAGGCCGCCCTGGGCGACGTGGGCGGCCACGACATGGCCAGGATCCTCGAGGCCTTCGCCGAGTCCGAGCTTCACCGCGCGCAGCCCTGCGTCATGCTGGCCCAGACCGTCAAAGGGTGGGGCCTGCCGATGGCGGGCGATCCGATGAACCACGGCGCCCTCCTGACGGCGGCGCAGATGGACACGTTGAGAGAGTCGCTCGGCGTGCGCGCGGGGGAGGAGTGGGAGCGCTTTCCCGAGTCGAGTCCGGAAGCGCGCTGGATCCGCGAGCGTCCGGCGCCGTTCGTCGGGCCGGGGCAACGCGTCCCGCCGCCGGTCGTGCCCGACAGCCTCGAGGAGAGCTATCCGCAGACCTGCTCGAGCCAGGAGGCCTTTGGCCGCGCGCTGGGGCGGCTGGCCCGACTGCCGGTGGGCGCGCACGTGGTCACGCTCTCGCCCGACGTGGCCGTGACGACGCATCTGGGCGCGTGGATCACGAGGACCGGCGTCTACTCGCCGGCCGCGCGACCCGACTTCTTCGCCGAGTCTCCACAGGCCGTTCCCTGGCGGGAGTCGCCGCGCGGCCAGCATGTCGAGCTCGGCATAGCCGAGCACAACCTGTTCCTGGCGCTCGGCGCCTTTGGGCTGGCGCAGGAGCTCTCGGGTGTGCCGGTGCTTCCCATCGGCACGCTCTACGATCCGTTCGTCACGCGCGGCCTCGACGCGCTCTACCACGCGCTGTACGCCGGCGGGCGCTTCATCGTGGCGGCGACGCCGTCGGGGGTCAGCCTGTCACCGGAGGGCGGCGCGCATCAGTCCGTCATCACGCCCGGGATCGGCGTGGCGCTGCCCGCCATCGCCTACTGCGAGCCAGCCTTCGCCCTTGAGGTCGAGTGGCTGCTGCTCGAGGGGCTGCGCTCGCTCCTCGACCGCGAGCGGGGGGAGAGCCTCTACCTGAGGCTGTCGACCAGACCGCTCGACCAGTCTCTCGCTCCAGCGCCGGGGGCCGCCTACCGGGCCGATGTGCTCCACGGCGGCTATCGCCTGATGGACGCGCGCCGGGAGGCCGGGTGGGACCCTGAGGACAACGCGGTGAGCCTTTTCGCCGCCGGCGTGATGGTGCCAGAGGCCGTGGCGGCCGCGCGGGCCCTTCGCGGCGAGGGTGTCCTCGCGAGCGTGTTCGTCGTGACCAGCCCCGATCGGCTGTACCGGGGGCTCCGCGGGGCGCGACCACACCTCGAGCAGCTCGTGAGCGCCGACGAGGAGGGCGTGCCCGTGGTCTCGGTCCTCGACGGGCACTCCCACGGCCTCGCGTTCCTGGGCTCGGCGTTGGGCGTCCCGCAGATCCCGCTCGGCGTGGATCACTTCGGCCAGTCGGGCAGCCGGGCGGACCTCTACGCCCACTACGGCATCGATGCCGCCGCCATCATGCGCGCCGCGCGGACGCTGCTGGCCCGCTAGCGGTGGTCTGCCGCCGCTGAGCATGCGCTGGCGGGCCCCGCCGAGGGGCCTGGTCTAGCTGATTTCGAGGTCGAGCCAGCCCAATGGTGTGACCCGTGCGCGCTCGTCCTGCCGCACCACGACGGTCGTCGTGGCGGACTCGAAGATCGCCGGCCCCTTGACCTCGAGCCCCGGGCGCGCGGTGTCGAGATCGTAGACCGGCACCTCGAGCCAGCGGCCGAGGTAGACACGACGGCTGCGGGGCTCGCGGTCCGCGGCGCCGGCCGGCGCCGCGGCCTGGAGCGGGGCGGGCAGGCTCGGCAGGGCGCCCACGACGGCGAGCCGCGCGTTGACTAGCACCACGTCTTGCCCCGGAGCGCTGTAGGTGTAGAGCTCCTCGTGGCGCTGGTGGAAGCGCTCGATGACGCGCTCCATGAAATCCTCTCCGTCGACCGGCACGCCATCGAGCGGCACCGTGATCTCGAAGGTCTGCTCGCCATAGCGCATGTCCACGGCGCGGCGCACGTGCACGGTCCCGGCGAAGCCCGAGGCGAGCCGGCGCCGCCCCGCCGCTTCCATCTCGGCGAAGAGCGCGCGGAGGCGGGCCGCCCCCACTTTGTGCGCCTCGCCCACGTGGGTGCGCACGAACTCGTGACGGAGATCGGTGGCGAGCATGCCCCAGGCCGAGAGCACCGCCGCCTCGCGCGGCACCACGACGCGAGAGATCTCGAGCATGCGCGCCACCTCGGTGACGTGCAGCCCCGCCGCGCCGCCGAAGGCCAGCAGGGCGAAGCGCCGCGGGTCGGCGCCGCGCCGCACCGAGACGAGACGGATGCCCTCGGCCATGTTGGTGTTGACCACCCGCTGTATCCCCTCCGCCGCCGCCACCGCGCTCGTGCCGAGCCGCTTCGCGATCGCCGCCACGGCGCGCCCCGCCTGCCGGGCGTCGAGCCGGGCGCGGCCGCCGAGGAAATTGGACGGATCGAGGAAGCCGAGCACCACATTGGCGTCGGTGACCGTGGCCGCCGAGCTCCCGCGCCCGTAGCAGGCGGGCCCCGGAACAGCGCCCGCGCTCTCCGGGCCGACATGCAGGATGCCGCCTGCGTCCACGTGGGCGATCGAGCCGCCGCCCGCGCCGAGCGTGTGGATGTCGATGGAGGGTAGGGCCACCTTGCTGGGACCCACCGACTTGTCGCCGGTCAGCTGCGGCTCTCCGTCCTGGAGAAGCGCGATGTCGGTGCTGGTGCCGCCCATGTCGAAGGTGATGAGGTTCCCGTGGGCGAGGAGCCGAGCGGCATGCCGGCCGCCCGCGATGCCGCCGGCGGGACCGGAGAGCACGGCCGCGGCGGCGAGCCGCACCGAGTCGGCGACGCCGGCGACCCCGCCGTGGGACTGCATGATCAGGATCTCGCGCGCATAGCGGGCCTGGCGCAGCCGCTCCTCGAGCCGGCGGAGGTACACCCCGAGGGCGGGCCCGACGTAGGCGTTGACCACGGTCGTACCGAAGCGCTCGTACTCCTTGATCTGCGGCAGCACCTCCGAGGACAGCGAGATGTAAGCGCCCGGCAGGATCCGCTCGATCGCTCGGCGCGTCGCCCTCTCGTGGCGGGCGTTGCGATAGGCGTGGAGGTAGCAGACCGCGACGGACCGCACCTGATCGCGCTCGAGCCGGCCGATGGCGGCCTCGAGCGAGCGGCGGTCCAGAGGCGTGGCGACCGTGCCATCGAAGCGGATGCGCTCCCTCACGCCCAGCCGCCTCGCGCGGGGCACGAGGGGCACCGGAGGCGCAATGCGGAGGTTGTAGCGGTCGTCCTTGAGCCCTTCCCGCATCTCGATGATGTCGCGGTGGCCCTCGGTGGTGAGCATGCCGACCGTGGCGCCCTTGCGCTCGAGCAGCGCGTTGGTGGCGACGGTGGTGCCGTGAACGATCAGCTGCGTGGCCTGCAGGAGGCCGTCGAGATCATGGTCGAGCTCGCGGGCGAGCAGGCCGAGACCCTCCATGACGCCCACGGACTGGTCCTCGGGCGTGGAGACGGCCTTGGCGATGGCGACCCGGCCTAGGCCGTCCACCGCCACCAGATCCGTGAAGGTTCCGCCGACGTCGATCCCGATGCGATACATGGCTAGGCTCCGCCGCGGCGCTTCCGGTTGGCGGCGCGGCCCGGCCGGGTCACGAACCCGTTCTCGATATCGGCCGTGCGCGCCCTCGCCTCGCGGCGGGCAGGCTTGCCCCAGCCACCGCCGCCCGCCGAGACGATGTCGAACACGGCGCCCGGCGGGATGGGAATGCCGACCTCCTTGGTCTTGAGGACGCGCCGCTTGCCGCCGGCGACCATGACGTAGCGGTGGGGCAGACCGTCCCTGCCTCCCAAGAGGCCGTAGGAGGCGTGGCGCACGCCGTCACCGGCCGTGTTGCCGCGGGCCGGCGCCGTGGTCTCCATGCGGAGCTCGAGGACGGAGCCGACGCCACCCCGGAACCTCCCGTCACCGGCCGAGTCCGGGCGGAACTCATGCGTCGTGAAGAAGAGCGGGAAGCGGGCCTCGGCCACTTCCACGCTCCCGAACTTGATCCCTCCGGCCGCCTGGCCTTCGCCGGCGGTTTCCCAGCCATCGCCCGCCGAGGACGCGCCCCCGCCACCGCGCGCATGGAAGAGGTGCCAGATGAACGGACGGCCGCTCCGCGGGTTCTTCCCGGAGATCGCGATGCGGAAGCGCCGCGACCAGCCCGCCATGGCGCGCTCCGGGCACGCGCCGGCGAGCGCCTTGATGATGGCCTCGGCGATCTCCTGGGCGCAGTGGTTGGTGGCGAGCGTCACCGGCGCGGGCGGATACGGCCAGACGACGGTGCCCTGCTTGGCCTTCACCTCCACGGGCCGGAACGTGCCCTCGTTCTTCGGGATGCGGGGGTCGATCAGATAGGCCAGGGCCATGTGCACGGCCGAGATGGTGTTGGGGTAGGACGAGTTGACGAAGCCGATCACCTGGGGGTCGCACCTCGTGAGGTCCACCAGGAGCGAGTCGCCCGTCTTCGTGACGGTGGCGCGGATCTTGATGTCCTCGATGCCGTGGCCGTCGTCGTCGAGGATGGACAGCCCGTGGTACACGCCGTCCTTCCACTGCCGTATGCAGGCGCGGCTCTGGCGCTCGGCGCTGTCGAGGACCTCCCCGACGGCGGACGTGGCCGTCTCGAGGCCGTACTCCTCCACGAGCTTGAGGAGCCGCCGCTCGCCGACCCGCGCTGAGCCCAGCATGGCGCGGAGATCGCCGAGGAAATCGTCGGGGTGGCGGACGTTGGTCGCGACCATCCGCATGACGTCGTCGCGCAGCGTGCCGGCGTCGTAGAGCTTGAGCGGCGGGATGCGGATGCCCTCCTGCCAGATCTCCGTCGCCCCCGGATTGTAGGCGCCGTGGGTGGCGCCGCCGATGTCGCTCTGGTGCGCGCGGTTGATGGACCAGAACGCCAGTCGCGGGCCCACGAAGACCGGCAGCAGCACCGTGAGATCGGGCAGGTGGTTGCCGCCGTGGTACGGATCGTTGAGCAGGTACATGTCGCCCGGCCGGATGCGCCCGTCGAAGGCGTCGCGGATCGCCTGGACGGCCTGGGGCAGCGCGCCCACGTGAATCGGCACGTGCTCGGCCTGGGCGGCCAGACGCCCGTCGGCATCGAAGACGGCCGTCGAGAAATCGCGGCTGGAGTTCAGGATCTGCGAGTACGCGGTGCGCAGCATGGCCTCGCCCATCTCCTGCACGATGGACTCGAGGCGGTGCTGGATGACGGAGACGGTGATGCGGTCGAGGGCCATGATGTGCCTCCGGGTCGCGCGGGGATGAAGACCTTGCCGCGACTGTACATCAGCGAAGCCCCCGCGGTATACTCCGTCGCGCTAGGGCCTCCGACCGGAGGCGTGTGCTTCCCATCGCTCTCAAAGGAGACTGTGCATGGGCCAAACCCGCCGAGACTTCCTCAAGACCACCGCCGTCGGCGCCGGGGCCGCGGCCGGCACCCTCAGCTTCCCGATGGTGTCGCGCGCCCAGGCCAAGAAGCTGACCGTCTGGTGGAACCGCGGCTACTACAAGGAAGAGGACGAGGCGATGCTGAAGATCGCCGAGGACTTCCGCAAGGCGAAGAACGTCGACCTGGATATCTCCTTCACCATCCAGGAGGACCTGCTCAAGAAGATCATCAGCGCGCTGACGGCGCGCCGCGGCCCCGACGTCGCCTTCTGCTTCTACAACGACTGGGAAGTCATGCCGAAGTACGCCTGGGAAGGCCAGCTCGTGGAGACCACGGACGTCATCAACGAGCTCAAGCCGCGATACCACGAGAAGTTCCTGCCCGTCGCGTACTGCTGGGACAACAAGGCCAAGAAGCGCGCGTACTATGGCGTGCCGATCGAGTGCCAGACCATGCACATCCACTACTGGAAGGATCTCGTGAAGGAGGCCGGCATGCCCGACGATCCGGCCAAGATCCCCATGAAGTGGGAAGAGTACTGGGGGTACTGGAAGAAGGTGCAGGACGCTCTTCGTAAGAAGGACCCGGTCAAGTACGCGAAGGTCTACGGGATCGGCATGACGGAATCATCGAGCGCCTCGGACACGATCTACAACTTCGAGATGGCGCTGCTCTCCTACGGCGGGCAAGTGTTCTCGGACGACGGCAAGGTGGTCGCCGACCAGGCCAAGAACCGGGATGCCATCGTCAAGGCGCTCACGTTCTTCGCGGACATGTTCAACTCGGGCTACGTGCCGCCCGACACGCTCAACTGGTCGGACGGCGACAACAACGCCAACTTCCACTCCAAGTCCATCGTCATGACGCCGAATCCGTCGGTCAGCATCCCGGCGCACCACTATTTCAACGCGCCCGACAACTACTTCAACAAGAGCGCGACGATCGAGTGGCCCGACGGCCCCGACGGGCGCAAGCCGACGTACATGGTCGCCGTCAAGACCGTGCTCTTCCCGAAGGACTCGACGAACAAGAACCCGGACCTGGCCAAGGAATTTGTCAAGTTCGTGGTCGACCCCAAGCGCTTCACGGACTACATCAAGGGCGCCAACGGCCGGTGGTTCCCGGCTTTCAAGGATGTCTCGAGCGATCCGTTCTTCTCGCGCGGGCAGGTGGGCAAGGGCGGCGAGGCGGATCCGCATCTGCCGACCGTGACGAAGATCTACCTCGAGCGTCCGACGAAAGTGTTCGAGCACTACAAGAACCCCGCGAACTCCCAGATCTACGCCGAGAACGTGTGGGGCAAGGCCATGGCGCGGACCAACGTGGACAAATGGTCGCCCGACAAGGCGGCGGATGAGGCCATCGGCCGCGTCAAGACCATCGTCGCTCAGTGGCGGTAGGCACGCTCGTCGCCCGCTCCGCGAGCGCGGCAGCGGGAATCCTGTCGCCGCGCTCGCGCAACCTCCCGGGGCTGCTCTTCTCGCTGCCCCTGATCGCGCTCTTTGCCTGCTTCGTCGTGTATCCGCTGTTCTTCGTGGCGACGCAGATCTTCGACCGCTACACCTACGAGGTCCTGTTCAACGACCCCATCTACGTCCAGACGGTGATCAACACCGTCGTGTACGTCGGTGTGGCGGTCAACGTGAAGCTCTTCCTGGCGCTCCTGCTCTCGGGCGTGCTGGACTCCGAGGGGAGGGCGACGCGCTTTCTCTCAGCAATCTTTCTCCTCCCGTGGGCCATTCCCGTGCTGCCCGGCATCCTGTCGGTACGGTGGATGATGTCCTCGCAGTGGGGCATCCTGAATCTCATCAGCGAGGACCTGGGCTTCGGAACCCACCACTGGCTCGCTTCGCGGTGGACGGCCATCGGCGCGCTGATCCTCTTCCACATCTGGAAGTACCTGCCGTTCTGGACCGTCATCCTGCTCTCGGCCCGTCGCGGCATTCCCCGCCAGCTCTACGAGGCCGCGGCCATCGATGGCGCCGGGCCCTTCCAGGCCTTCCGCTATATCTCGCTGCCGATGCTGGGCGGCATCTACCTGATCTGCACGTTGCTCTCGATGGTCTTCACCATGGGTGATTTCACGAACGTGCAGCTGATGACGGGCGGAGCGCCGGGCGACTCGACCCACGTGCTGGCGACCTTGGCCTACCGCTACACCTTCCGGGTGGGCAAGATCGACTGGGGGATGGGTGTCTTCGCCACCGCCCTGCCGGTGACGCTCCTCTTCATCTTCGTCCTGATCAAGAAGATCAGGTAGCCGTGGACGGCCGGAAGCTCGGCATCAACGTCGCGCGCGGGGCGGTGCTGGCCGTCATCACGGCGTGGACGCTCTTCCCCATCTACTACATCGTGTCGCTGGCCGTCACCCCGTGGAGCGACCTGTTCCAGCCCGTCTACTGGGTCAGGCACCCGACGCTCGACAACTTCAAGTTCGTCCTCTTCCAGGAGAGCCCGTTCGTGAAGTTCTTCTGGCGCTGGCTCGCCAACAGCCTGTGGGTGTCGGCCGCGACCATGGGCGCAGTGCTGGTCGTGGCCGCCATGGGTAGCTTCGCGCTCGGGCGCATCCGGTTCGGCCTCGGGCGCTGGGTGTCGGGGATGACGCTCTTCACCTACATCATCCCGGCCTCCTTTCTCTCCATCCCGTTCTTCAAGATCATGGGCGATTACAACCTGCTGGACACCTACTGGGCGCTGATCTTCGCGATGACGACCTTCGCCGCGCCGTACGCGCTCTGGGTGCTCTGGGATTATGCCAAGACCATCCCGCAGGAGATCGACGAGTCGGCCGCCATCGACGGGGCGGGGCTCGGAGCGGTCTTCTTCCGGATCTACCTTCCGCTCATCACGCCCCCCCTCATCGCCATCGGCACGTACGCCTTCTTCTACGCCTGGAACGAGTACCTGTACGCGGTGCTGCTGCTCCAGGGTGAGAAGACCATCACGCTGCCGGTCGGGATGGGCAATTTCCTGACGTCGGACGACGCCCCGTGGAATCTCCTGATGGCGCTCTCGGTCATCTACTCGATCCCGCCCGTCCTCTTCTACTACGTCTTCCGCCGCTACCTGACCCACGGCCTCGTGTCGGGCTCGGTGGCGGGCGCCTGAGGGAGAAGCCGTGATGGCCCTGGAGCGCCTGACACTAGGATCTCCGCTGCCGGAGTTTCACGTGAGCGCGCCACATCCGGCCGAGCCCCACGAGAACAGGATCCACGAGGACGAGCTGGCGCGGCAGTACGGCTTCAAGGGCGGGCTGGTCCCCGGCGTCACGGTCTATGCGTGGATGACGCATCCGGTGGTGGAGGCGCTCGGCTCCGAGTGGCTCGAGCACGGTCGCTTTCAGGCGCGCTTCGCGAGGCCCATCTACTACGAGGAGCCTGCGGTCGTCCGCGCGCGCGTGGTCTCGCGTGAAGCCGACGCCGTGGCCATCGAGGTGGCAGCCCAGAATGCCGCCGGCCTCGTGTGCGCCACCGCGACGATGAGCCTGTCGCGCGGGCCGGCCGCCGCCGCGCCCGACGCGGGCATGTACGCCGTGACCGCGCTACCTGCCGAGCGGCCCCAAGTGAGCCGGCAGCATCTCGAGGGGTTGACGGTCCTGGGCACGCCCGAGCTCCATCTCACCCCCGAGGCCGCGGCGCAGTACCTCGAGCGCTACGGCGAGACCCTGGCGCTCTATCGTGGGCCCTCGGCGCCGGCGCATCCGGCCATCCACCTCGACCTCGCCAATCGCGCGCTTGACCGCAACGTGCGCCTGAGCCCCTGGATCCACGTCGAGAGCGAAGGCAGGCACGTGAGCGCGGCGCGTGCGGGCGAGCGCCTGGAGATGCGCGGTCGAATCAAGAGCCTCTTCGAGAAGAAGGGCCACGAGTTCGTCGAGCTCGACCTCCTCTTGGTCGCCCAGGGGTCCCGTCCCGTCGCGACCATTCGGCACGTCGCCATCTACCAGTTTCGCCCGACCACCTGAGAGGTGCCGCCCAAGAACTGGTGGCTCCGGTTCAGGCCGCTTCCTGCCGAACAATCCGGTACTGGGCCGAAGTCACGGCGCAAATCTGACGGTGGAGGAATGGTCATGGACAACATGCAGGTCATGGAGCAGCAGGGTTTGAGCGATCGCTGGCTATCGGTCGACGAGGTCTGCACCTATCTGGGGGTCAGCCGGGACACCGTGTACCGCTGGATCCACAGCCGCCGCATGCCCGGCCGCTCCGTCGGCCGGCTCTGGAAGTTCAAGAAGGGTGAGGTAGACCGCTGGGTCGAGGCCGGCGGCGCCGCCTGAGACAGCCATTCGAGTGCCGTAGCCGGGCACTTGACTCGCCAACTTTCGGCAAGCTTTGCCGATCGCCGACCGCTTCTCGTGCGCCCACCTACATAAGATCAAGCAGATATGGGACTGGAACGGCTCTTGCTCGTCACTGCGGCATGAAGCGTCCCAAAAGATTGCTCTTCACGCTCGAGGCCACGGACCACACGAGCCGCTTCCACGAGTGCGCGGGGTCGCATGGTCTGCGGCTGCACCGGATCCACGTGCCCGCGGGCGGGCGGGGCGGATGCCAGCCCACGGTCATTTTCGACTGCTCCTGCGGCCAGCGCTGGCTGCTCCGCGTGGCGCAAGGCGAGGTTGTTTCGGTAGATGGGCAGGTGCTGGGTGAGCTCAAGCGGGGACGGGAGGGGCAGGCGACAGCGCCGCCCGGCTTCCCAGGCGTACCGGCCGACGTTTGAGCGAGTCCCTCAGTCGAGCGCGCCGCGACGGATCAGGCCCAGGGCGATGCGCTCGGCGTCGGGAACGAGCCAGCCTTCGAGGAAGTGCCGGCAGACCTCGGCCACGCGCTCGGACCTGACATGAGGCTCATCGACAGCGCGGTCTTCTCCGCCGAGCCTCCCGCCGCCGATGGCGGGAATCCGGACAACATGACCTGGGGCCATGCGGGAGTAATCGGCGACGCCTGCCATCTTCCGGAGCCCCTGTCGGAGCTTTTGAAAATTCATGGGGCTGTCTCATACTGGCCCCGCTGGCCCTGGGGCTCTTTGGGGGTCTCGGCTGGCCTGCTCTGCCGATCGTGGCTCGCAAGGTGGCCCGATGCGGACCGAAGCTGAAGTCGCCCAGAACGCCGTCACAGCCATACGGCTGCTCGTTGTTGAAGACGATCCCGTCCTTTCCGACACCGTCGTCACCGGCTTCCAGCGCAAGGGTTACCTCGTCAGCACGGCGGCCGATGGCAATGCGGCTCTTCAGAGCCTGGCCCGAGAGGAGTTCGATGTCGTGGTCACTGACCTCCGCATGCCGGGCAAGGACGGCATCCAGGTGCTCCAGTCGATGCGGGCGGAGGGCCACGATGCCGAGGTCATCATCGTCACGGGCTTCGCCGACATCGAGACCGCGATCGAGGCGCTGAAGCTCCGCGCCTTCGACTATGTCACCAAGCCCTTCCGCCTGACCGAGCTCTACGAGGTCGTGGCGCGGGCCGCCGAGCACCGCCGGCTCCGCCATGAGAACCGTGCGCTCCGGCGGGTGGTGCTCCAGCACGAGCCCGAGCCGGCCATGCAGGGGCAGAGCCGCGCCATCGAGCGGTTGCAGGAGCTCCTCACGCGTGCCGGCCGGTCGAGCTCGCACGTGCTCATCCAGGGCGAGAGCGGCAGCGGCAAGGAGCTCGCCGCCCGCTATATCCACCGGACCAGCGAGCGCCGGGACCGGCCCTTCCTCGCCATCAACTGCGCGGCGCTGCCGGACGAGCTGCTCGAGTCCGAGCTCTTCGGCCACGAGAAGGGTGCCTTCACGGGCGCGGCGGGGCAGCGACAGGGGCTCCTCGAACTCGCCCACGAGGGCACGCTCTTCCTCGACGAGGTTGCCGAGATGAGCCAGGCCATGCAGGCCAAGCTCCTGCGCACGCTCGACAGCGGCGAGATCCGGCGCCTTGGTGGCAACCGCACGCTCCACGTGGACGTCCGCATCATCGCCGCGACCAACACGCGGCTCGACCAGGGCGTGGCCTCAGGCGAGTTCCGGCACGATCTCTATTTCCGGCTCGGCGTCGTCGTCATCGAGATGCCGCCGCTCCGGGAGCGGGTCGAGGACATCCCGCTGCTCGTCCGCTACTTCGCCCAGCGCGTCGCCCAGCCGCGCGGGCGCCCGATCCGCTTCACGCCCGAGGCGCTGAAGGTGCTCACGCGCTACCGCTGGCCCGGCAATGTGCGAGAGCTCCGCAACATGGTGGAGCGCCTGGGGGTCATGGGGGCAGGGGAGGAGATCACGGCGGAGGAGGTGGTGCTGCACCTGCCCAGCTCGACTCCAGAGGCGGAAGGAGCGCTGCCGCCGCTGGATATCGTCGAGCGCCGGCACATCTTCAAGGTGCTGAAGCACACCGGCGGGAACCGCACCCAGGCGGCGAAGGTACTGGGCGTCGACCCGAAGACGCTCTACAACAAGCTCAAGGGCTACAACCCGCCGACCGACTGAGCCACCGCGAAGGCGTCCGCGGTCTCGAGGCCGCCGCGGCCGGCGGCGCGGAGCGAACGGAGGGCGGCGGCGTGGAGCTGGGTCGCCCGCGACTCCGAGATGTCCATGACCATGGCGATCTCGCGGAAGTTGAGATCTTCGACGTAGTAGAGCTGCAGCACCAGCTGGTGCGCGCGCGGGAGCCCCGCCACGAGGCCGGCGACACCGGCGGCGCGCTCGGAATCGAGGACCTGGCCGAGCGCGTCCGTCTCCGAACGATCGGCGAGACGGCCCTGCAGCACGGGACCGCGACTGTCGTCATCGCTGCCCTCGAAGCGCTCGAGCGATAGCGGCGAGCCTGCCGCCTGGAATCTCATCAGCTCGTGATAGCGGTCCATCGAGAGCCCGAGGTGCTCGGCCGCCTCGGCGTCCGAGGGCTCGCGGCCGAGGTCCTGCTCGAGCCCCGCAACGGCTCGTCCGGCCTCCCGGAGCCGGCGGCGTGTCACGCGGCCCACCGGATCGATCTCTCGCACAAAGTCGACCATGGCACCCCGGATCCGCGTCAGCGCGTACACGCTGAAGTCCGTGCCCTGGGCCGGGTCGAAGCGCTCCACGGCCCCGAGGAAGCCCTCGATGCCGGCGCCGATCAGGTCGTCGATCTCGACGGATGCGGGCAGCGTCCGAGCAAGCCGGCGCGCCATGTAGCGCACCAGGTGAATGTAGCGGTCGACGATGACGTCCCGGGCATCGTCAGAGAGTGTCTCCCGGTAGGTCTGCCAGGCCGCGTCGACGTCTTCGCGTCTCACGGCCTGACCGGCGGTTTCGAAAGCCCAGCGGTACATCGGGGTCACGGTGCTCATCGGAGGCTCCTCCGTCGTGGGTGTCTCATGCACCCTTGACGGAGCAAGCTGTGTTCCAGCTTGCTAAGTACTCGCCGTCACGAAGGTGTTGCCATGCTGACGTCCCAGAATCGGCAAGCATTGCCGAAGGCGTCCGGGAGGATTTGCTGAAGCTGCGTGGGGCCGGCCTGAGCCGGATCTGTCAGGCGGGAGTCTGCCGAGCGGTGAGGCGGATCCGGAGTGTCTCGCGCGCCACGCCCAGGGTCTTGGCGGCGCGCGTCTTGTTGCCCCCGCAGAGCGCGACGACGTGGTCGATGTAGGCGTCCTCGATCTCGCGGAGCGGCCGGGCCTCACCGGTCGGGGCCCACGCCGGCCCCGGAGCCCCGGGCTCGAGCACGAGGAGATGTTCGGCATGAATCGCGCCCCCCGGCACGGCGCGCGCGGCCTGTCCGACAGCTCGCGACAGCTCCCGCACATTGCCGGGCCACACGTGACCCATGAGCCGGTGAATTGCGCCGCGAGTGAAGCCCTCGAAGTGGCGGGCGAGCGCGGCGGCCGTCTGCGCCAGGAAGTGCCGCGCGAGGGGCTCGATATCGGCCGTGCGGTCGCGAAGCGGCAGCACACCGAGCGCTGCCTGTCCGAGCCAGTCGAGGAGAGGCGTATCTCGCCGCGCGGTGGTGGTGGCACCCACCAGGAACGGCACTCCGCCTGTCGCACGGGCCCGCCTGTCCGCCCAGTCGACCAGGCGCTCCTGCAGGCGCACGTCGAGCCGCTCGACATGGTCGAGAATGAGCGTGCCACCCTGGACGGCACCCACCAGCCCGCCCTCCAGGGGTGCGGCGCCGAAGAGGTCCACGGAGGCATAGGGGGAGGTGCCGCACGCATAGACGAGGCAGGGGAAGGTAGCCCGGCCCGTCGCCAGATGGAGCACGCGGGCCAGGTGCGTCTTGCCTGCGCCGGGCTCACCGGTGACCAGAACGCCTCCCGGCCTCGTGGTGGCCAAGCGTCCGACGGCGTCACGCATCCGCGCGGTCCAGGCCGACGCGCCGACGAACGCGTCGCCGGCCCAGGCCTCGATGTGAACGGGCGCTCGATCCACCGCCGAGCGACAGAGCCTCATGAACACCTCGGGATCCACCGGCTTCGACAGGTAGTCGAGCGCTCCACTGCGCATCGCGGCCACGACGCTGCGCGGGTCGGTGTGTCCGGTGACCATGATGGCGCGGAGCTCCGGACGGGCCGCGCGAAGGTCCGAGAGGAGCGTCACGCCGTCGCAATCGGGGAGGACCAGATCGAGCACCGCGAGGTCCGGGGCCTGTTCGGCCGCGCGCCGGCGCGCCTCGGCGCCGCTGCCGACGGCATCCGCCTCGAAGCCCGCGTGCTGCAGCAGCTCCGCGAGCGAGCCTCTCACACTCGCGTCGTCTTCGACCAGCAGGGCGCGAGGCTTTTGGATCACGATCACGGGAGCTCGGCCGGACAGCCGAGCGTGGCTAGGGCCAGGTCGAGCTCCGCGGCCTGGAACGGCTTGGTGATCGTGGGTGCCACGGTGGCAAGCCGGGGCAGGGCGATCGTCACGGTGGTGCCCTCGTCCTCGACCGTGTCCACGGTGAGCTCACCGCCATGTGCCGCCACGATGTCGCGTGCGATGACGAGCCCGAGCCCGGTGCCTTCCTCTCCCTTGGTCGTGAAGAACGGATCGAACAGCCGGGCCGCCACTGCCGCGCTCATGCCCGGCCCGTCGTCCCCGATGGAAAGCCAGACCCTGGCCGCATCGGCGGAGGTGCGGATGGTGAGCGTGCCGCTCCTCCGGGCGCCCTCGATGGCGTGCTGGGCGTTCCGCACCACGTGGAGCACGACCTGTTCCAGCTCCTGGTGGTCGCCCACGACCTCCGGCAGCTCGGGCTGGAGATCGGACACCACGGTGATGTTGCCGGTGGCGAGCCGATGCCCTTGAAGCTCGAGAACGAGCTGCACGACGCCGTTGAGATCGAGCGGAGCGCGGGCCGGCTCCTGGCGCCTGGCGAACGTCGAGACCGTGCGCATGATGCGCACCACGCGCTGCGCCTGTTCTTCAACGATGCCGGCGTGGCGCTGGGCATCCTGCAAGCTCGAGGTCATCCGGACCATGGCGCTTCGGGCAATGAGCGCGGTGAGAGGATTGGCCAGCTCGTGGGCGATGCCCGCGAATAGCCGTCCGAGCATCATCAGGCGGTCGTGCCGGGCGAGGGCCATCTGCTGAGCAGCTAGCCGCTTGCGGAGATCTCGTACCTCGGCTTCGAGTAACCTGGCGAAGTTCAAGACCTCGTCCAGGCCCGGCGCGTCCGGGTGGGCGCGAACCGCTCCCGGCCGGCTGGCCGATGCGGGTTCTTGAGTCACGGTGCCTCCTCGGAAGCGGGGTATGGTGTGTCCTTGCGTCATCCAGGTCATCGGCTGACCGCGGGCTGCTCCGGAGGCAGTCGGAGCACAATCCTGGGCAGTGCCCGGCCGAGGTTTCGCCGGCTTGAGTCACGAGAGAGGTCCGAGGTGCTAAGGTGCTGAAAGGACAGTCTCGTTCTTGTGTCGAGAGGCGGCCACGACGGACACGCGCACGCAGCGGAGCCAGGGGTATGCTGGGAGCCGGCCCCGGAACGAATCGCCGCGCCGGCCTGGGAGGAGCATGAGCAAGGAGCGGCACAGGCTCATCGAGGACGAGAAGCGCCTTGTGTACTGGCGCCGCTGGGGCCCGTATCTCTCCGAGAGGCAGTGGGGCACCGTGCGCGAGGACTACAGCCCCACTGGGGCGGCCTGGGAGTACTTCCCCCATGATCACGCGCGCTCGCGCGCCTACCGCTGGGGCGAAGACGGTCTGTGCGGCATCTCGGACAATCACCAGCGAGCACTTCGTCTACATCGCCCATGCCACCCATCACGTGGGCGGCGGCCACATGAGCCTGTGGGACGACGAGGATGGCTTCTTCTAGAATGTGCTCAACCTGCCCGACGGCCGACGCTGCCCGATGAAGGTGCGCTCGCTCGTCGGCCTCTGCCTCATGCTGGACGAGGAGGAGTTCCTCTCGCCCCACGGCGTCCGGGCGCTGTCGCGCTATCACCGCGACCACCCGTACATCCTCCGGGTGGACGGCAACGAGTATCGCGTGGACTACGAGCCGGCCGAATCCACGACGGGCCTCTTCGGCGGCAATTCGAACTGGCGCGGCCCCGTCTGGTTTCCGGTCAACTTCCTCCTGGCCGAGTCGCTGCAGAAGTATCACCACTTCTTTGGTGACAACCTCAAGGTGTCCTGCCCCACGGGAACCGGCCGGCTGATGAGCCGCTGGGGCGTGGCCGGGGAGATCTCGAGACGGCTGAGCCGGATCTTCCTGAGGGGGCCCGATGGCCGCCGGGCCGTCTTCGGCGCCGTGGACAAGTTTCAGCGCGACCCGCACTGGCGCGACCTGCTGCTCGTCCACGAATACTTCCACGGCGACACCGGCGCGGGGATGGGCGCCAGCCACCAGACCGGCTGGACCGGTGTCGTCGCGAAGCTGCTCCAGCAAAGCGGGGAGTAGCCGCGTGGCCGCGCCGGGCGCCGTTGACCCCGTTGCCATGGCAGCCCTGGCGAAGCGTGCGCTGCTCGAGGTGAAGGACGGCGCGCTGGTGGGGCTGGGCTCGGGCCGCGCCGCGGGCGCCTTCGTGCGCGCGCTCGGCGCGGCCGTGCGCGCGGGTCTGCGGGCGCGCGGCGTGCCGACCTCCAAGGCCACGACGGCTCTCGCGCGTGAGGTCGGCCTGCCCCTGGTCGACCTCGAGGCGGGCCCGCTCGACCTGACGGTGGACGGCGCCGACGAGGTCGACCCGAGCTGCGACCTGATCAAGGGGTACGGCGGCGCGCTCCTCTACGAGCGCGTCGTCGCGGCCGCCTCACGTCGCCAGGTCATCCTGGTCGGCGCTGACAAGCTCGTCGCCGCGCTCGGGCACCGCGGCCGCCTGCCCGTCGAGATCGTGCCCTTCGCACTTCCGCTCTGCCGCGCGCGCCTCGGCGCTTTGGGCCTCCGGCCGGAGCTGCGGGAGACGGACGGGCGGGTCTTCGTGACCGACGGCGGGCACTTCATCCTGGACTGCGGCACCGGGCCGCTCGCCGACAAGCCGGCGCTCGACCGCGCCGTCCGTGCCGTCCCCGGCGTGGTGGACCATGGGCTCTTTCTCGGCACGGCCTCGCTGGTCTTGGTTGCGGAGGGAAGCCTCGTCACCGAGCTCCACCCCGCGCGAGGCGCTCAATGACAGCGCTCGACGCGCAGATGGGCGCGCCATCAGCCACTGCCCTGCTCGAGGGAGCGGGATGATCCTGGTGGGCGATGTCGGGGGAACCAAGACCACGCTCGCCGTCCTCGACGAGGCGTCCGGCCCGCGACGCATCGTGCGCGAGGTGACGCTGCCGAGCCAGGAGATCGACGGCTTCGAAGGTGCGGTCGAGGCATTCCTGGGTGGGGCGCCACCGCTCAGAGTCCGCGCGGCCTGCTTCGGCGTGCCGGGGCCGGTGGTGGACGGCCGCTGCCTGACGACCAACTTGCCCTGGGAGCTCGACGAGTCGCGCCTCCACGACGCGCTTGGCTGCCCGGTGCGCCTGCTCAACGATCTGGAGGCCGCTGCGGGGGGCGCGCTCACGCTCACGGGCGACCAGTTCCTCACGCTCCAGGAGGGCCGGCCGCGCCCGGGTCTGCACATGGCGATGATCGCGGCCGGCACGGGCCTGGGCGAGGCGCTCATGATCTGGGACGGCGCCCGCTACCGCGTCGTCCCGTCCGAGGGCGGACACGTGGACTTCGCGCCGCGCGACGAGCTGGAGGTGGACCTCCTTCGCTTCCTACGGGCCGAATTCGGCCACGTCAGCTACGAGCGCGTGCTCTCGGGTCCGGGGCTCCACAATATCTACCGGTTCCTCCAGATGCGGGCTGGCCACGCCGCGCCCGACTGGCTGCGCCATCGTCTCGGCAGCGAGGACCCGGGTGCCGTCATCTCCGAGGCCGCGCTGGCCGGCAGCGATCCGGTCTGCGCAGAGGCGCTCGACCGCTTCATCTCGATCTACGGCGCGGAGGCGGGCAACCTGGCGCTCAAAGCCATGGCGGCGGGCGGGGTGATCGTGGGCGGCGGCATCGCGCCCAGGATCCGCGCGCGGCTGACGGGCGGCCGCTTCGTGGAGGCCTTCCTGGCCAAGGGCCGATTCGGAACGCTCCTGGCCGCCATGCCCGTCAAGGTCGCTCTCGACCCTCGGGCGCCACTCTGGGGCGCGGCACGCGTCGCCGCCGAGCTCGCGGCATCGTGAGCGCGCGGGCGGCGTGGGCGACGTTGGCTTGACACGTCCTTCCGGCGGCACCTAGACTTCACACGGCACGCCACATGAGCAATCCCGTCCGGATGCTGGGAAGCTATGGTCAGTCGGTCTGGCTCGGCTACAGTCGCCGGAGCCTGATCGCGAGCGGCGAGCTCAGGCGGCTCATCGACGACGAAGGGCTCGCCGGCGTCACGTCCGATCCCGCCATCTTCGAGCAGGCCATAGCCGACGAGGTGCTCGCCATCCGTGACATCCGGGCCGCCGCCGACGCGCTCCACCCCGTCTACGCCGACACGCTGTGTCGCGACGGCTACGTCAGTCTCGAGGTCGCGCCGGCGCTGGCGCGTGACACCGCGGGCACGATCCAGGAAGCGCGGCGGCTCTGGAAAGCGGCGGACCGGGACAACGTGATGATCGAGGTGCCGGCGACCGACGAGGGGATCCCGGCCATCCGGGCGCTCATCGGCGAGGGAATCAACGTGAACGTCACGCTCCTGTTCGCCCAGCCGGCCTATGAGCGGGTGACCCTCGCCTACATGGCGGGGCTAGAGGCGTGGGTCGCGACGGGTGGCGATCCATCGCGCGTGGCGAGCGTCGCCAGCTTCTTCATCAGCCGCATCGACTCGCTCGTGGATGCGCTGATCGTCGAGCGGCTCAAGACGGTGGACGACCCCATGCAGCAGGCGCTGCTCGAGGGCCTCTTGGGCAAGGTGGCCATCGCGACTGCACGCCTGACGTATCAACGCTACAAGAAGCTCTGCGCGGGGCCGAGGTGGCGTGCCCTTGCGGCCAAGGGCGCGCAGACGCAGCGGCTCCTCTGGGCGAGCACCAGTGCCAAGAGCCCGAGCGCCCGGGACACGCTCTACGTCGAGGAGCTGATCGGGCCGGACACGGTCAGCGCGATGCCGCCCGCGACCTTCGATGCCTTTCGCGACCACGGTCGGCCGCGTGCCTCGCTCGAGGAGCATCTCGACGAGGCGCGCGAGACCATGGAGACGCTCGCGCGCGTCGGCATCTCCATGGCGGACGCCGCCGACCGGCTCCTCGGCGAGGGCGTCGCGCTGTCCGGCGACGCGTTCGCCAAGCTCCTGGCCGCGACGGCCCGGCGCCGCGCCGCGCCCGCGGTCAACCGCCTGACCTGGACGCTGCCTGCGGAGCTCGAGGAAGCCGTCCGGGCCGAGATCACGGCGTGGGAGGAGGCGGGCACGGTGCGCCGCCTGTGGCACGGGGATGCCTCGCTGTGGACGGGGACAGACGAAGGCTCGTGGCTCGGCTGGCTGGAACTGCCACGCGAGCAGCTCGCTCACATGGACCACCTCGAGCGCGTCCAGGAAGACGCGCGCACCGGCGGCTTCGACGATGTCCTCGTCCTCGGCATGGGAGGCTCGAGCCTCTGTCCCGACGTGCTCCGGATGACCTTTGGCAGGGTCGGCGGCTTTCCGGCCCTCCACGTCCTCGACTCGACGGATCCGGCCCAGATCCGCGCCGTCGAGCGCAAGCTGGACATGGCGAAGACGCTCTTCATCGTGTCGAGCAAGTCGGGGACCACGCTCGAGCCCAACATCTTCAAGCAGTACTTCTTCGACCGCGCGCGCCGCGCCGTCGGCCCTGACCAGGCTGGCAGCCGCTTCATTGCCGTCACCGACCCCGGCTCCACGCTGCAGCAGGTCGCGGAAGCCGAGCGCTTCCGCGCCGTCTACCTCGGCGTGCCGTCCGTCGGCGGTCGCTACTCTGCGCTGTCAGACTTCGGCATGGTCCCGGCCGCCGCCATGGGGCTGGATGTCGGGCGCTTCCTCGGCCAGACGGAGAAGATGGCCGCGGCCTGCGGCTCCGACGTGGCGGTCGCGGAGAATCCGGGCGCCGTGCTCGGCATCGTGCTGGGCGTCCTGGCCCAGCACGGGCGCGACAAGGTGACGCTGATCGCCTCGCCGGGCATTCACGGGCTTGGCCTCTGGCTCGAGCAGCTCCTTGCGGAGTCCACGGGCAAGGACGGCAAGGGTCTCATTCCAGTCGACCGAGAGCCGCCGGGCGAGTCCGGCATCTACGGCTCCGACCGGCTCTTCGTCTATCTCCGTCTCGAGGCCACGCCCGACCGCCACCAGGACGAGCACGCGGCGGCGCTCCAGCGGGCAGGGCATCCGGTGCTGCAGATCCAGGTCGCTCACCGTCACGACCTCGGCCAGGAGTTCTTCCGCTGGGAGTTCGCCACCGCGGTCGCCGGCTCCCTCATTGGCATTAACCCCTTCAATCAGCCGGATGTCGAGGCGAGCAAGATCGCCACGCGCACGCTGATGGACCAGTACGAGCGCACGGGTATCCTGGCGCTCGAGACGCCCATCCTCGAGGGAGAGGGGTTGAAGCTCTATGCCGACGAGCGGAACGCCGCCGTGCTCATGGCCGCTCCCGGCGTCCGCGCCTCGGTCGTCGAGGCGTTCCACGCGCACTTCCGGCGGCTCCAACCGGGGGACTATGCGGCGTTTCTCGTGTACATCGAGATGACCGAGGCCCACGAAGACGCGCTCCAGACGATCCGTCAGAAGGTGAGAGACCGCAAGCGGGTGGCGACGTGCGTGGGCTTCGGACCGCGCTTTCTCCACTCGACGGGCCAGGCGTACAAGGGCGGGCCCAACGCGGGCGTCTTTCTCCAGATCACGTGCGACGATGCCGCCGATCTGGCGGTGCCAGGGCAGAAGTACACGTTCGGCGTCGTGAAATCCGCCCAGGCCCGCGGCGACTTCCAGGTGCTCGCCGAACGCGGGCGACGGGCCCTCCGCGTGCACCTCGGCAAGGATGTCCCGGCGGGGCTCGAGACGCTGCGGCGGATCATCGAACAGGCGCTCGCCTAGAGCGCGGAGGGAGCGCGAAGCCATGCAGATCGGAATGGTGGGGCTCGGGCGCATGGGCGGCAACATGGCGCGGCGCCTGATGAAGGGCGGGCACGAGGTGATCGGTTACGCGACCGACCCATCCGCGGTCAAGCAGATCGCGAGCGAAGGGGCGGTGGGTGTCACGACGCTCGACGACCTCGTCGCCAAGCTCATGACTCCTCGCACCGCGTGGGTCATGGTGCCGGCGGGTGCGGCGACCGAGCAGGTCGTGCTCGACCTGGCGACGCGGATGGCCAGGGGCGACGTGATCATCGACGGTGGCAACTCCTTCTACAAGGACGACGTCCGCCGCAAGAAGATGCTCGAGCCGCAGGGCATCCACTATGTGGACGTGGGCACGAGCGGCGGCGTGTGGGGGCTCGAGCGCGGCTACTGCCTCATGATCGGCGGCCCCAGGGAGGTGGTCCAGCGCCTCGAGCCGATCTGGAAGACGCTGGCGCCGGGACTGGGCTCGATTGCGCGGACACAAGGACGCGAGAAGGTGGCCGGCACGGCGGAGCAGGGCTTCCTCCACTGCGGCCCGTCCGGCGCAGGTCACTTCGTCAAGATGGTCCACAACGGCATCGAGTACGGGCTCATGCAGGCCTATGCCGAGGGGCTCGACATCTTCAAGAACGCGGACGCCAAGGATCTGCCGCCTGACTTCCGCTACGATCTCGATCTCGCCGATATCGCCGAGGTCTGGCGGCGTGGCAGCGTGGTCAGCTCCTGGCTGCTCGACCTCACCGCGCAGGCTCTCGTCGAGGACCCGGCGCTGTCGAACTACACGGGTGTGGTGGCGGACTCAGGCGAGGGGCGGTGGACGGTGATGGCGGCCATCGAGGAGGGCGTCCCGGCCGACGTCCTCTCGGCGTCGCTCTACACGCGCTTCCGCTCCCGCCAGGAGCACACCTTCGCGGAGAGGGTGCTGTCGGCGATGCGGCACAAGTTCGGCGGCCACGTCGAGCCGCCAGCGGGAGGCTAGCATGGCTCCGGCGGGTCTCAGGCCGCCCCCTGCCTGCGCCTTCGTCATCTTCGGCGCGGCAGGGGATCTGACCAAGCGCAAGCTCCTACCCGCGCTCTACAACCTCAAGGCGGCGGGGCTCCTGCCGCGCCAGCTCACCATCGTAGGCATCGCGCGCAAGGAGAAGACTCACGAGCAGTTCCGCGAGGACCAGTCCAAGGACCTCCGCGAGTTCGCGACGCAGCGCGTGGACGACGCCGTGTGGAACGAGCTCCGCGGCGCGCTTTACTACCAGCAGGGGGAGTTCACGGACCCCGCGACTTACACGAGGCTCAAGGCCCTGCTCGGCGACGCCTGCAGGACCCACGGCGCGGGCGGCAACGTGCTCTTCTACCTGGCCACGCCGCCGGACTTCTTCGGTGAGATCGTCAAGCGGCTCGGCGAGGCGGGGCTCACGGCGCAGACAGGAGGAGCGTGGCGGCGGGTGGTGATCGAGAAGCCCTTCGGTCGCGACCTGGAGTCGGCCCGCGCGCTCAATGCCGAGCTCGCCTGCGTCCTCGAGGAGAACCAGATCTACCGGATCGACCACTACCTCGGCAAGGAGACCGTGCAGAACATCATGGTCTTCCGCTTCGCCAATGGCCTGCTCGAGCCCGTGTGGAACCGCCGCTACGTGGACCACGTCCAGATCATGGTCGGCGAGACGGTGGGGGTCGAGGACCGCGGCAACTACTACGACAAGGCCGGCGTGGTGCGCGACATGATCCAGAATCACATGTTTCAGCTGCTGGCCCTGGTCGCCATGGAGCCGCCGACCTCCTTCCACGCCGAGGCCGTCCGCGACGAGCGCGTCAAGGTCTTCAAGGCCATCCGTGGATGGAAGCCGGAGGACGTGCTCAAGGCGACGGTGCGGGGCCAGTACGGGCCGGGCGAGATCGACGGGCAGGCCGTGCCGGGCTATCGCCAGGAACCGAAGGTCTCGCCGACCTCCAACACGGAGACGTACGCGGCGCTCCGCCTGCAAGTGGAAAACTGGCGCTGGGCCGGCGTCCCTTTCTACCTGCGCTCGGGCAAGCGGCTCGCGCGGCGCGACACCGAGATCATGATCCAGTTCCGGCGGCCGCCGCTGCTGCTCTTCGAGGAGCGGGAGGAGCAAATCGATCCAAACCGCCTGGTGCTCCACATCCAGCCCGACGAGGGTATCGAGATCCAGATGAAGGCCAAGCACCCCGGGCCGGTCATGGAGCTCAATACGGTGAAGCTCGCCTTCTCCTACAAGGAGTTCGGGGAGACGAGCCCGGCTACCGGCTACGAGCGGCTACTCTACGACAGCATGGTCGGCGATTCGACCCTGTTCCACCGCGCGGACATGGTCGAGGAAGCCTGGCGCATCGCGACGCCGATCCTGGACGTTTGGGCCACGCTGCCGCCGCGCGACTTCCCGAATTACCTCGCCGGCTCCTGGGGGCCGGCTGCGGCCGACGCGCTCATCCAGCAAGACGGCCGCCGCTGGTGGCTGCCCAAATCGGAGCTTGGTGAGGTCGCGTCCGAGAAGTCCGCCGACACCACACGGGGCGAGGCCGACCGCCTCCGACCGATCCCTCGCCGGCGACCTTCCGAATCGGGCTAGGCGCCGAGGTCGCGGAGCAGGCCGGCCGTCGTTCGGATGCCCTGGAAGAGATGGTCCAGCCTCAGGTGCTCGTTGGGGCTGTGCTGGCGATTGTCGGCATTCGCATAGGGAACCAGGATGGTCGGGAGCCCCAGGATGTCGGTGAATGCCCAGATCGGCACGCTCCCTCCCGCGGTCGGCATCACCACTGCCTGTTGTCCGCCATGCGCCCGCTCGACGGCGGACACGACCTCCTTGCAGATGGGCAGGTCGGCCGGAGTCTTAGCGGGACCGTAGCCGCCCTTGTCCACCACGCGCACGGCCCGCCCGCGCACGTGATCAGGCAGGGGCGTATCCGCTCCCTCGATCACCTCGAAGCCCTGGGCGCGGATGTGGTCGATCACACGCGCGTAGACGGTGTCGAGCTTCTGGTTCTTGACCATGCGGATGTCGATGGCGACGGTCGCCTTGTGCGGGATGATCGTGTTCGCCTCGGTGCCGACGGATCCGCTCTGGAGGCCGCGGATGGTGAGGGTCGGGTGGAACATGACGCGATCGAGGTAGTCCTTCGGAAGGCTCACCCCGAGCTCGCGTTCGAGCGCCGGGAGATCGAGCGGGTAGCGCTCCATGAGGAGGCGCTCGGCCTGGGTCGGCGGCAGGACACTGTCCTCGAAGCCCTCGATCAGCGGCGTGCCGTCTGGAGCGGCCATGCTCGACAGGAGCCCGGCCAGGCGCCAGTTGGGATTGGGCGCCGAGAAGTTGCCCGAGTGCAGATCGCGCCGCGCGGATTCGAGCGTGAGCTCGAACTTCAGCACCCCACGCGCGCCGAAGCCGATCGTCGGCCGGCCGCTGCCGTGCTTGGGTCCGTCGGTGACCACCACGACGTCCGCAGCCAGGAGGTCCCGGTGCTTCTCGGTGAAGGGGCCGAAGAAGGGACTGCCGATCTCCTCCTCGCCATCGAAGATGAGCTTCAGGTTGACGCGGAGAGGCAGGCCGAGGTCGTCCATCAGGCCCAAGGCCTCGAGGTGCGACCAGATCGGGCCTTTGTCGTCCGAGCTGCCCCGCGCGTAGACACGCCAGTCGAGGAGGGCCTCGGTCGGCACGCGGTCGAAGGGGCGGAACGGCGCGTCATCTGCGTCGGTGAGCGTGCGGAAGACCGGCTCGAAGGGAGAAGGCTGGCACCAGTCCTTCGCCGGCGCGGGCTTGGTGTCGTAGTGGCAGTAGATGAGCACCGTGCGTGTGGCGCCCGGTACCTTGCGCTCGCCGAAGATGGCGGGGGCGCCACCGGTCTCGAGCAGGCGGGCCTCCAGTCCCCGCTCGCGCATGAGCGCGGCGAGCCACTCGCCGCCCGCGCGCACGCCCGGGGAGTTCTGGCTGACGGTGTTGCGGCGAAGAAGCTCGAGGAAGCCCTCGACGATGCCGCGGCGCCTGGCGTGGAGCCTCTGATCGAACGCCTCCCATGTGGTCACACCCGTAACAATAACCCGACCGGACGGGGACGGCCCGGTACTCGTTGACGCGCGTCGAGGGCGCGTGCTAGCGTCCGCCGGGTGGAGAACGGCGGGCTGCAGGTCGAGCTGTTCGCCCTGAAGCTCGTGGTCACCCCGCTGCTCATCGCTGCGGCGACGCTCGTCGCCCGACGCTGGGGACCTGGCGTAGGCGGCTGGCTCGCAGGTTTCCCCCTGACGTCCGCACCGGTGTCGGTCTTCCTCGCGCTCGAGCAGGGCCCTGACTTCGCTGCCGGCGCGGCGGTGGGCACGCTCGTCGGGCTGACGGCGCTGGCGGTCTTCTGCCTCGCCTACGGTCGTGCCGCGCGGCGCGTGGGCTGGGTCGCGAGCGCAGCATTCTCCCTGGCCGCGTTCGCGGCCTGCCTGGCACTCTTGAGCAGGCTCCCGGCATCGCTCGCTGGCGCGTTCGTGCTCGTCTGCGCGGCGCTCGCGTGTGTCGCCGCCGCGCTGCCCGCGACGACGTCCGGCGCGAGAGTCGCCAATCCGCCGGCATGGGACCTCCCGCTTCGCATGGGCGTGGCGACCGGCGTGGTGCTGCTGCTGACCACCGCGGCCCGTCATCTCGGTCCGATGGTGAGCGGACTCCTGTCTCCGGTGCCCGTCTTCCTCCTCGTCCTGGCCGTCTTCGCCCAGCGCTCGCAGGGACCTGACGCGAGCATCCAGGTTCTCCTCGGCGGGGTCATAGGCTCCTTCGCCTTCGCTGTGTTCTTCCTCATCGTGGGCGCGCTGCTCGGCCGCGTGGGGATAGGCGCCACGTACGTGCTGGCATCCGTGGGTGCCCTCGTCGTCAACGGCGTCGCGCTGTCCGTGAGCCGCCGCATGCTCGGGTGAGCGCTTCTTTCTTGTCCAGGCCGTCGCCGCGCCCGTATGATGGCTGGAGGGAGGGGCCCATGAGCATAGCCTTCATGATCTTCCTGGCCGCCGTGGCCGCGATCGTGCTGTTCGTGATCGTGACCTACAACCGGCTGGTCTCGCTGACCCAGCGAACCCAGTCGGCGTGGTCGGACGTGGACGTGCAGCTCAAGCGGCGCACCGACCTCGTGCCGAATCTCGTCGAGTCGGTCAAGGGCTACGCCGCACACGAGCGTGGGACGCTCGACGCCGTGGTCAGGGCGCGCGGCGCCGCGGTGGCGGCACAGACGCCCGAGTCGCGCGCTGAGGCCGAGGGCCAACTCACGCAAGCGCTCCGCGGACTCTTCGCGCTGGCCGAGTCCTACCCCGATCTCAAGGCGAGCGCCAGCTTCCAGGCGCTCCAGGCCTCTCTCGGTGAGATCGAGGAGGCTGTGCAGAACGCGCGGCGCTACTTCAACGCCGTCGTCAGGGACCTCAACACCTCGATCCAGGAGTTTCCCTCCAACCTGGTCGCCGGCTTCTTCCAGTTCCGCACGCACGCGTACTTCGAGCTCGATCGGCCCGAGGAGCGGCAGGTCCCCAAGGTCTCCTTCGGGAGCTAGGTATCAAGCGGTTCGCCCTCGCCCTCGCGCTCCTCACAGCGCTCGCCGAGCCCGCGGGCGCCCAGGGTCCGAGCTTTGCGATCGATCGCTTCGCGGTGACTCTCGAGGTCACGCCGAGCGCGACGCTCAATGTGCGCGAAGCCATCACCTTCGTCTTTCGCGGGAGCCACCAGGGCATCTACCGCACCATCCCCGTCCGCTACGAGCGCCGGGGCCTCGAGTTCGCCCTGCGCGTGGACGACATCCACGTCTTCGACGAAAACGTGGTCCGGCTCCGGACCGAGGTCTCGCGCAAGGGTCGGGCGATCCGCGTCAAGGCCTGGGTGCCCGGCGCGGTGAACGTGACCAAGACCGTGATCATCACGTACCGGGTGCGGCGGGCGCTCATCGACGTGGACGGGCACCAGGAGCTGTACTGGAATGTCACGGGCTCCGAGTGGGACGTGCCGATACGCCAGGCCGAGGCGGTTGTGTCCTCGCCGTCCTCGGTCTCGCTCGACGAGATCCGCTCCATCGCCTTCACGGGCGCCCGCGGGGCCTCCGGCACCGACTACACGGAGGATCGCGCCGACACGTTTCTCACGTTCCGCACGACGCGTCTCCTCGGGCCTCGCGAAGGGCTCACCATCGCCGTCGGCTGGCCGCCCGGCGCCATCCGCGGCCCGTCACTGGCACGGCAGGCGCTCTGGTGGCTCGGCGACAACTGGCCGCTGGCTCTGCCTCTTTTGACGCTCGCGGGCGCGCTCACCCTCTGGCGGCTCTACGGGCGCGACCCGGGCGGCGCGGTCACGATCAAGCCCGAGTACGGGCCGCCCGACGGCATGATGCCCGCGGCGGGCGGCGCGCTCGTGACGGAGCGCGCCGAGCCGCGCGACGTGGTGGCGACCCTGGTGGACCTGGCCGTCCGCGGCTACATCCGCATCGAAGAGATCGAGCCCGGCATCGGCGAATCGGATTTCATGTTCCACCGGCTCAAGACCATCTCGGGCGACCCGGGACTGAAGCCCGCCGAGCTCTACATCCTGAGCCGGCTCTTCGGCAGCGACTGGAGCATGACCACGCGACGGCTCTCCGAGGTGAAGCGCGACTACGACAATGTCTTCCCACCCATGCGCGACGAGATCTACCGGACGATGGTGCGGGAAGGCCTGTTCCCGTCCTCGCCCGAGCGCGTGCGCGCCGTCTGGCTCGTCTCGGGGATCGCAGTGGTGCTGGTGGCGGCCATGGTTCTCTCCGGAGCCGTCGGCTCGCTGGGGGCATCGGCGGTGCCGTTCGCCCTGGGCCTCGGCCTCTCCGGGCTCATCGTGCTCGCATTTTCTCCGCTCATGCCTCGCAAGACCTGGCGCGGCGCCCAGGCCCTGGCGCGCGTGAAGGGATTCCGGGAGTTCCTCGAGCGGACCGGCAAGGATGAGCTCCGTCGCCTGCCGGCGGACACCATGCATAGGTGGCTTGCCTGGGCGATCGCGCTCGGCGTGAGCGAGCGTTGGATACACGGCTTCGACGGCCTGCCCGTGAGCGAGCCCACCTGGTACCGCGGGCGGGGAGGATTCAATCTCCACAGCTTCGATCGGAGCCTCGCACGCTTCTCGTCGAACACGCAGCAGGCCATCCTGACCTCCCGCCGCGGCAGCGATTCCTGGAACGGCCGCGGCGGATTTTCCGGCGGGTCGTCGGGCGGCGGTATGGGCGGCGGCGGCGGCGGGACCTTCTGAGTTCCTGAGGCGCCGAGTTTTCTCGACGGCGAGGGCTCGTTTCTGGTAAAAAAACGAGACTCATGCGATATCCTGCGGGCCGTTGTGTCTTGGCATGCCTCCTGCTCCTGCTCAGCCTGGGGGCGGCTGTGGCTCGCGTTCAGGCCCAGGAGTCCGAGACCGACGTATACGTCGCTCAGGCCATCCTGGCGTACGATGACAAGCGCTACGACGAGGCCCTGGGCTATCTCCGCGAGGCGACGAGCCAGGACCCGAAAAACGTCGAGGCCTGGTATTACACGGGCCTCGTCTACATCGCGCAGCAGCGCCTGCCTCAGGCCGCCGAGGCGCTCGAACGGGCTCGGGCGCTGGCCCCCGACGACTTCTCGGTGAAGTTCCTCTTGGGCGTGGCGTACTTCGCCCAGGAGCGTTACGACCAGGCTGAGCCGCTGCTCGAGGAGAGCTTCCGCGAGCGGCCGAAGACCGAGGCGCTCGGCTACTACGTGGGCTTCATGCGGTACCGCAAGAAGCGGTACGCCCAGGCCGTGGAGGCGCTCAAGGCGGAGACCTCGACCAACCCGGCCATCCAGCAGCTGGCCCGCTTCTATTCAGGGCTCGCGCTGGCCGTCATGGGGCTGCCGGAGCGTGCCGCGGCGGAGCTCGACGCGGCGACGCGCGGGCTCACCGGCACGGCGCTCACCGGTCCGGCCGAGCGCCTGCGCGACAGTTTCGCGGCTGCCGCCGGCGCCGGCGGCGGGCGCTTCCACGCGGAGCTGCGGCTCGGCTTCACGTACGACACCAACGTCAAGGTCAATCCCTCGCCGAGCCACGATCTCATCGCCGAGTCGCTTCGCTACCGTAGCACCAAGTCGGTCGGCGAGCTGGCCGCGCTCACGCTGTCCTATGACTGGCTGCGCGCCGGGCCCTGGGAGTCGACGGTGGGGTATCAGTTCTTCGAGAACTACGTGAACAGCTTTCCCGACTTCAGCGTCCAGGACCACGTCGGCGTCCTCGGCCTCACGTATCGTGGCGCCTTCGAGACCGGAGCGCTGGCGGGCCGCCGCTTCCTCCTGGGATCGCAGTACGCGTACGACTACCAGACTCTGGGTGGCGCGCAGTTCCTGCAGCGCCACACGGGCACCGGCTTCGGCACGCTCCAGTGGAACTCGTCACCGGAAGGCAGTCCGTGGCTGCCGGCCAATGTCACGACGCCCATCGCGAGGATCCAGGGCAAGCAATTCGCGAAGACGATCGACGAGCCGCTCCCCCGCGAGCAAAGCCGCTCCGGGATCAACTACATGATCGGGCTCTCGCACACGTTCTACTGGTCAGGCGACAAGCACTGGCTGCGGCTCGGCTACCAGTGGGACATGGACGATACGGACGGGCGCGACTTCCAGTACCGTGGCGACCGCATCCTGGCGGGCGTCCAGTACACGCTGCCCCGGTATGCCACGCGGCTCCGCTACGACCTCGACGTCCACCTCCGCAAGTACCTCCACGCCGATTCCATCCTGCCCGTCATCGTGTCCGATGACAGGGTCCTCAACAACCCGGGCAGCACGCAGCGCTACGACTCCGAGCAGAACCACATCTTCAAGGTGGAGCAGCCGCTGCCGTGGCTTCTCAGGCAGGAAGGCGGCGCCACGCGGGCGCCGCTCACGCTGACGGTGGAATATCAGATCGGCGTGACGCGGTCGAATATCAAGGTCTTCCAGTTCGAGCGGAACGTACTGGCGGTGTCGATCAGCTACCAGTACTAGCCTACTACTTCGCGCCGACGGTGACCTTGCTGCCGGCCCCGCTCAGGGCGAGCAGGGCGGTGCTGGGGGTGGCCAGCTTGACGCTGCCGAGGCCGGCGTTCTGGATGGCGCCGGCGCCGATCGAGACATTGGCAGCCGTGGCGCCGTTGGCGAAGGCGACGGGGATGCCGCCGATCAGGGCGCAGGGCCCGCCGCACAGGGTGTTGGACACCGACAGCAGGTTGCCACCCGAGCCGCCGAAGGCCACGAGGGCCCCGCCGATGCTCGCGCGCGAGCCGCCGCTCACGCTCAGCAGCGGGCCATTGAGCAGCGCCAGCGTGCTGCCGTTGCTCAGGGTCAACAGGGGGCCCGTCACGGTGAGCATGCTGCCCCCGGCCACGTTGACCAGGGCACCCGTGGCGACGACGAGCCGGCTCATGTCCAGGGCCACGAGCGGGCCCCGGCTGGTCAGCCGGCT